>Ga0070735_10002400_pt1 | contig 17027 bp, 15 predicted proteins | sample Coa_R1_FD_66443 | JGI IMG/M metagenome (GOLD analysis project Ga0070735, IMG submission 66443) | Surface soil microbial communities from Centralia Pennsylvania, which are recovering from an underground coalmine fire - Coalmine... | ecosystem: Environmental > Terrestrial > Soil > Unclassified ... | reverse complement strand
TACGCATAGATGAGCGTCTTCTTAGGCGTTTTCACCATGAAAAGGTACGCCGTGGTCGGCGGCCGGCGGTCCGTCGTAATCAGCGTGTACGAACGTTTGCCCAAAGCGGAGAGCGCCTGCAAGGCGGCACGATGTGACGGAATCATATGGGCGCGAAAATCGGGCCGTAACTTCGATATGTCGACATTTCCGGCAACTGCGTCGTTGAGCCAGCTCTCAGCCGCAGCGATCATCGCCGGGCTCGCTTGCGGTTTCGCTGCTTTGCCGGGTGTCGAAGCGGGATGCGCCGACGGCTTCACGGCCGCGGACGGAACGAGGACGCGATACAGCGCCGAAACGGTGGAGTTGTAGCTGAACGCCCCGCTGTTTGCCAGGACGACGATGCCGAGGTGATCGTCCGGGAAACGCGCATCCTGCGTTGCCGCACCATACGTGTTGCCGCCGTGCGAAACCATCATGTGTCCGTTCGGCAGCCGCGATACCTCGATGCCGAATCCGTAATCCGGGAACGGATCGTTTTTGCCGATGCTGTGCGGCGTCATCATTTCGGTCAAGGAATGTTTGGAAAGGAGTTTTCCGCCGGCCAGTGCCGCGTTCCACTTTGCAAGGTCGTGGCCGTTGCTGACGATGGATCCCGCGCCGCCGAACCAGGTGTAATCGAGGTGCTCCGCGTGCTCCCACGGGCCGAGCGCATACGATTCATACTCGGTCGCAACGTTGGGGCGCGTGTCGTCCCAGCTGCGTACGAACGTCGCCGTCATTCCGAGCGGTTTGAAGATCCGTTGCTCGAGGAAATCGCCGTAGCTCATTCCGGAAACCCGCTCGATGACCATGGCCAGCAGGTCGTATCCGGTATTCGAGTATTCACGCGTCGTTCCGGGCGTAAATGCGAGAGGTCGATGATCGACCGTATTCACTATCTCTGCCAGCGTCGCGGGGCGGTTGCCGAGCTCATCGAACGAGCCGATTTCGGTATATTCCGCATAGCCTGCGGGATGCGTCAGCAAATTGCGCAGCGTGACTTGGCTTGCGTGCGGAATTTCGGGCAAGTACTTAGCGAGGCGATCGTCGACGTTGAGTTTGCCTTCATCCTGCAGCATCAAGATCGCCGCCGCGGTGAACTGCTTGGTATTCGAACCGATGGGATAGCTCGTATCTCCGCGCGCCGGCACCGAGTCCTCGACGTTCATATAGCCAAAGCCCTTCGCATACACGACCGAGCCGCGGCTCAGGATCGCGATCGTCAGCCCCGGCGCCGCTCGCCCGGCTACCGAACGGTTCCCGATGGCATTGATGGCGGCAATTTGGTTCGGCGTCAGCGTAAGAGGCGCGGCGCCCAGAAGGCACAGCAATGCCGCAGCAGCGGCGATCGTTCGAATCATGCGGTCTCTTTTAGGTGGTAAAGCGATATTTTCCCGCAGTCAGCAGTATTTCGGCGCCGGTCCATTCAAAAGGCGAAATGTGAATAAGACGGTTTATGCAGGCGCGACGGTCATCGACGGTACGGGCAGCCGCGCGGGCGCGTACGACGTGTTCGTTGCGGGCGAGCGGATTGAAGACGTCCGCCCACATGCGGACACGCACGCGGGTTGGAATACGGTCGACGCCACAGGTCTGGTCATCGACCAGGTTTCATCGACGTCCACTCGCACGGCGACAACGCTCCTCTGCTGCCGGATGACGACACGATGAAGATTCTGCAAGGGGTGACGACCGAGGTCGTCGGCAATTGCGGAATCAGTCTTGCACCGACGTCCTCGCAGCACCGCGCGGCCTGGTTGGCCTCGCGCGAAGCGGTGATGCCGGTGTACGAAGACATCGGCGCAACATTCGCCGATTTGCTGCGCGCCACCGATGCGCACGGCTACGTCACCAACTACGTGCCGCTCGTCGGCCACGGCACGCTGCGTACGGCGGCAATGGGCATGGAACGCCGCGCCGCAACGGCGCATGAACGCGCGTTCATGCGCGGGGCACTCGAAGAATCGGTCGAGGCCGGAGCCTTCGGTCTGTCGACGGGGCTCATCTATCCGCCGGGCGTGTTTTCCGACGTGGACGAGATCGTCGATCTGGCGAAATGCTTGCCGCCCGGGACGATCTATACCTCGCATATTCGCGGTGAAGGCGACACCCTGCTCGACGCCGTCGCCGAGGCTTTGACGATTGGTGAAGAGGCACACGTTCCGGTGCAAATATCGCATCACAAAGCTTGCGGCAAGAAGAACTGGGGAAGGACGCGCGATTCCCTCGAGTTGATCCGGCAGGCACGTGCGCGCGGCGTCGTCGTGCACCAAGACGTCTATCCTTACACGGCCGGCAGCACGTATTTGAAAGCCGTCCTGCCTCCCGAATTTCACGAAGGCGGAAATGAAGCGACGCTCGAGCGCCTGCGCGATCCGCAGCGACTGCGCGCCCTCGAGAAGACACTCGAAAGCGATACGCCGGGGTTTCAAAACTTCGTTGCGGAGGCGGGATACGGCGGAATCTTGATCGCCTTTACGCCGAGCCACCGGTTCGAAGGCCGAACGATTACGGAGATAGCCCTTCAGCTCGGGTGCTCCGAATTCGACGCGCTGATTCACGTTTTGGTGAACGAGCAGCTGGCTGCGATGATGAACATATTCTTGATGAACGAAGACGACATTGCGCGCGTCTTGCGTGACGAACATACCGTCATCGGTTCGGACGGTGCCGCGCCCGGCGTCCAAGGGTGTCACCATCCGCGATCGTACGGGACCTTCCCGCGCGTCATCGCTCATCACGTCCGTGAACTCGGAACGCTTACGCTTGAATCGGCTATTCACAAGATGACTGGTCTTCCCGCCGGCATCTTCAACATTCCCGACCGCGGCATAATCGCTCCCGGCAAATTCGCCGATCTCGTTGCATTCGATGCGCAAACCTTTTCCGATGATCTCGACTACCGCGACCCGGTGCGCAATCCCAAAGGCTTGGCGTGGGTCTTGCAGCGCGGCACCGAAGTCGTTCGCGGCACGACGTACCTTGGCGGCCGCTGCGGGAAAAGATTGCAGCGCACGGGGGGTGCGGCAACCGGGAGCTGAGCTACAGGCCGGATTGCTCCAATTGCTGCTTTGTATAGACGAACGGAACGTGCCCAGGCGTCAGGATGCGCGCGATGTCGCGCACGATGACGCTAGCGACGCCTTCCGGCGGGTTTTCACCGTGATACGTCGTCCATGCAACGATCGTCATACCAGTCGACGGCGAGTAATAGTCGGCAGTGTTGTAACCTGGAAGGCCGCCGGTGTACCCGAACCATCCGGCACTGCACGTCATGCCTAAGCCGAATGACGTGTTCGCGAGAAATGGAATGCATTCGGACGCCGGTCGAAATCCAACGGGTCCACCCGTTTTCCCCGTTGCGAACAATTCGACCCAGCGTTTGACGTCCGCCATGACCGAAACCATTTCGCCCGCAGAACCCATGAACGCAACGGGAGTGGCATTGCTGACGTCTTCCCAGTTTCCGTTCTTATCCAATGCGTACCCGTGCGCCCATGGCGGCGGCATTGCTTGCGTCTGCGGATAGATCGTTTGCGACAATCCAAACGGCACCAAAAGCCGCTTGCGGATTTGGTCGCCGACACTGTCCTTGGTAATCGATTCGATGATGAGCCCGAGAAGCAGATAGTTGGTGTTGCTGTAGTTATAGCGTGTGCCCGGCGCAAATAACGGTTTATGCAGGGCAGCCCACGCAACGAGCGTGCGCGGGTTGAAATTCTTCGGGACCGTCATGTTCAGTTTTGCAAACTGCGGCGTTTCATACGCCTCGAACAGGCCGCTGCGCATATCGCAGAGTTCGCGCACGGTGATCTTGCCGGCGTTCGGCACGTTCACGCCGACGTGAAAGTGGGAGACGGTGTCGTCGAGACTGAGTTTCCTTTCGGCGGCCAGTCTCAGGATGACGCTCGCCACGAACGTTTTGGTATTGCTGCCGATTCGAAAAGAATCCGCCGGCGTCAGCGGCCGCTTTTGCGCCAAGTCCGCGTAACCGAAGGCTTGCACGAAACTCGCGCCGCGCTCGTCCCAAACGCCGATGAGAACTCCCGGAATCGGCGTGCGCCCGCCATATTTCGCGCGGTCTTTCTCGACGGCCGAACGTATTGCGGATTGTACCGTAGGGCTGGTGATTGAGGGCGGTTTGTCGGCACCGCGTGCGCTGGAACAAACCAGAGCGCAACCGAGGATAAAGGCGAAAGCGAATTTCATACGCGCTCCCCTGCAGGGTGATTCGGCTGCCCACAAATTGTGCCCGAACCTTCTAATCGAGCGTCCCGCCAGCCTCCGGCCGCCGGAAGGGTGAATCGATGGGTGTCGATGCAACATGTCGCTCACGGGCATTATGGCGCAACGGCTGAGCGGCGGAAACGTTGCTTTTCGCTCCTTGTGAATGCAATCGCAACCGGCGGTGCCTTGGCGTGAAGTGTCATCGCGCAAATTGGCGGGGCCGTCGGGGGAGTCGCGGTTGCCGACATCATGTTTGGACTGCCGATCTTCTTCGCTTCGCACCGCGTACGCGGCGGTCCGACGCTCTTACTCAGCGAATTCGTCGCCACGTTCGCCCTTTTTGGTCGTAATTTGGGGTTGTGCCCGCTTTCGAAGTTCGCTCGTGTCGTTTGCGGTTGCGGGATACATTGTCGCGGCCTATTGGTTTACGCCGTCCACGTCGTTTGCAAACCCGGCGGTAACCATAGCGCGTTCGTTATCGGATCTTGTACCAATCAGGAAGAGTGAGGCTGAAGCGGTGCTCGTACCGCATATGCAAGACAAACCGGCGCAGGTAGCGCAGCGTGTCGTCTAAGCCGTTCGTCCTGTTCGTGTGCAAGCACAACACCGGGCGTAGCCAAATGGCGGAGGCGTACCTGCGCCATTTCGCCGGCGATGACGTCGAGGTTGCGTCGGCAGGCACTATTGCGGCGGAGGAGCCCGACCCCGGAGTCGTCGCCGTGATGGCGGAAGACGGCATCGACATATCGGCGGCGCGCCCGAAATTGTTGACCGACGAGATGCTCGAACGCGCCGACCGCATCATAACGATTGGGGTCTTGCCGATCCGATAGGGCAACCGGCCGAGCAGGTGCGCTCCATTCGCGACACCGCCAAAAGGAACGCGCAACGGCTCGCAGTCGAAATAGTCCTACGCTGCGCCGAACAGTGAATCAACGCTGCTGGGCGAGCAACGATGCAACGTAAGGCGGCGGCGAGCGCAGCTGCCAGGCGGCTCTTTGCGCAGGGTCGTGAATCGTCGCGTACACTTCGCCGGCTTCGCGGACGGCTTCGATGAAGTACCCGACGTCGAACCAGTCCTTTCGCGCGAACAAACGAGACGCGATTTCGTCGGCGAGCCGCGGATCTCTGGACGAATAGATCGCCGCACGGCGCAGCGTTTCCATCCGGACTTCAGTGGGTGTTCCAGCTCCAAGCAGCGCCAGCGTGTCGGCGGTCAGATTCGCGGTGTTGTAAGACGCCTCCATGCCATTCCATCCATTGCCGTCGCGCCACGGAAGTGAAGCGGCGTTGCCGATGGCCACAGGGTGACAGATGAGCGGTGGTCCGGCTACCGCGGGTAATGCCGCGAGGACCGTGAGCGCGACCATCGCGACGAGAAATTTCTTGTACATAAACACCTCCATGGCCGGATGATGCCACGGCCCGACGGCGCTACGTCAGTAAGGCGTCCCGCGAAGAGGTAATCTTACCGTAATATCATGCCGGACACTTGAGCGCCGGCGCTCGCAGTGTCAAACTCAAAGCGATGAATGCCCAGCCGCCCGAGGTGCGGGCACACATGGAGCGCATTGCCAACAGCGCCCCGTTCGTGGAGTCGGAGCGTTTGCGGCGCTTCCTGCGCTTTACGGTCGAAGCAACGCTTCGCGGAGAGCACGACCGCCTCAAGGAGTACGTGCTCGGGCGCGAGGTCTTCGATCGGAAGGACGGCTACGATCCGCGCCTCGACCCAATCGTTCGCGTCGAGGCGCGCCGTTTGCGCTCGAGGCTTTCGGATTACTACAGCGGACCCGGCCGCACGGAATCGTTTCGTATCGCCTATCCGAAAGGCAGCTACGTTCCCGTTTTCACAGCCGGCGATGAAACACGCGCACCCACGCTGCGTCGTCGCGGGCTGCTTTTTGCGGCGGGCCTATCGGCGCTCTCGATCTTGGGATTCTTTGGCGCTTATGCGTATCGTTCGGTCTCCACCGAACAGCCGAGCGCGCTCGCAGTGTTGCCTGCCCAATGGATTTGGCGCAATGAGCAAGGGCTGGACTCGTCGGCTATCGGCCTTTCAGAAGCTTTGGATGCCGAGATTGCAAATCGTAACCTCGCGCGGGTCATCGCGTGGCCAATTGCTGCTGCACGTCACGGTGCGTTGCGGTCGACCGCCAACGCCGCGAGTCAACTTGGGGCGTCAAGGCTCCTCGCCGTCAGCGTTCGTCCATTAGACGGCGGAGAACTGATCACGATTTTCTTGATCGATTCGAAATCAGGCGAAAAGCTCCGCGCGGAGCACTATTTTATCAGGGACGTCAGTTCGTACTGGGTGCAGACGAAGATGGCGCAGCGAATCGCCGGCGATCTTCACGACTCCGGCCGCTTATGACGATGACCTATGGCCGGCACCCCTGTTCCATCCAACGAGCGAAGAGACTTAACTGATCCTCGCTCCAGAAGGGGCCGCCGGGCGGCATCTGCGGCTGCTTCTTCCCGTTCAGATACTCGAGGACGTTTTGCGCGTTCTCCTTATCGGACATGAACGAATAGTCATCCAGGGGCACGTCCATGCCCGACATATGCTCGATATCGATTGGGCGGAACAGCGGGCGAATATCACGCTCAAATGATACTGAACCGGTTTGCATTTCTACACCTCAATCTCTTTGACGTCGGCGCTATCGTCTTTGAGCAAAGACGCCGCAACACGTTTTCCGAGGAGACGGCGCGCCGCATAGTTTTCTTTGTAGCGATTGACACTGCAAACGGCTTGCACGACCCCGTCATTCAGATAGAAGGCGCTGAACGAACCTTCGGATGGTTTTCCTCGAAGCTCAAACGCGTCCCAAGCCGGGGAGTAGCCGCGGTACTGCAAGCGGTACGTGTATTGGTCGGACCAAAATGTCGGAATGGGATTATAGGGATCCGTCGGTCCGAGCATCGCCTTGGCGGCGACAACCGCTTGATGCTGCGCATTGTCGAAGTGCTCGACCCGAAGGCGTCTATCATAGCGCGGACTCCACGACGACGCCACGTCGCCGGCCGCAAAGATACTCGGAGCCGTGGTTTTGCAGAACTCGTCAACCAGGATTCCGTCACTCGTGTCCACGGGCTCGTTTCTAACGATCTCAATGGATGGTTCTACGCCGATGCCGATGACCGCGGCATCGCAATCAAGCGTGCCTCCATCCGTAAGGTGTACCCGTTCTAGTCTATCCTGGCCCTCGAAGCGTGCGACGGAGGTGCCAATCCGGACGTCGAGGCCTTGCCCTCGATGGTATCCCAAATAGATTTCGCCGGCCTCGGGTCCGAGCGCGTGCGCAAGCGGTGCCTTGCTGCCGACTACGGTGACGTCACATCCAACGGTTTTCGCCGACGCCGCAACCTCGCAGCCGATGAACCCGGTGCCGAGAACCAAGATGCGCGGTCGCCGCTCGAGCGCCTCGCTCAACTTCCTGCAGTCGGCAAGACTGCGCAGGTAATAGACTCCTTCGAGCTCGGTTCCAGGCACGTTGACCCGCCGCGGCCGCGCTCCTACGGCAATAAGCGCACGGTCGAAGCGAAAAGGAGCGCCATCACCGGCAAAATGGACGGCATTCTCGGCGACGCTTACGCGCTGCACTTCACGTTCGAGGAGCAGCTCGATGTCTTTCGATTTATAGTATTCGAACGGGTGAAATAGCGCTTGGTCGTCGCTGATTTCGCCGCGCAGCCTCTCCTTCGAAAGGGTCGGGCGGTTGTACGGTGGGTCGGATTCCTTTCCGATCATCACCAGCCGCCCGTCAAAACCACTCGAGCGTAACGTGTCGGCGGCCGTTGCAGCGGCTACGCCCGCGCCTATAATGGCAAACGTTTGTTTGGCCATACGTGCTTTAACGTTCGAGTTTGTGGTTTGGATTGGCCGCAGGCGGCAATCGTACGTCTTGGATGGAATGTCGCCGCTATCGCAATGTCGCCCTTCTTCTCTTCGTCGTGCTGCTCTACGCCGCCCCCGCGCGGGCAACTCCGGCTCCAACCTTACGTCCGCCGCGTGTCGCCGCTTCACAAATCGGAGCCGCCATCGACGATGTATCGATTCAAACGTACGGCGTGGTCAACGCGAACGTGGTGCGCCTCTATTTATCATTGAAAAAAGGTGACGTACTGACGCAAGGCGGCATCGATCGCGACTACAACAACCTTTTGAGGCTCGCAGCGTTTATCCCGCGACTCGAGATCGTGCCGGGCGCAACTTCCAAATCCGTTCGTCTGCGCTGGTTCGTCATGGCGAAGTGGCTGCAAGCGACGTCGCATTCATTTTATACGAATCAGCCGCTCGCGGCACCGCTTCCGGGTGTTGGTCCCGGATTTGTTCTGACCGCGGCGCAAATCGGCAAACGCGGTGCGCATTTCTCCGCAATCGGCCAAGTCGGGCCGCCGACGTACTTGGCGCGCGTCCTGTATACCAACCCACAACATATCAATGCGATAAACGGCAGGCAGTCCGATCTGGTTACGGACGTCTTTGCCGGACGCGGATTCTACCGCGCAAGCGCGCCGGTCGTCGTAAACGTGTATAGTTGGAACACCGGCCTCGAGGAACTGTATTGGATACACGGAACCAGCGGCACGCAGGTTTTCGTCGGCGCACGCGTCCAACGTTCCGCAACGGCGCTTTCGACAGGCATCGTGGCGCCCTCGCTCTTCCCGACGAACGAGCATCCCGCGCGCAACACCCTTCTCGAGGCTTTCTATTCACACACGTGTCCGAGCGCACCGGCGCAGTGGTATCCGCCGTTTTGCTCGAGTCAGTATCACTTTTCGGTAGTGGATACAATTGGCTTGTTCGTTAACACGAACCGGTATCAACTCTACACGGCCGATTTTTCACGTTACCTTCCGCTCGGCGTTTCTACCATCGCGCTTCACGCCGACGCGGCGCGCAGCGGAGGCGTGCTTCCGGACAGCTCGCTCGTGTGCGGCGGCGTGCGCGCCTATACGAGACCTTTTTGCGGAACCGACGCGCAGACGCTGCAAGCCGAGTTGCGCATCGCCGACAGAATTGCGACGCCGCTTCATTTCGCCGTGTTCACTGAAACGTCGGCCAACCGCGTGCGCGGCGGATCGCAGGCATTCGCGCTGCCGGACTTTCAATGGCACGCAGATTCGGGAGTCGGCGTCATCTACCGTGGCGTTCGCTTGAATCTAGCGCGAGGCGCGGACGGCCTACGCATCACATTCGAGCTGCAGGGTCAGTCGTACTAGGGCCTTGCGGCTCGCACTGCAAAAACGGTTGACGCTCGTGCTGCGTCGTATTGATCACGGCATGAGTCGAGGAGCGATGTGGGCGGCCTGGAGTGTAGCTGCGGTCGTAGCGGTCCTGCACTTCATGACGGCCGGACAATATGACGCGTTCAGAAATGAGCTGTACTTTATCGTCTGCGGGCGGCATCCGGCGTTCGGGTATGTCGACCAACCGCCGCTAGTCCCGCTGCTCTCGGCTGCCACGCAGATCGGGGGCGTGAACATCTGGCTGCTGCGCCTGCCGGCAGTTCTCGCGGCTGTTGCGCTCGTGCCGCTCACGGTTGCGTTCGCAACTTTGCTGGGCGCAAGCGTGCGCGGTGCATGGATAGCAGCAGTGATGATCGCGAGCGCAACGATGCTCACCGCGATGGCGACGACGGTATCGACCTCGACGTTCGAACCGCTTACGTTCACCGGCGTTGCCTACCTCATTACGCGCGCATACCTTCGCAACGAGCCTGCATCGTACGTCTGGGCGGGGGTCGTCGCGGGCATCTCCTTTGAAACGCGGTACGGAATTCTCATGTGGGCAGTTGGCCTTGCGGTCGGGGTGCTCGCCGCCGGCCCGCGCGAGATCCTGCGTTCACGCGACCTGTGGCGCGGCGTTGCCTTCACTGTCGTGATCGCGCTTCCCAACGTCGTGTGGCAAGCCGCCCACGGGTTTCCCTTTCTCGAGCTGGTACGCAACGACAATTCCGGTAATTTCATCGGTTCACCGGCTGAATTCACGCTCACGCAAGTACTCGTGATGAATTTTCTCACTGCACCGCTGTGGCTCGCGGGCATCGTCGCACCGTTTGTTTCGAAGCGGTTGAGTCCGTTCCGATTCCTGTCGGTGACGTTTGTGGTCACACTTGCGATCATCGTCGCGTCACACGGCAAAGCCTATTATACGACCGCAGCGTACCCAACGATTTTCGCGGTCGGCGCCGCAGCCGTAACGAACCTCCCGCGTATTCTACTTGCGGTGTGGGCCGTTTTAACGGTTGCAAATGCGGTGCCGGCTCTGCCGTTCGTGATGCCGCTCGAATCGCCGCAAAAACTCAAATATACGCTCGACCACTCGCGGTTCAAGCCGAAGCCCATGGAGCGAGCCGGCATCGGTGCTCCGCTCATGCAACAGCTTTCCGACGAGTTCGGTTGGCGCGATCTGGCGCGAAAGGTCGGCGACGTTTACGCTTCGTTACCCGCCGCAGAGCGCGGCAAGGCGGCGATTTTTGCTTCGAACTACGGCGAGGCAGGCGCCATCGACGTCTATGGTAGGAACCTGCCGCCCGCGCTCAGCGGTAACAACCAATACTACCTGTGGGGCCCGCGCGGGTACGATGGTTCGGTTGTGATAGCGGTAAACGTCGATCCGAATGAATGGTCGAAGCTGTGCGACTCGGCGCGCGTCGTCGCAACGTTTGGAACCTCGCCATTCGCAATGCCGTACGAAACGCATCGCCCGATAGTGCTCTGCAAGGGCATGCATCCGTCGCTCGCGCAAGTTTGGCCGCAATTCAAACATTACGGCATCGAAAACCTCGGTCAACGGCCCGTCGATCGTCGCACCTTCTAAAGTCGAACGTGATCTCGGCGGTGTTACGCAGATTTAGGTTTGCCGCAGACGTCGCAGAGTTCGACCAGCCGCAGTCGAACACCGATTTCGATACGCGCTGCGGGAACGTCACGGGATGGAAAAAATGGCCGGCATGATCGACAACGTTGCAGGCGTCGTGGACGCAATTCTCGAGCGGCCGGACTTCGCTCACTCGCGCATCGGCATCCAGATCCGCGACGTGCGTACTTCCGGGATTCTCTACGGCCTGAACGCCGACCAGTTCTTTGCTGGAGCCTCCACGACAAAACTGATAACCTGTGCCGGCGCTCTCGCCGCGCTCGGACCGGACTCCCGCTTTGAAACCGGCGTTTTTCGTACCGGGGAAATCGACAGTTCGGGTGTCCTTCACGGCGATCTCGTTTTGGTTGCGAGCGGCGATCCGAACTTGTCCGGGCGCATTTGTGACGACGACACGCTTGAATTTCACGACACGGATCATGCGCTTGCCGGCTATTATCCCGGCACGGCGCCTCTCGTCGGAGCAGGTAAGATCTTTCGCGATCTTGCCAACCAGATCGCATCGAACAAGATCACGCGGATACGCGGTTCCGTCGTTATCGATCTCTCGTTATTCCCCGAAGGTGATGTCGAAGCCGGCACACATGCCGTCATCTCTCCGGTCGCGGTCAACGACAACCTCATCGACATTCTCGTCAAAGGCGCCTCGGCACCCGGCGCGCCGGCCGAACTTTCATTCGAGCCGCTTGCGAGCTATGCGCGTTTCGTAAACACTACTCGCACGACGATGCTTCCCGACAAACGGCGCCCGATTGAGGTCGCGGAAGGTCCGTTAGAGAGCAGCACGCGTGTCGTTGAGGTCCGGGGCGAGATCGCTCCGGGCGACTCCTTGCACGTGGCTTATCGCGTTTCCGAACCGAGTCGCTTTGCAGCGGCGATGCTGAAGGATGCGCTCGAAGAAATCGGGATCGCGATAGACGGTGTCGCGCTCGCCGAAAACGGTGATCGGAGTCTTGTCGCGATGCACCGTTCACCGCCTCTGCGTGAAGCAGTCAAGGTCGTCCTGAAAGTCAGCCAGAATTTGCACGCGGAGATGCTGCTGCGCCTCGTGCGCGCACGAGGCGGCGCAGTCTTCCCGTTTGCTCCCCGTACGGACGCATTCCAAGGTGACGGCTGTGGATTCAAGGCTCACTTCACACCAAATTTCATGTGCGAATTCCTCATAGCTGCGCGAAAGGCTCCGTGGGCAGAAGACTTGCTTCATGCGCTGCCGGTTCTCGGGCACGACGGCACGCTTCGAAACATTCAACGTGATACGCGTGCCGCTTCAGTAAAGGCCGTGCGCGCAAAAACCGGTACACTCTCCTACTCCAACGTACTGGATGGCGGCGCATTGATGGAATCCAAGGCTTTAGCGGGATTCGTCTCCACCGCATCCGGCAGAGAATTGGCATTCGCGATCTTTTTCTCGAACGTTCCCTTTGCCGACGAACGCGAGCCGGATGCGATTGGCAATCTCGTTGCGTCGATCGCCGTTGCGGCATACGACTCCCTATCGTAATGTCAGCGCAATGACAGAGCCTGAGTCCGTTGTTCTAATTTGGGCCGGCCACGGGAAAAACGTAGCTCGATGCAAAGCCCACGCCGATCCCTCTCGGTCGACTAGAGCGAGAACACCGCTATCTGCAACTTTTTTGCGGGCCGGAGAAATATCGGCCGGCGCTTTGGATTGGCATCAAACGGTCAACGGCGTCTGCGCAGCCGCAGTGGAAACTGTTGCCGATCTTTGCATTCTCGATCTGAAGGATGACGAGGGCAACCTCTATCTCGCTGCGGCGGCACATTGCCGTTCTGAGTTGGCGCCGCGCGTTCAGGGCGCCGGCATTTTTCTTCGCCAGCGGACGCGCCACGCTCCGCATCCGGTTGTCGTCGCGGTTACCACGGGTCGGCCGATCCGTTCGCCGAACGCGGGCTGCCGCTTGGTTTGCGCAACTTTGGACCGATCGCAAAAGCGGCTCAGGTGTTGTCGCTGAGGACCGGTTCGTTCGTCACGTTTTTCACGGACGGACTGCTCGAATGGAATCGCAATATTCCGGAGGCGTGGTCGCGCCTTCATGATGCAATCGGCCGCCGAGAAGTGCGGGAAGCTTTGCATCCGGCGAATGCGATTCGCGAACGCGTTATCGATGCGGCCCGCCACGAAGACGACGTCGCGGTCTTAACTGTCCGGTGGGATAAGGCTAAACGCAGCGGTCGCTGAGTCGTTTTCGCGAAACTGCAGGATCATTTCCGCGGTCTCGTTGGCGTAAAATGACACCACGTCGCGGCGAAGGCTGTCCGCGCGCCCGGTGATCTCAGCCGTAATGTGTAAAACGGCCGCAACACACTCATCGATCGTCGGTGAAATCTGCGCACCGGCCTGTGTCTTGGCCCAGTGCTTCATCCGGCTCCAGATCTCGTCCGGCAGGTTGCCCCGATAGGAGTGCATGTGAACTCCAGTTTGCGCCGGCAAAAAGGCCGGCATCACGCAACCCTATCACTATTCGTGCCACGGGATAAGCGCCGCCGGCCTTCAGGTACGGCGATACGTGAATCCGAGGTCTGGTTTCGAGCATCAAAGAGGAGCGCGAATACCTGAAACGCAATTCAGACTTCGTACTGCTGAAAGGGTAAATGCCTGGGCAGAAGACACGTATGAAGGCGCGAGGCCGTTGGACTTTTCTCAGTAACCACTCCCATGTGCTGATCGCACTGGCCAAAAACCCCGACCTGAGAATTCGGGACCTGGCGATTGAAGTTGGGATAACCGAGCGTGCGGTCGCGCAAATCCTTACCGACCTGCAAGCAGCTCGCGTCTTGACGAGACGGCGCGTCGGCCGGCGCAATGTTTATCTCGTCGATGCCAACGCACCACTGCGCCACGCCGTCGAAGCGCACCGTACAGTCGGAGACATTCTTCGGCTCGCCGAGCTGTCGCCAGGTAATGCGCGCAAACACTCGACCGAAAAAAGCAATACCAGTCAAGCGGGATAACGTTTTCGCACTGCCCAAGACGGTTTCGTGGAGAGAATCGTTTCATTTTTAAGTGCCGCCATTGTGGCATGTCTTTGTTCGCTTTCGGTTGCATCCGCGGCCGACAAACCGCTGACACCACCAACGCCGCTGCCGCGGCCATTCGGACGCGGACACACATACTTCCATCCCACGGCAATTGCACCGTACCGTTTCGAGAACACGATCGTTCGCGTGCACTTCGATTTCCCGCGCGGCATCGTCCACGGAGACGAAACCGCCATCGTGCATCCGAAGCGTTCCGGTTTGCAAACGTTACCGTTCAACACGCTCGGCATTCATTACGAGCGCGTTTCGGTGAACGGGAAACCCGCGCACTATTCGCTGAACGCAGACAAACAGCTGATTAACGTGAATCTTCCGGCGCCTGCCGCCGCTAACCAACGCTTGTCCGTGGAATTCACGTACTGGGTGCAGCCGCAACGCGGCGTATATTTCATTCGTCCGGACAAAGGCTACCCCGACGTTACGCCCGAGATTTGGTCGCAGGGCGAGATGATCGACAACCGTCGCTGGTTCCCGACGTGGGACGAGCCGAACGAGAAGACGCCGAGCGAACTGATCGTGACGGTTCCGCACGGCTGGACGGTTGTCGCGAACGGCTCGCTGAAATCGCATACGCACAGCGGCTCTCAAGAGACGTGGGATTGGAATTCTCCCCATCGCAAATCGACGTATCTGATCGCATTTTCGGCCGGGCCGCTTTCCGAGCATCACACCACGCTCGGACAAGCGGACGACGGCGACGTCGCCCACTTCGGTAACGGCAACATGCCCGTCGACTCGTACGTTCAGCCGAAGTACGCAAAGCTCAATGCGCTCTGTTTCGGCGACACCAACGACATCGTCGCGTACTTTCAACAAATCATCGGTGTGAAGTTTCCGTGGCTCAAATACGATCAGACGACGGCCGAACGCTTTACGTACGGCGGCATGGAAAACGCGTCCGCTACGACGCAGACGGATCGCGCAATTCATCCGGTATCGGAAAACCTCGAGCACCCGTGCGACGGCCTCGTCGCGCATGAACTGGCGCACCAGTGGTGGGGTGACGACGTCTCGCTTGCGGATTGGTCGAACACGTGGATAAACGAAGGCTATGCCACGTACTTCCAAGAGTTGTGGAGCGAGAAGCATTTCGGCGAGGCCGATTTCGAATACGAACGCTACGAAGCGCAGCAAGGCTATTTCGGCGAAACGAAGCATTATTTCCGGCCGATCGTCGATTACGTGTACAACGATCCGCTGGACCTGTTCGACGCCAGCGGGTATCCGCGTCCGGGCGAAGTGCTGCACATGCTGCGCTATATGTTCGGCGACGCGCGGTTTTTCAAAGCGCTGCACGACTATCTCAACGAATACCAATACAAAAATGCGGACACGCATCAGTTCTTCGCGGCTATCGACAAATCGCTGGGAACGAATCTGGACTGGTTCGAGAACGAGTGGTTTTACCGCGCGGCGTACCCGCACTACTACATAGCGCAGAAGTACGACCCCTCAACGCAGACGCTTACCCTTGACGTAACGCAGAAAAATCACGACGGCAAACCGTTTCGCATGCCGATCGCCATCGAGGCGTACTATAACGGTGGAATGAAGCGCGTTCAACCGACGATCGACGCCAATCATCAAACGGTTACGATATCGGGCGTGCCGAGCAAGCCGCTTATGGTGCTGTTCGATCCGAACAACAACGTGATTCGCCAGTTGACGTATCCGAAATCCGTTGCGGAACTCGCGTATCAGTCGGTTCATGCCGAGCACGTCGGCGACCGTGAATGGGCGCTCGAACAGCTCGCGGAGTTCGCGAAGAAAAAGGGCGTGCAGCGCACGCAGGCGATGAACGCGGTTCGCGAGATCGCACTTTTCGATCGCTTTTACGGCGTGCGCGGCGATGCGGTCGCAGTGTCCGCGGCGTTCGGCGATTCAGGCACCGTGGAATCTGCGCTCGGCGACAAAGACAAGCGCGTGCGCCTCGCGGCCGAGGACGCGGCCGGCGACCTGAAGCAGAACGCCAAGAGCGTCGACAAGACGCTCGTCGCGATGACGAGCGATGCGGATCCCGACGTTGTAGCCGGCGCGCTCACGGCTCTGGGGTCACTGAAAGCTCCAGGTGCGTACGACCTGCTCGTTCACGCTCTGAACCGGCCCTCTTTCGGCGATACGATTGCCGCGGGAGCGGTGCGCGGCTTAGCCGGCTACGGCGATATGCGCGCATTTGCGCTCATCAAAGCTCGCACGGCATACGGCACGCCGGACAACGAGCGGAATGCCGCCGTGACGGCGATGGCGCAACTCGCAAACCATGCGCACGAACCGCAGCTCGCGCTTGCAACGCTGCTGGAGATCGTGCAGCACGATCCGCTGATTCCGACGCGGATTATGGCAACGCGCGCGCTCGGAATACTGGGAGACGCAGCGGCAATCCCGGTGCTCGAACAAGTCGAGGCCGATGACTCGCAGCAAGCGGTTCAAAGCGGAGCTTGGAACGCCGTTTTGACGATCAAAGATGCGCAGGCAATGCAGACCTACGAATCTAGAGATCGTAAAGCGCGGCATCCTCGGGCGTAAAACAGCAAAACACGATACGCTCAGGCGACGACGATTGTGCGCACCACTCTTTTGCGATAGCGGCGCCACACGCCGCCGGGGAGCGCCGTAATTTCGACGGCTACTACGGAAAAGCGCACTTCAGCGAGCCTCCGTTAGATTCCCAATCCAAAAATCGAACTGTCGACTTCGCGGGCCCGTGCAATGCTGCGGCAGGGGCGTTCTGCCTGCACTCATCCCGAGTGTGGCCAGCATGATGACAATGCCGTAAGTGCGGCACATGCGCTCCAATTGCTTGCGGGAGCATCTACCGCTATTGACAAAAATC
>Ga0070735_10002398_pt1 | contig 17039 bp, 17 predicted proteins | sample Coa_R1_FD_66443 | JGI IMG/M metagenome (GOLD analysis project Ga0070735, IMG submission 66443) | Surface soil microbial communities from Centralia Pennsylvania, which are recovering from an underground coalmine fire - Coalmine... | ecosystem: Environmental > Terrestrial > Soil > Unclassified ... | reverse complement strand
ACGACGATGGCAGCGCTGAGGTTGCTTCGGACCCTGGGCGCGAAGGCGGCTTCCTGGATCTCGCTTTTTGATTCGGAAATCGGCATGCGATTGCGACAGAAATTGTTCCCAGCCATTTTACGGGGAAAGGCCGAACGCTACCGTTACCTCGTATTTCGGATTCCTCTTGACGAACCTCATACGCGTGTGTAGCATCATGAAGATAAGTTCGCTCTTCGGAGTGAACGGAATTTCATGCAGAGTGGCTGAGGGACGAGCCCTATGACGCCACGGCAACCGAACCGGAATCATATATTCCGGCTGACAGGTGCCAACTCTCTCCTGGAAACGGGGAACATGAGATTCGGCAAGTGAGCTGTATTGCCGATAGCCTCTTTTCCTTTTCCTGGAAAAAGAGGCCTTTGCTTTTTAGGCCACTTTTTCCGGCTCGTCCTCAGCTATTCGCGAAGAATTGCTGACCCACCCTTCGAAGAACGCGAAGGAGGGGCCAACAGAAAGCGAGTAGCTTTATGCCGACCAGTCAAGCTCACTACGAACTGCGCTGCCGGGAGTGCGGACGCCGGTGGGGAAACCAGCCACGCTCAATCTGCGAAGAGTGCTTCTCTCCCCTGGAAGTCGCGTACGACTACGATTGGATCCGATACGTCCTCGGGCAAGGCACGCTTGATCCGCCGAGAACGATTCGCGAGGAGATTTGGCGCCGGCCTGCCAACATGTGGCGTTACGCCGAACTCCTGCCGCTGCCCGCTGAATTCGAGCCGAGCCTGCCGGTCGGTTTCACACCCTTGTTCAAGGCTCCGCGATTGGCGCAGCGACTTACCCGAATGAACGATGGATCTGCACAAAATCTCTATATCAAGAATGACGCCGTCTGCCTGCCGACTCTGAGCTTTAAAGACCGCGTCGTTTCCGTGGCGCTGGCGCAGGTGCACGAATTTGGTTTCGACACTGTCGCGTGCTCATCCACGGGAAATCTGGCGAATGCCGTCGCCGCCCACGCGGCCCGCCTGGGATTGAAAGCCTGGATCTTTATCCCCTCCGATCTCGAGCCGGCAAAGATTCTCGGCACACAAGTTTTCGGGGCGAATGTGGTCCGCATTGCAGGCAATTATGATCAGGTCAACCGGCTCTGCTCGCAGATCGCTGACGAACGTCATTGGGGCTTCGTCAATGTGAATCTTCGTCCTTACTACTCTGAGGGCTCGAAAACCGTCGGCTTCGAGATCGCCGAACAACTCGGCTGGCGGCTGCCGGACAACGTGGTTTGCCCGATGGCTGGCGGGTCGTTAATTATTAAGATCAAAAAGGCGTTCGACGAGCTGATCAAAATCGGATTGGTGGAAGAGAAGCCGGTAAAGTTTTTCGGCGCACAGGCCACCGGATGCTCTCCGATTTCAACTGCTGTCAAAACCGGCAGCACCGAGATCGATCCGCAAAAGCCGGCGACTATTGCTCGCTCACTTGCCATCGGCAATCCCGCCGACGGGCACTATGCCATCAAGACCATCAAGCAAAGTGGCGGGTGGAGCGAGGATGTGAGCGACCCGGAAGTGATCGATTCGATTCGTCTATTGGCCGGAACCGAAGGCATTTTCACCGAAACCGCGGGCGGCGTAACTGTCGGATGCGCCGGCAAGTTGTATCGCCAGGATCGCATTCTTCCGGAGGAAACGACAGTCTTATGCATCACCGGAAACGGCTTGAAAACCACCGACGTTCTCGCCGGAGTTTATGAGGCGGAACGGCCAATTGCGCCGAAGCTGGTGGAGTTCGAACAGTATTTGCACGACACTGTGGGCACGGTCGAAGTCGAGCGTTCGGCGGCAGTTGCCGTCAGCGCATAGAGTCAGCTTTGAAAACGGCGCGACTGTGGCAACAGCGACTGTTCATGTCGCTGGCGTCAGTCGTGCCGAATTCGAGCCTTAAAGCCCTTGCGGCTTAGCCGCGGAGATACACATGTCCATCACCGTTCAAATTCCTACCGCACTCCGTCGTCACACCGATGGAGTAGGCTCGATCGCGTGTACCGCCGCAAACCTTGGAGAACTTTTTTCTGCGCTCGACGACAAGTTTCCTGCGCTCAAGCCGCACCTTCGCGACGAATCCGGCCAGATTCGCCGCTTCCTCAATATTTACGTGAACGAGGAAGACATCCGCTTTCTGGGCGGCCCAGGCTATGCGTTCAAGGATGGCGACGAAGTTCTGCTGGTGCCGTCCATCGCAGGCGGACTTAGTTAAGACGGTTTAGTTCTGGTGCTGACGAATCACCGTGCTCACGGTCTCGTGCAGCAATCCGCCCCTTGATGGCTCAATGCCCCGCACAACTTCTCTCTGCGTTTGACTTGAGCTCGAACTGGGCGGCGGCAGGAAAGCCACGCCATCGGTCACTTGGGCGCAATCCATTCGCAGCGTTCCATTATCGTTGAACACCAATCCATAAAACCGGAGCGTGCCGCCCACGGCGAGCGCCTGCGAGTTCAGCAGTTCGGTATGACTGTCGACGTAGACTTCAACCTCGCTGGGATTGCTCTCGACCGTGGTTTGTCCCGGTTGCTCTGCGAGCATGGGAAACAAGTCGTAGGACGCCAGCGTTACGGTGTAGTCGGTAAAGTTGCCGGCCTGCGTCGAACCGAGAACCGTGCCGTTGATGGTTTGCGGCATCAGAGTCAAGGTGCTGGCCACCGGATAAACGCCACCGCTATTCGGGATGGAGGCAGCGGAGATATACACTTCCTGCCCGGGAACGATGTTGGAAGCAGTGAAACTCGGCACAAAAGGTAGGCTCTTTAGATTCGTAAACTGGCCAGAAATCTGGAAGGCCGCACTGCCGAAGGTGAAGGGGCCGAAGCCTGAGACATACCCCGGCAAATCCTTGCCCTGCTGCTCGCGCGCATGCAGGAATAGCGACGAAACGGAATTGGCTACTTGAATCACCGGCCCGCGAACAATGTCGTTCGCGAAAGGGTCTTCCACCGCAATCCGTGTCGCGAGCAGTGAGCCATCGGTTTGAATCGCGCCGTCCATATTTACAAACGTGCCCATGGCAAGAGCAGAAAATCCGCTGAGGCCCTGATATACCGTGTTGCCGTCGGCGTTGACAGAAACCGATCTAGGCCCCTTAAGGTCTGACACCGTAAGCGTAAAGCTGGTCCCGTTCATTCCGATGGCGGAAATCTGCCCATCGGTACCAGTGACCTTGCCGTTCGCCGCGCTTGTGGGCATGGAAGACAGATCGAGTGGATTCAGACTAAAGGAGGGGCTGAGCGAAAAGCCACTAAACCCGTCGACGTTGACGCAGTCGCCGAGAGTGGCCGATTGGGCGACCTCGAGATTAAGCGACAGCGCCATGCTCTTGCCGGTCACGGTTATCGGCGTCGGCACAGTAACGGTGACCGGGGCGGTCGACAGAATGCTGTACCAATCTGTGTTCAGGCTCTCTTCGCCATCCACCGGGCCGAGGGCGATGCAGACAAATTCCGCGCCGAAGAGAGTAATGCTCGCCGAGGTGTAAATGCCCTGCGGAATCGTGTTGGTAGCCAGTGGCTCGGCGATGCCGTTGAGGTGAATGAACTCCGCTCCCGCCTGGTTAGGGCTGGAAAGTAAACTGACCGTGCTCCCAGACTGCGTGGTCAGGCTGATGTTTTGAAAGCCGACATCAAACTGCGGTATCTGATCGTTCGCCGTGCTGGTGAGCACTACTGTGACCAAGGTATTGCCACTCAGCACTGGCGCGGATGATTTGGACATGCTGCTAGAGCCACAACCAGTTGCAAAAGCGGCAAATGTCAGGATCAGGGTTGAAATGGCGAAACGCAGGCCCGGCTCAGAGGTTCTGCAGAGAAGCGGCGCGGGTGTACTCATGACGTCCTCTCTTCCGGCGCGGCGGTTTTCTTACCGAAGCGCCAAAATCGCGGCCAGGGACCCAACTAAGTGCGAGTACGCAACTGAAGGCTGGCGGGGAGAAGCCGGCAAGCAATTCTCTCATGGAATCGTGGCCGGAATCGTCAAATTTTGTCGAATGATGTCTGCTTCCTGTCCGAGTAGTTGTTTTGAATGGCCGGAATGCACTTGTCACTGAATCAGCCGAACATATATCATCTAACTAACTAGTTAATTAGTAATGACACAGCGCAACCACCTCCGCATGGGCTCTCGCGGTCAGCCGGAAGAAAGCCGGGCGGCCATTTTGCAGGCCGCCGCCCGCGAGTTTGCTGAGAACGGCATCGCTGGCGCGCGCACCGACTCCATTGCCCGCCATGCCCGTGTGAACAAGGCGCTGCTCTACTACTACTTCAAAGACAAAGAGACGCTTTACGGCGCGGTTCTCGATAACGCCTTTTCTGGGATGAAAGCAAAAGTTTTTGAGGCGCTCGATAGCGACTTGCCGCCGCGGGAGAAAATCATGGCCTACGCCGGCGCCTATTTCGATGTCATCGCCTCCAGTCAGATTTATCCCAGGCTGATGCAGCGCGAGATGATGCGGGCCCGCGAGGGCGATTCCTTTCATATTGACCGGCTGGTCAAAACCTACTTTCAACCGATTTACCGCCGCGTCGAAAAATTGATTCAAGAAGGCATCGCCCAGGGCGAGTTTCGCAAGGTCGATCCCGCGCACTTCGTGCCCTCCATGATTGCCATTATCGTTTTTTATTTCAGCAGCGCGCCGGTGATGCGACGCATCGTGCGCTTCGATCCGCTATCGCCAGAGCGTATCGCACAGCGCCGCGCCGCAGTTCTTGATTTCATTTCCGCCGCACTTTTTAAAGCTCGCATTAACGCGCCAGGAGCCAGCAGATGAGTGCCCGCAACCGGTTCTTTATCCTTCTTGGCATTATCTTCGTCATCGCAGCGTTCTACTACTACTTTTCCACCGATCACTCGAAAGATCTCGTTCTCATCGGGACGGTCGATGCGAATCAGGTCATTGTCAGTGCGCAGGTGGAGGGCCGCATCCAGAAATTGCTGGTGGATGAAGGAACGCCGGTGAAAGCCGGAGATCTGATTGCCATTCTCGATCCCTCCGAGTTGGAAACCCAGGAAGCGGCCGCGACGGCAAATATTGCGAGTCTCCAGAACAAAGTAGCGGAGATGAGGCACACGGAGGCGTCGACCTCGGGGTCGACCTCTGGCGACGTTGCTAATGCGCGCGCGAAGCTCGATTCCGCGAAGGCGCAACTCTTGCAGGCGCAAGCAAATTTTGATCGTACGCAAAGCGACAGCCGCAGGATGATCGAACTCGCGAAAGTGGGAGTGCAATCGGAGCAAGATCGAGTTCAGGCGGAAACCAACCTGCAAGCTGCGCAAGCTACAGTGCAAGCGCAACAGGAACTGGTAAAGGCGGCGCAAGCGGACCTCGCCTCAGCGATTGCTCGCACTCAGCAGGCCAATGCGGCGAAGAGCACCGTGGAATCTACTGAAGCCGATCTAAAAAATGCCATTGCGCAAAAAGAGGAAGCTGCAGTGCGTCTCGGCTATACGAATGTTTACGCTCCTGTGAGCGGTACGGTTTCCGTGCGTGCGGCGAGGCAAGGAGAAGTTGTAAACATCGGAGCGCCAATCGTGACTATTGTCGATTTGACCGACACGTGGGTGCGAGCCGCCATTCCGGAAACATACGCCGATCACATCGGCTACGGCGACGTGATGCGCATTCGCCTGCCCGGCGGAACGATTACCAGCGGCAAAGTTTTTTTCAAAGGTGTAGAAGGCGACTTCGCGACTCAGCGTGACGTCAGCCGGCGCAAGCGGGATATTCGAACCATCGTGCTCAAAGTTCGCTTGGACAATCCGAAAGGCGCATTCGTTCCCGGCATGACGGCCGAAGTACTCGTTTCTCGGGCCCAGAAGAAAGGCGAGAACAATTCGCAAACTGCGGCTGCAGCGGGGCAGCAATGATGGCCGAAGGCAAAAAGGTGAACGGCGAGGCGGCACAAAATGACGTGGCCTGTGCCATTGAAGTCCGCAACATCGTGAAAAGATACGGCGAATTTACCGCCGTAGACGACATTTCATTCAATGTGAAAGAAGGCGAAATCTTCGGCCTCCTTGGCCCCAATGGCGCTGGAAAGTCGACTCTGATCCGTATGATGACCACGCTGATTCCGATTACTTCAGGAACAGCCTGGATCTCGGGCCACGACGTAGCCAAAGACCCCGATGCCGCGCGCCGTTTAATCGGCGTAATTCCTCAGGCTCTTACCAGCGATCTCGATCTGACCGTCGAAGAAAATCTGAACATCTATGCCAAGCTCTATGACGTTCCCGCGAAAGAACGCAAACGATCGATCGACGAGCTGCTCAGTCTCGTCGATCTAACGAAGTGGCGCGATGCGCAGACGAAAACGCTCTCCGGCGGGATGCGCCGCCGGTTGGAAATTGCGCGTGGTCTTGTCCATCACCCGAAAATCTTTTTCCTCGATGAGCCGACCACCGGACTCGATCCGGTCTCGCGCGTGGCAGTCTGGGAGATGCTGGGCAACATCAAGAATCAGCGCCAGCTCACCATTCTCATTACCACGCATTACATGGACGAGGCCGACCGGCTCTGCGACCGCATCGCCATCGTCGACCATGGCAAGCTCGTCGCGCTCGATGCGCCTATGGCTCTCAAGGCCAGCGTGCCCGGCTCGAATGTAATCGAAGCGCAGTTTGAAAATGCCCCCACCGATTGGGAACAGCGCCTGCGCGCACTCGACGACGTAACCTCCGTGCAGCACGAAGGCGGAGGCATGTATCGCGTGTTAACCGGGAATGGCTCACATACCACAACGGAATTGGTTGAAATGGCGGTCGAAGCCGGCGTGGCGGTGAAGGCGCTCTCCGTGCAGAACACAACCTTGGACGATGTTTTCGTGCACTACACCGGCCGCCAACTGCGGGACGAGTTACAAAAAGCTTATGCCTTTGTAATGCCACAGAGCCCGGGTCTGCGACCGTAGGTAGTTAGAGTAAATGCTATGAATCGAATGATGGCCATTGTCGAGCGCGAAATGCGGAAGTTCTTCCGCTCGCCCGCGCTGATGCTCGCATCCATGATCTTTCCCCTGGTTCAGCTCATCATTCTGGGCAACGCTTTCGGGGGCAAAATTCGCGACGCCAGGCTCGGCATTGTCGACCAGGATGGAGGCACGCAGGCGCTTAAAATACGCGAAGCTTTCGATTCCGTTCGCGCTAACATTCGCACCTTTGTTCCGATTTACTACGACGACGAGAAGAAGGCAGTCCAGGATGTTCGCAACGGCAAATTGGAGGGGGCAGTCATCATTCCCCCGCAGTTCTCGCGGCGAGTTTACGAAGATAACCATCCGCAAATCGCATTAGTCGTCGATAACAGCGACAACTTTATGAGTTCCGCGCTGGAGTCGGAACTCACCGACCTCACCAATGCCCTCAACCAGCCCACGGTTGAACCGCGAATCCTGCAGCAGACGGCGCTTTCCATCGTCGAACTGTATCCCTACATCGAGTACATGAAATATTTGTTGCCGGGTTCACTGACGCTGGCCATGTTCGTCTCCGTGATGATTGGCGGGGGCATGTTGTACATCGACGACAAAGCTCGCGGCGTGCACGAAGGTTATCTCGTTACACCCATCAGCAAGCTCGAACTCGTGCTGGGGTTGAACCTGGCGGGCTCAATCAAAGCGGTCATGACCGGCATCATCATCTGCGTAATCGGAGCCTTGATTTCTGGCGTGAGCACAATCTTCAACCCGTTTACGATATTCGGCTTGCTCATAATGATCGTTCTTACCTCGTTGGCTTTCAACACAATGATGTTTTTGCTGATGGTGCGTATCGAAGATCCGCTGGTGCCGCGCGCTATGTTCGGCATTCTCAACACGCTTTTATTCTTTCCCAGCGGATCGATCTATCCCATTCAGGCTTTTCCGAAGTGGCTGCAAGCCATCGCGAGAGCCGATCCCTTTACCTACGCCGTAGATGGCTTCAAGTGTCTCCTGCTGAAGGAGACGGCGCTATCGGCTGTATGGGGAGACATGCTGTTCCTTACTATCTTCGCGGCCATCACCCTCGGCATTGCCATTCCGCTGTTCAAGCGAACCCTTTAGAAATTGAGTCAGCGAGTGATTGAAAGGATGTCGGCCGGTTTGTTTCAATCACTCAATCGCCCGATCGACCAATTGCTCAATTTCCGGGTTTCCCACTTTTCCTTCAAGTTCGTTATCCTAAAGATGCATGACCCTACTGGACGCAAGGGAATACCATCCGGAGCGCGAGCGCAAGAAACGCATACGGATCGTCACGATCGTTGTTGTCATTCTTGCTTTGGCTGTGGTGGTCTGGTGGAATCGTTTTTGGCCGGAGGAGCACGTTGCAAAGAAATTTTTCACGGCGCTTCAACAACAGAATTACAACGCCGCCTATGGAATCTACTATGCCGATCCCGGATGGGAGCAACGTCCGCAGAATCACTCGCAATATCCCTTCAACGAGTTCAAGCAGGATTGGGGCCCGGGCGGGCAGTGGGGCATCGTGAAGAGTTTCAGGATTTATGGCAGCAGCAATTGCCCCGGAGGAGGCACCGGCGTTGTGGTCGACATTGTCGTCAATAACCGCGCCGAACATGCTCAGTTGTATGTGGACAAATCAGATAAGACGATCAGCACGCCACCCTGCGATCTGGAATTCCACTGAGGTTTGATTGCATATATTTTCGGAGAAGGCCACTCCCCAGTCGTGCAGCTGAGTACGGGAAAACACAGGCCTTTAAACGCTGAGGCTCAAAATACGCTCAGGCCTGCACGGCCGCCGACTTCTCGAACTGCTCGCGCGCTTTGTTCAAAGAAGCCTCGTCGCTAACATTCAAACAGGTCTTCGATCGATCAATCTGCCGCATCAGTCCGCATAGAACCTTGCCCGGACCTATTTCAACAAACGTCTGCGCGCCGCGATCGATCAACCACAGCATACTTTGCAACCACTTGACCGATCCGGTGACCTGCGCTCCTAAAGTTTTTCGTGCTTGCAGCGCATCGGTAACTGGCATCGCTTCGAAATTGCTAATCACCGGATAGACCGGTTTCTGCATCTTCAACGCGTTCAATTCGTTCTCCAGTCGATCCTGCGCGGGCTTCATCAGCGAACAGTGGAAGGGCGCGCTCACGGGCAGCAGTTTCGCCAGCTTCGCGCCGCGCTCGGAAGCAAGCTTCGTACCGCGCTCCACCGCTGCTGTGTGACCGGAGATGACGATCTGTTCGGCCGAATTTATGTTGGCCGGCGAACAGACTTCTCCTTGTGCGACCTCCCGGCAAATCTCCTCAACCTTTTCGACCTTCATTCCAACGATCGCCGCCATAGCACCTACTCCAACCGGAACCGCCTCCTGCATATATTTGCCACGATTGCGCACCGTGCGCACCGCATCGGCAAAAGTAATTGTGCCGGATGTCACGTGGGCGGAGTATTCACCCAGGCTGTGACCTGCCACAGCACATGGTTTCGCAATTTGAGTTTCGAGAACGCGAAGGGCGGCGATCGATACCGTGAGAATCGCGGGCTGAGTGATCTCGGTCAGACGGAGCTGATCCTCAGGCCCTTCGAAACACACTTGTGACAACTTATATCCCAGCGCGTCGTCAGCCTCTTCGAAAGTGTGTCGAGCGATGGGATACTTTTCCGCAAGGTCTTTCCCCATGCCGACAGCTTGCGATCCCTGGCCAGGAAACATGAATGCAATCTTCAGTGGTTCAGCGTTCAAAGAATTGTTGGAGTCGTTCATGATTAGAATTTAGTTCACAAAATTAATTTGCCGGCGCCGCTTCGGCTTCCACCGTAGCGGGGTGCAGCGCTGCCAGCCCGCGCTCAATCGACGTATTGATGTGCCGCTTAGAAAATTCCGCTGCCACACGCACCGCATTTTTGATCGCATTGGCGTTCGAAGAACCGTGAGTGATGATGCATACTCCCTTCAATCCCAACAGCGGGGCTCCGCCGTACTCCGTGTGATCGATACGCTTTTTGAAATCGGCAAACGCACTGCGCGAAAGCATGTATCCAACCTGGCTCGTAATCGTCGCCTTAAGCGATTCCTTCAACACCGTGCGGATCAGCCTTGCTGCACCTTCGGAACTCTTCAGCGCCACGTTGCCCACAAAACCATCCGAGACGATTACGTCCACGTGGCCGTTGAACAGATCCCTGCCTTCTACATTGCCAATGAAGTTGATGGGCAGCCGCTGCAGCAACTGGAACGACTCGCGCGTCAGGTCGTTGCCTTTGGTCTCCTCTTCGCCGATCGAAAGCAATCCGACACGCGGCGATCTGTTGGCGCCAGCTGAACGTCCCATTTTGAGGTCGCCAAACATCGAGCGGAAATAAATCTCGCCCATCACCGCGAACTGTTCCAGATTATGTGGCTTGCAATCGACATTGGCGCCGACATCGAGCAGGATCGCAGCTGTTCCCGGAGCGGTGGGTAAAACCGCGGCCAACGCGGGACGGTCGACCCCAGGCAGAGCCCCTAGCACCATCTTGGCGGAAGCCATTGCCGCGCCGGTGTTGCCTGCTGTAACAAAGCCGTCCGCCTGCCCTTCGCGCACCAGTCGCAATCCCACGCGCATCGAAGAATCGCGCTTGGCACGCACCGCCTGCGCCGCCTTGTCTTCCATGGTGATGACTTCGCTCGCGTGGGTAATCTCGATCGGCAGTTTCGCAGCAGAAGAATGGCGTTCGAGCTCGGCGCGCAATTCTGGCTCACGTCCGACCAGCAGCACACGAACATCGTAGTTGCGCGCGGCTTGAATCGCACCCTCGACCTCGGGCCTGGGTGCGCGATCTGAGCCCATCGCATCCAGCGCAATTACGCTAGGCATGGTGGTGAAACACTAGCTGGTTTCCTGGACTTCCACAACCTCGCGGCCCTTGTAGTAGCCGCACTTGGCGCAAGCGCGGTGGGGCATCTTTTTCTCGTGGCAGTTGGGACACTCGGAAAGCGAGTGCGCCTTCAAAGCATCGTGCGCCCGGCGGGTCGCGGTGCGCTGTTGGGAATGTCGTCGTTTTGGATTCGGCATCTTCTAAAATTCCTCTCGCCAAGGCATTTCGCCTCGAACCATACCTTTTCAAATTCGCACTTCTCAGACTTGCTCAATGCGCCAGTTTGCTGCGAATTTCCTTCAACGCCGCCCATCGCGGCTCTTCTTCCGCTACGGCGCACGAACAAGTTTCCTGGTTCAGGTTCTTGCCGCAGTGCGGGCACAAACCTTTGCAGTCCTCGCGGCAGGTCACCTTCAACGGAACCGCCAGTAAAATCTGCTCGCGAATCACATCGTCGAGCAAAATTCCGTTACCTACATAGTAGCCGATTTCCGCCTCGGCATCGGTCACTGATATCTCATCACGCCCAGCGTCCGCCCCTTGCGGACGGTATAACAGATCAAACTCGCGCTTTACATCTTGCTTCAGCGGCTCCAGGCAGCGCGCACAATTGGTCTCCAGCCTGGTCGCAAGCCGGCCCTTGATTCTTATGTCTTGTATGACTTTATGTTTTCCGTGATGCTCCTCGACGAGGTCGGCCCGCCCACTGCTTTCAACTGGTGTGACTTGGCTGTAATCCGGCCCTAAGTCAAGCGTTCCGGGCGCAAACTTCTCCGAAAATTCAATCGGATGAAGTTCCAACTCCTTAATTTCGAAGAACATAAGGAACCCTCCGCGATCATGCGCGTGGCCATGGCAGCTACAGCCCGCGGAAGCGCGCCAAGACGGCGCCAGTCACCGCAAGGAGCAATATTCAAGAATAACGGGCGTGGAAAAGCGGTGTCAAGGGCGGTACTGCGATCTCGATGAGGTCCTAATCCTCATCGCAGATGCCGTTACCGAGGCGCTCTCGCGAGCGGCGTACAATGTTTTGCGTGAAAACGCGTCAAACCGAACCCATCCCCCGTCACCGCCGCCACGCCATCTACGCGGCAGAAACCTCCGGCCTGCTCGTGATTGCTTTTCTTATTCTCGCCTTCCTCGTAGTTCGCTACTGGCACGCCATCCAAGGGAGTTTGCGCTGAACGAATCCCCCGCGCCTCCTGAACCGCTGCTTGTAGTTGTCCTTGGACCAACGGCCAGCGGCAAGACGGCTCTGTCTCTCTCAATTGCCGAAACTTTCGATGGCGAAATCGTGAACTGCGATTCCGTGGCAATGTACCGCGAGCTGGATATCGGCACGGCCAAACCCAGCGCCGCAGAACGCGCTCGCGCGCCGCACCACTTGCTCGATTGCGTTGCCGCGAACGAAAAAATTACGGCCGGCGAGTACTCAAGGCGGGCACGGCAGGTGCTTCGAGAGATCGAGTCCCGCGGACATTTGCCCGTTATTGTTGGTGGAACCGGCCTCTACTTGCGGGCGCTGCTCGAAGGGCTGTTTCCGGGTCCTCAACGATCGGAGCAGCTCCGGGAGCAATTGCGGGAACGGGCTGCGGCTCGGGGATCCGCCTACCTGCACAGGATTCTGCAGCGGCTTGATTCTGTTGCGGCGGAGAAAATCCACGCCAACGACGCTCCGAAACTTATCCGCGCAATCGAGGTTTGCTTAAGCTCGCGAGCAAAGATGACCGAGTTGTGGCAACAACAGGGACGCGATCCGCTCGAGGGATTTCGCATCCTGCGGATGGGGCTCGATCCCGATCGCAAACTGCTTTACGAGCGCATCAACCGTCGCGCGCGGCAGATGTTCGAAGCCGGTCTGATCGAGGAAACAAAAAGGCTGGCGCAGAAGTACGGGCGAGTATCGCCGCTATCATCTCTCGGATATAAGCAGGCAATGCAAGTTCTTGATGGCGAACTCACGACCGAGCAAGCCTTGGAAGCGGCTCAACAGGCACACCGCAACTACGCAAAAAGACAAATGACGTGGTTTCGTAAAGAGCCAAACGTGCGGTGGCTAGCCGGCTTTGGGGACGACCCTAATACCCAGCGGGAAGCGATGAGCTTCGTGCAGAACTTGTTCACTGAAGACTTTCGCAGCTAGAGTGTTCCTTTCTGCTATCGTCTCTTCATGCGTCGTACACTCATTGTTTTTCTTATCATGGCCGCCTCTTTCCCTGCCTTCGCCAGGGAAAAATATCAGCATCCCGGACCGATCCATCTCTCGCGCAATGGCGAAAAATGGGCCGAAAAGACGCTGAAGAAGCTGTCGCTGGAAGAGAAAATTGGCCAGGTCTTCATGATCTGGTGCCGCGCCAGTTTTCTGAATGTGGAGAACCCCGAATACCTGCAACTGGTCGATGCCATGCAGAAGTATCACGTGGGATCGTTCGCCATGACGGTGCACGTGGATGGTCCGTTTCTCCTGCGCAGCGAACCCTACGAAGCTGCGGAATTATTGAACCGATTACAGAGCGAGTCGAAACTGCCGTTGCTGTTTGCGGCGGACTTTGAACGCGGTGTCTCCATGCGGCTCTTGGGTACTACGGTTTTTCCTCATGCCATGGCTTTCGGCGGCGATGGAAGCCTGGAAGATGCGGAGGCGTTTGGCCGCATCACGGCAGAGGAAGCCCGCGCCATCGGTATTCAATGGAATTTTTTCCCCGACGCGGATGTGAACTCCAATCCGGCCAATCCGATCATCAACACTCGTTCGTTCGGCGAAGATCCGAAACAGGTTGGCGATCTGGCTGCGGCATACATCAAAGGCGCGCACGAAGGCGGAATGCTCACAACCGCCAAGCACTTTCCGGGACACGGCGACACCGCGACTGACTCCCATCTGGGTGTAGCCAGCGTGAACGTGGATCGCGCCCACCTGGATTCGATTGAGCTTCCGCCCTTCCGGGAAGCAATTTCGGCTGGAGTGGACTCGGTGATGGTAGCGCATGTGACTGTTCCCGCACTCGATCCCGATCCAAATCATGTTGCGACAATTTCTCCGAAGGTCGTGACCGATCTGCTGGAAAAGCAACTTGGCTTCAACGGAATCATCGTGACCGACGCGCTCGACATGGCAGGACTGACGCGTCTTTTCTCGAATGATATCGGACGTGCGGCGGTCGAGGCTTTCAAAGCCGGCAACGACCTGCTGCTCATTCCGGCAGATTTTCCGGCTTCCTTCAATTCGATGTTGCAAGCCGTTCGCTCGGGGGAGATTTCCGAAGAACGGCTGAATCGCTCCGTGCTCAAGATTCTGAAAGCCAAGGCATCGCTCGATCTGCAGAAGGCTCGTTTGGTGGATATCGATGCCGTGGCGAAAGCGGTTAGTCAACCCGAACATCTGACTTTCGGGCAACAGGTTGCAGATAAAGCGATTACGCTGGTACGCGATAATGGCCGGGTTTTGCCGCTTAAATCCAGGGGAACTTCCACCGCAGGGCTCCCGTATACAACACAAGAGGTCACGAGCAACCAGACAGTGGCTGTGGTCTTCTCGGATGATGTGCGGACGGAATCGGGCCGGGCATTCGTTCGCGAATTTCATGCCCGGATTCCGGACGCGCACATGATCTACGTCGACCCACGCACCGCAGCAGGAATGAGTGACGAAGTGACGAAAGCAGTGAATGAAGCAACTACAGTCGTCGCGGCTGTCTACGTTGTCCCCTCCGCAGGCAAGGTTGGGAACGCGGTCGCTGTGCCAGACGGCACTGCAGCTTTGTTGAATCAGTTGCTCGATCGCGCTGCCGCAAAAACGGTAGTGATCGCCATGGGGAACCCGTACCTCGCGGCGAGTTTTCCGAAGATCGAGAATTACATGAGCACTTTTTCCAACGCGTCGGTTTCGGAGATCGCTGCGGTCAAAGCTTTGTTCGGCGAGATTGCAATTCGCGGGCGCCTGCCCGTCAGCATTCCCAATATTGCGCCGCGCGGCTCTGGCATCGATCGGCCAGTAGAGGCCGGAGGTATGCAACATGCGCAAAAATGATTTTTCAACATTAATCCTGATCGCAGCCGGTGCGGCGCTCTTTCTGGCTTCAGCTTGCAGCGTCAATGTCCGTAAAGAGCCCAACGGCGACGACAAGCAAGTCGACATCAACACTCTTGCCGGGAATATTCATGTCAGTAAACAAGCGGATGTCGCCGACGTCGGCCTGGCTGTTTATCCCGGAGCGCAACCAAAGGAGAAAGACTCCGGAGACGATAAAAGCGCGAATGTGAACATCTCCGGTTTTGGTTACGGCATTAAGGTGATCGCTTTGGAATATCAATCGCCAGACGGCCCGACCAAGGTTCTATCGTTTTATCGCGACCAATTGAAGAAGTATGGGCACGTGCTCGAATGTCACACTTCCAGTTTTGACCTTGACATGCGTATGAACACCCGCAAAGCGGGCGACACGAACGACCTGGCTTGCGAGGGTCCCACCGGCAACCATGTGGAACTCAAAGCCGGAAGGAGAGATGATCAGCACATCGTGGCCGTGGAGCCCGACGGAAGCGGGTCGAGCTTCTCGCTGGTTTACGTCAGAACTCACGGCAAGGACGCGGATATTTAGATTATTTTGCGCGCGCAAGGCTGGGGGGTTTTATGTTTCACTCATTCAGAATTCGTCTGGCAACCGCGGCCGCATTTGCGTTGGCTGCGGCAATCGTCAGTTTCGCAGCACCGCAAAAGTCAGATAACGATCAAGACAAGCACCTCGATATTCACAGCTCTGCTGGAGACTTGCACGTTGGTGCCGATGCGGACGCGCAGAAGGCAGGATTACCGCTCTATCCCGGAGCTCGGCTGCGTCACGATAAAGACAGCGACAATGCAAATGTCGGATTACTCACCGATGCCTTCGGCATTAAGTTTGTGATCGCAAAATATGAATCGGACGACGCGCCTCAGAAAGTCATCGATTACTACCGGGAACGCTTAAAGAAATTCGGCAAAGTGGTGGAGTGCCATACCAGGGATCACGCCGATATGCACGCCGATTTCGACGATAACGACAACGAGTCGGATCATCGCCCGCAAGAAGTGAAGTGTGAAGGCGATAACAGCGGCCCCATTACAGAGCTGAAAGTCGGGACCGAGAGAAACCAGCATGTGGTGTCAATCGAGCCGCAGGAAGGCCGCGGATCGAAATTCACGCTAGTTTATGTCCACACTCGTGGCAGGCAAACCGACATCTGAGGACCGATCCGCAGGGTGAGGTTGGAACTCCCCTTTTCTTGAGCCCCTGCATTGCGTGCGATACTTATCAAAGGTTACCACCACGCCTGATGGAACATCCTTGCTACACGTGCGGGCATACGGTTGAAGATGGCAGGCCGTTTTGCGTTCAGTGTGGCGCACCTCAGATTCGGGTGGTTCTGCCCGAGCCTGTTACGGCGATTGCAGGCAGCGGACCGCCGAGAAGCCCGGTTTTCTCTTCTGAATCATCGGAGACTCTCAATCGCGCTGTCCTGTCACCCGTTATCGTATGGCCGGTGGCGATTCGCGGTTGCGCAATTGCCGCGCTGATCGCCGCTCTCCTCATGGCTTTCGGTCTGATGGTTCCTCTGTTGGCCGTCCTGGGCGCGGGATTTCTGGCGGTCAGCCTTTACCACCGCAAGAATCCCGCATGGCTGGTCAATGCACGTTCGGGAGCGAAACTCGGAGCCGCGTGCGGCATTATATTTTTCGCTTTTGCCACTGTGATCGAAACCGTGGCCGTAGCCGTGTTTCATACAGGCGGCGAAGTCCGAAAAAAAATGCTGGAGGCCCTCCAGCAGGCCGCCTCCCGGTCGAACGATCCGCAGGTGCAGGCTGCCTTCGAGAAACTAGGTACTCCAGAAGGAATTGCCCTGATGATGGTGTTCGGGATGATCTTTCTCTTCCTGCTTTCGATTGCAGCCGGAAGCCTGTCGGGGGCGCTGACGGGCGCTTTCTTTGGGCGAAAAAAGCGGCTTTAAGTACGCTCTTGCCGCTACCTGCACTCGCCGCGTATCATGCATCGTTTGCCTATTTTCCACATGAACCAACCGGCGCGCGGATCGCTGCTCGGCATCGAACACCTTGAAGATAAGGAAATCCTAAGCTTACTGAAGCTGGCGCGCCGCATGAATCCGCAGAAGGCCCGTCCGCTTTTGCGCAACAAGCGGGTCGTGCTCCTGTTTTATGAGGCCTCCAC
>Ga0070735_10002396_pt1 | contig 17041 bp, 12 predicted proteins | sample Coa_R1_FD_66443 | JGI IMG/M metagenome (GOLD analysis project Ga0070735, IMG submission 66443) | Surface soil microbial communities from Centralia Pennsylvania, which are recovering from an underground coalmine fire - Coalmine... | ecosystem: Environmental > Terrestrial > Soil > Unclassified ... | reverse complement strand
GTCGGCTAACTGCCTGACGAGGAATGCCGCGTAGTCGGCTGGCGTGCGATCGCGCGTCGGCAGGAACCGCCGCTCGTCGAAGTTGTGGTGCTCCTCGACCAACAGTGCGCCGAGTCGGCCCAGCCGGGGCAGATCAGTGGTCGACGCGCGCCGGATCGTCGTGGTCGGAGGCTGCGTTCTCGACATAGACGTTACTCGTTAGACAGTTTGATGTCGCCAACGCCGCCTCGCGCTGGGTGCCCGTCAGCGAGTCGCCGTTAGCACGTCGAGCAGGTCGAGCGCTGCATCTGCTGCGCGCCCGTCGACGTCCTCGGCCGGGTCGAAGGCCGTCAACGCCGCCGCCACGATCTGGAACCGAGTCGCAACACGCTCGACGAGTGCGCGCACCTGGGCCGGTGTCGGGCCGCCCGGCGACGCGTATCCGTTCGCACGCAACGACTCGGCGCCGTGAATGTCGAGATCGATGTGCAGATAGATCTTCCGCACGCGATTCGCCACGCGGTCGAGCGCCGCATCCGAGGACAACGTGTCCTCGCGCATCCACTCGAACGACTCGAGCGCACGCCTTTCGGCATCGCTCGCCTCGCGTCCGCCCACCACGAGGACCCGGTCAAACGGCACCGGAGTAAAGTTAGGCACCGTACTGGAGATCTGACGCCAGCAGCGTCCCGTCAGCGTCGAGAGCGCCTGGCCGTCGAAAAAACCGCTGGGCGTTGTTTCCGGCGTCTCGAGGTCAGGATGCGCGTCCAGCCAGATGACCCCCACATCCTCGGCGCCAACGCCTGCAACCGTACCGACCGCCGAGTTGCAGTTTCCGGAGAGCACGATTGGCCGCTCCCCGCGACTGACTGCGTCGCGTACCGCGTCGGCGATCAGCTGCTGTAGGCAGCGTGCGGCGCCAATTTCGGTCCAGAACTGATCGCTCAGCTCGATCGGCACGTGTCGAACAGAGTGCCGTGCAGCTTCAAGACGCCGAATGGCGCCGGCTTCGAGAAGCCGCAACGGTCCGCGGCCCATTCGCCGCGCGCGTCGACCACTGTCGTATGCCACCGTGATCAATGCAATCATGCGCAGATGTGGAATATACGCAGCGATCGCGGTCGGCCACCGGACGATACGAAGCGATTAGACTGAAGGGACCATGTCGAGACGAACACGCACTCTCCCGAAAGCGCCAACCGAGGTCGAGACGGCGATGGCGCTCGTTTGTACCCTGCCCGAATCCGGGCGGAGCGATCGCAGCATCACGGTGCAGTCCATCATCGCCCGCGCCACATCAGCCCATGAATTAGCCGACGGCGTCGGGTTCCGTTTCGAATTTTCCGACGAAATCGCGAACGCGCTTCTCGATCTCATACTCGCTGAGCGCGTATGCTGCTCAACTTTCAGCTACACGCTCTACTTCGAGCCGCGACAGGGCGCGATCGCATTGCGAATCGAGGCGCCCACCGAATTCGCGCGACCGCTCAAAGACATGTACATGTCGTTCGCGACGCGTAAAGACACACATGGTTAACCAGAATAACCGCCGTCGCCCGATCGCGCCGACCAACGTTGCGCGAGTTGCGGGTGGCGGCCGCGCATTGGTTGGTTCAGCAAGCAGCTACCTCCTCACGGCCTAACGCGAATGACCGTCTTCCCCGCGCGCCGCTTGGTCGAGTTGAAGGTGGCGACGGCATCGGCGAGCGACGCGACGGTCCCGATGTTCGTGCGCAGTCGTCCGTCCCGCACGCGATCGACGATCTCGCTGAGTGGGCACGATCGGCCTCGACAACGAAGTCGATCGCGAGACGGTCAACGGGCCGTGCCTCCGAAGGCCCGAAGTCGAGTGTCTTCTGGCGGTCGGCCGCGCGTCCGGTGCCAATGACATACGCGCCCGCCGATCGTGCGAGTTGCGTCACCATCGACCCGACCGCGCCCGCCGCTCCGTGCGCAAGGACGCTCTGCCCCGCCTCAAGACGGCCGTGCTGGAATAGTCCCTGCCACGCAGTTAGGCCAGAGATCGGCAGACTCGCGCCCACCGTGAAGTCGACGTCGCCCGGCAGCGGCGCGAGGTTGCGTGCCTCGATCGCCAGATGTTCGGCCAGGGTGCCGTCGCGATACCAGTCCGCGAGGCTGAACACCCGCTGTCCAATCGATAAACCCGTCGTGCCGTAGCCGAGGGCCGTGACCACGCCGGCCAGCTCGTGTCCGGGGATCGACGGTGATCGGTCACGGCCGACGCGATCCGTCCAAGTCGAGGGCCACGTTAGCTCGGTCGGCACGAACCCCGACGCATGAATCTGAACGACGACGTCGTTGATCGCTGCCAGCGGCGTGGGTCGCTCCGCCAACGTCATCCCGGCCGTTCCCGCGGCCTGGTCCGTCACCACGATCGCCTTCATCGCGATTCTCTCCCTCAGTGATTGTCTCTCTGGGGAAAAGTAGCGCGACCGCTATCGCTTTAGACCGTGATCATTGCAATCGCAGAAATCGCGAATGATGAAACCGGCGAGCGGTTGCGACCGAAAAGCCGCCCGAGAAAATTTTCACTAGGCGTTATGCGCCGGCATCGCGCGGAGCGCGCCGACGGTCGTGCCGAGCTGAAGGTCTTTTCGAATCCCAGCGTCGATTACCGCAGCAGGCGCGAATCTGCGAAGCAAACGGAGTCGGTTGGCGAGGCCGCCGGCGGTGTAGCGGAGTTTCGGGCGCGCTGCGCTAGCGGCTTGCACGACGACGTCGGCAACGACGCCAGGCCGGTCGGCGGCAGCCATCACCTCCTTCAACCTCTTGCCCACGGCCGCACGAACATCTCGATACTCGTCGAGCTTCGAATCCGCTTCCAGAAAGTGCGCGTCGAACTGCGTCTTCATGTACGCAGGCTCGATGACGGACACGCGGATCCCCCACGTGCGCAGCTCATGGTCGAGCGATTCCGAATAGCCTTCGATCGCGTGTTTGCTCGCGGCGTACAGCGCGCCGTACGGCATCGGTAAGAAGCCAAGCACCGAGCCGATGTTGATGATGCGACCAGTCCCTCGATGTCGCATGTGCGGCACGACAGCGCGCGTCATCCGAACCATCCCAAAGAAGTTCGTATCGAAAATCGACCGGGCCTGCTCGATCGAACTCTCTTCGGCTCCAGCGGGCGCGACGCTGAAGCCGGCGTTGTTCACGAGGAGGTCGATGCGGCCCTCCACTCGCAGCATCTCGCTGACGGCGGCTTCGACGGATGCATCGCGGGTGACGTCGAGGGACAGCATCTCGAACGCTCGCCGGCCCGTTTCGGCGCCGCGTCTGCTGGTGCCATAGACCTTGTAGCCGGCGTCCACGAGCCGCTCCGCCGTGGCAGCACCAATGCCTGACGAGGCGCCGGTGACGAGCGCCGTCTTGCCGTTGATCTTCATACTGTCCTCACGGTGAGAGTCTTCATTGTAGCTGAATATATGATGAGCATCATATTTCTGCGCGAGCCGAAAGACGGTGTGCACGGATTCAGGCCCGATCGCGGACGAGGCGCTTGAGCGCTGCCTCGCGTATCGCGTCGGAAAGCTTGGGGTCGTCGACGGCGCGCGACAGGATCAGTGCACCGACCATCGTCGCCGTCGTCACGAGCGCGCGCTCGTGAGCCTTCGGCTGTCCCCAGTCAGGCGACTGGCGCGCGACGAGATCCACCATCTCCTTGATTCGACGCGTGGCGGCGCGTCGCACCTCGGGCGCCTGTCGCGGCATCTCCGAACCGAGCGCGGCGACGGGACAGCCGTTCTCGAGATCTTCGGCGTGCGCCTTGGAGAGGTACGCGCGCACGAGCTCCGACAGCGCACGTCGCGGCGCCGCCGAGCCGGCGATGCGCGCCGACGCCGCAATGGCATTTGCTCCCGCGCGGTCCGCGGCCTCGGCGAGCATCGCGTCGCGCGAATCGAAGTGCGCATAGAATCCACCATGCGTCAAGCCGGCGTCTTTCATGATGTCGGCGACACCGGTGCCGTTGTAGCCGCTGCGGCGGATGGCCCGCGCGGCGGCTTCGACGATCCGTTCGTGCGTTTCTTCCTTGCGTCCAGGAGCAGAGCGTCTCATATGATGATCATCATATACGACAAGACTACTGAGCGCAAGTGGGAAACGGGGCATCACGAGCGCAGATCGCACGCCCTATTGACGCGGCTGGAGCGATACCCTAGTTTGCTCTAGGCCTTGAGTAGATAAGGGTAGCCGTATGGCGGCTCCATTCCCCTGACGTCGCCGTTCCATGCCAGATGACTCCGCGCGTGATCTCTTCCCCGGCGCACTCGAAATGATGGTGCTTCGCCTCCTGCGCCACGAGCCGATGCACGGGTACGCGCTCGTCCAGCGCATCCAACAAACGTCCCAGCATCTTCTGCAGGTGGAAGAGGGATCGCTCTATCCCGCGCTCCAGCGGCTCCTCAAGGAAGGACTCGTCAAGGCGCAGTGGGGCGTGTCGGCGACTAACCGAAAGGTCCGCATCTATCAATTGACGCCGGCGGGCACGCGCCACCTCGAGCGCGAGATGTCGCGCTACACGCGTATGGCCCACGGCATCAATCTTGTCCTCGGCTTGGGGGAGACATGATCTCGCTCGACCGCCTCTTCCGACGTCGGCGTATCGCCGACGATCTGGCCGCAGAAATCCAGGCGCATCTCGACGAGAAAGCCGAGTACCTCGTGGCGCAGGGCATGTCGCGGGACGAGGCGGCGCGCATGGCGCGGCGCGCATTCGGGAATGTCACGCGGCTGCGGGAGCAGGGACACGACACCTGGCAGTGGCCGACGGTCGAGTCCGTGCTCATGGACGCGCGCTTCGCGCTCCGCCAGCTGCGACGCGCGCCGCTCCTGGCATCGATCATCGTCCTGACGTTAGGCGTTGGCGTCGCGGCGACGGCGACGGTATTCAGCTGGACGCGGGCAATCCTCATGGATCCGTTGCCAGGCGCGGGTGATTCGGGCCGCGTGCTCGCCCTCGAGTCGCTCACCGCATCGGGGACCTGGACGCCCACGTCGTGGCCGGATTTCCGCGACCTGCAACGTTCGCTCCGAACGGTCGATGGCCTCGCCGCGGCCTACCCGATCACGGTCGCCGTCGGCGCGGATACGCGCACCGAGCGCCAGTCGACCGAGCTCGTGTCGGCCAACTTTTTCAGCGTGCTGCGTGTCGAGCCTGCGTTAGGACGGTTCTTTCCCCCCGGTCGCGACAACGCGGCCGGCGGCGAGGCGGATGTCGTGCTCGGCTACCGCCTTTGGCAGCGCCGATTCGCCGGCGACAGCGCCATCATCGGACGGGTCGTTCGCATCAACCGGTTTCCGTTCACGGTCATCGGCGTCGCGCCCCCGACGTTTCACGGCTCGATGCCCGGCGAAGACATCGGTCTGTGGGTGCCGGCGATGATGATCGGCCAGATCCTTCCGACTGCACACGGGCCGCTGGATGATCGCGGGTGGCGGACGTTCCGCGTCCTCGCGCGCCTGGCACGCGGCGTTTCGCCCGCCGTCGCGCGCGACGAGGTGCACCGCGTCGCCGCAGCCATTGCCCGCGCGAACGGCGGGCGCAGCGAGGGGATGAGCGCCACGCTCTTGCCGATCTGGCAATCGCATTGGGGCCTGCAGGACGCGCTGCGCGCACCGCTCCTGGTGCTTCTCGGCGCGTGCGGCTTGGTGCTCCTCATCGTCTGCGCCAACACGGCCAATCTGTTGCTGGCGCGGGCCACCGGGCGCCGGCGCGAGTTCGGTCTGCGGCTTGCGTTAGGCGCCCCGCGCCGGCGTCTCGCGCGGCAGCTGCTCACCGAGGCGGCCATGCTGACGGTAGCCGGCTCGGCACTCGGCCTCGCGTGCAGTGTGTGGCTCGTGCGGATGTTCCGGGCCCTCTTACCCGCCGTGGGCCCGTCCCTGCGCGACCCGGCGGTCGACATCGTCGTGCTGCTGTTCACGGTGCTCATCGCGTGCCTCGTGACGCTCGTAGCGGGAATCGCACCGGCGCTCCACGGCTCGCGCGAACGGTTAGGCGATGCGTTGGGCGACGCCAGTCGCGGAACGACCGGTGGGCTCCATGCCATGCGCCTGCGCAGTGTGTTCGTCGTTGCGGAGGTGGCGCTCGCCGTCGTCGCGCTCGCCGGAGCCGGACTGTTTTATGACAGCTATCGGCACACGCGCGGCGTCTCGCCCGGCTTCGATCCGGATCACGTCGCGATCGGGTCCGTGAGCCTGGCGCTCGCGGGGTACGATTCGGCTCGGGCCGATGTGTTCCTTTCGCGGGTCACCGAACACGTCGGCCGCGAGCCCGGCGTCAGCGCCGCATCGTTCACCGATTACGTGCCGTTGAGTCTCGGACAAGGCTCGTGGGAAGATCTGCAGGTCGAGGGCTACTCCCCCACGCGCACCGAAAACATGAAGATCTATCGTGCGGCCATCGGCCCTGGCTATTTCGACGCGATGCGGATCCCGCTCGTGAGCGGCCGCGACTTCCAAGCGAGTGATGACTCGGCGCACGCCGGAGTCATGATCGTGAACGAGACCTTCGCGCGGCACTTCCTTCGCGGTCGCTCTCCGTTGGGCATCAAGGTCAAGGGGTGGGGCCGCTGGTTCACGATCGTCGGCGTGGTACGCGACACGAAGATTTACCGCCTCACTGAATCCTCTGCGCCGTATTTCTACGTGCCGGTACGCCAGGTGTACCGACCGGAGTACGGATACACGTTCGTGGCGCGAAGCCGGCTGTCGACCGACCAGGCGGTGGCTTCCATCGAGGCCGCCGTACGCGCCGCGGATCCGGGCGTGGCGACCTACGGCGCGATGCCGCTCAGCGACTACGTCGGCGAACCACTGCGCGAGCAGGCAGCCGCCGCGCAGCTCCTCGGCGTGATGGCGATCCTGGGACTCCTCCTCGCGGCGATCGGCCTCTACGGGGTGATCGCCTACGCCGTCGGCCAGCGGACCCGGGAAATCGGCGTCCGCGTTGCGTTAGGCGCGCAACCCCTCGACGTCCTTCGCGTGGTAGCCTCGAACATCGGCGTCCTCGTCGCGGCCGGCCTCGTCACCGGGCTCGCGTGCGTCGGCGCACTCTGGCAGGTGGTGTCGACGCTGCTCTATGACGTGCATGGTGGCGATCTGCCCGTGCTCGCCGCGACGTCAGGTCTCATGGTCCTGGTCGCCGTCGCCGCGATCGCGATGCCCGCCCGCCGCGCGTTGCGTGTCGATCCGATCCTCGCGCTCCGAACCGACTGAGGTCTCACCTGTCGTCGATTCACGCCGCAACGTTCGGGGCCCAGGCTTTCGCGTTGGCGACGCCAAGTCCTGCCAACCCTTCGCGCCACATAGACTGTCTCATTGGGCGGTCATGTGCCGACCCAAGCCGCCGGTTGACCTGGCGTCGGCGACCGTCAGCCCCCGGCTCCTCGACCCCCTCGGCAATGGACTCCGTCATGCACCGTCTCGAACTCGCGTTCCGCGCGTCGTTCAGAACTCCGTTCGTGACGATCGTCGCGATCCTGTCGCTCGGCCTGGGGATCGGCGCGAACGCCGGGATCTACTCGCTGTTCAACGAACTCCTGCTCGCGCCGCTGCCCGTTCCACACCCCGACCGGCTGGTCAACTTCGCCAGTCCGGGCCCTCAAGTGATGTATTACAACTGCGGCCGGGCCGGGGACTGCGACGAGACCTTCGACTACCCGATGTTTCGCGACATCGAGCAGGCGGCGCCGAAGACAGCCTTCAGCGGGATCGCCGGCCACATGCCGTTCAATGTCAGCCTCGACATGCCCGGAGAGTCCCCGATCACCGGCGATGGGGTCCTAGTCTCCGGATCCTACTTCTCGGTCCTCGGCCTTCAGCCGGCGCTCGGGCGCCTGCTCGACCGGGCGGTCGATCAGCCGATCGAGGCGAACTACGTGACGGTGCTGAGCTACGCCTTCTGGGAGAACGCCCTCGGTGCGAACCCGGCAGTGCTCGGCAAGCGGATCACGGTGAATGGCCAGCCACTGACAATCATCGGCGTTGCGCCGCGCGGCTTCAGCGGCACCACGCTGGGGGTGCGGCCGGACGTGTTCGTCCCGATCAGCATAGCCGGCCTCATGGTCGACGGTTGGAAGGGCGTCGAAACGGATCGCGACGAGCACTTCGTTTATGTGTTCGGCCGCCTCGCGCCGAGCGCCACCATCGCGCATGCGAGCGCGTCGATCAACCCCGCGTATCACGCGATCATCAACGACATCGAGGCGCCACGCCTCAAAGGCCTGAGCGCCCAGACCGCGGCACGATTCCGCGCCGAGGCCATCACGCTCACCGACGGGCGCAAGGGCCAGAGCTCGGCCATCACGGCGTCACGGCTCCCGCTCACCCTCCTCTTCGCGGTCACAGGCGTCGTGCTGCTCATTGCCTGCGCCAACATCGCCAATCTGCTGCTGGCGCGCGCGGCGAACCGGACCACCGAGATGGCGGTGCGGCTCTCGCTCGGCGCCACGCGAGGGCAGCTCATCACGCAGGTCCTCACGGAGTCGGTGCTGCTAGCCGCGCTAGGCGGGATCGTGAGCCTGGGGGTCGCGTACTGGACCCTGGCGGGGATCAGCGCCCTCCTATCGAACGAGGTCGCCCGCGCGTACGATTTTCATTTGAGCGTCCCCGCTTTCGCGTTCACCGCGGCGGTCTCGCTGGCAACGGGCCTCCTCTTCGGGCTCGCGCCAGCGCTCTCGAACACGCGGCCCGATCTGGTGACGGCGCTGCGCAACAACTCCGGCAAGCTCGCCGGCGATCGCGGCGCGGTCCGCTTCCGTACGTCGTTGGTCACGGTCCAGATCGCGCTCTCGATGGCGCTCCTTATCGCGGCGGGCTTGTTCATTAAGAGCCTCCGGAACATCAGCCGCGCCGACCTCGGCATCGACATCGAGAACGTCGTACAGTTCGGCATCTCGCCGGCGCGCAGGGGCTACGACAGCACTCGTACGATGGCGCTGTACGATGCCGTCGAGCAGGCGCTCGCGGCGCTGCCCGGCGTGCAAGGGGTCACGTCGTCCACCGTTCCGCTGCTCGGAGGAAACAACCGGGGCCGATGGGTCTCCGTCGAGGGATTCCGCAAGCTGCCCGACACGGACGACGGCTCACGCTACAGCAACGTGGGGCCGAACTATTTCCATGTGCTCGGCGTGCCGCTCCTGGCGGGGCGCGACTTCACCGCCGCCGACAACGCTGGGGCCGCGCGAGTCGCGATCGTGAACGAGACGTTCGCCAAGAAGTTCAATCTCGGCCGCAATGCGGTCGGCAAGCACATGTCCGTGTATAACGATTCGTTGAACATCGAGATCGTGGGTCTGGCCAGGGATTCGAAGTACTCGCAGGTGAAGGACAAGATTCCTCCCGTCTACTATCTTCCGTTGCCGCAGTCAGGCCTCCAGGGTGAGAACACGTTCTACGTACGAACGGCGTTGCCCACGGACCAGAGTATCCGCGCCATCCGATCGGCGATGAAGACGATCGATCCCAATCTGCCGCTCGAATCGCTCGAGCCGCTGCCCGAGCAGGTGCGCGACAACGTCTATCTCGACCGCATGATCAGCGTGCTGACCGTGGCGTTTGCGCTCCTCGCGACGCTGCTCGCGGCGATCGGGCTATACGGTGTGCTGGCGTACTCGGTCGCGCACCGGACGCGTGAGATCGGCGTGCGCATGGCGCTGGGCGCGGACGCCGGGAAGGTGCAACGACTCGTGTTGCGGCAAGTCGGTGTGATGACGCTGATCGGGGGGGCCATCGGGATCGCCGCCGCACTCGCGCTGGGCCGGGGCGCGCAGTCGTTGCTGTACGAGCTACAGGGGTCCGATCCGGTCGTGATCGCGGGGGCATCGGCCGTGCTGGCGATGGTCGCCTTTGCGGCGGGCTTCCTGCCGGCACTGAGGGCATCGCGTGTGGATCCGATGGAGGCGCTAAGATACGAATGACCCGACGGCGCCGCCGATGTATCGACGGCTGTGGACGCCCAGCTTGGTTTGCAGGGCTTGTACGGTCAAACGTCCGCGCCTCGCGAAGCGCGCGCGGAGCAACTCGTCCCCACGTCGCGCGATACATCATCTAAACATCCCTAAGCGCGAACGGTGCCCAAGCTCTGAAGATCGGGGACCGTTATGGGGGCCGTCCGAATGCAGAAAATCGGCTGCGGAGACCGGCAGCCGATTTTCGGAAGTGCTCATACGTCAGCTACTTCAGGAGCGGGCGACCGGACTCGAACCGGCGACGTCCAGCTTGGGAAGCTGGCATTCTACCAACTGAATTACGCCCGCGCATTGCTCTGCTCCGCAGCAACGTAGCTCCCGCCTGATTCCCCCTCAAGTCCGAAAAGGGCCAGCTGCAACGTTGATCAGTTTGTTCGTGGGGCCCACTGCCATCTCGCAAACCTTACGGGGAGATTACAACGCCGCGCCCTCTCACTGCGTAGCGGCCTCGTACTCCCGAACCGGTTTCGATCCCATCGAAGTTCGGCATCACTCGCTTCACCCGTCCAAATAAGGAATTCGCTGCATGCATAAATTCGTCGCCGCCTTTTTCGCGCTCGCGACGCCGGCCGTCCTGCACGCCCAAGCGTCCGTCCACGGAACCGTGGTCGACAATCAAAGTGGCGCGCCCATCGCCGGTGCCATCGTAACCGCGCCCGACACGACCGTGCGCACGATGACCGACGAGCACGGTGCCTTCAGGCTCTCGTCGAGCAACGCGCTCGATCACATCACCGTCTCGGCCGTGGGCTACGCGACCAAGGACGTCCCCGTCACGAATCCGTCGGTGGCCATCCACATCCGATTGTCGGTCGCCCCCGTGAAGCTCGCCGGCGTCCAGGTGGTGGCGAACAGCCCGTCGCCGTCCACGGCCGTGCTAACGGAGCACGACCTCGATCGGTCGAGCGGGTTGAGTCTCCAGACCGCGATCAACACGGTGCCGGGCGTGTTCATGCAGACGCGCACGCCGTGGGGCGGCGCGCGCATCACGCTCCGTGGCTACTACCCGAGCACGAGCGGGAACAGCCCCAACGCCAACGGGCTCGGCTACCAGGTTTTCCTGAACGACATCCCCATCACCGACGCCACGGGCACCACGGTGCTCGACGACATCGACTACTCGACGTTAGGCAGCGTGACGGTGATCAAAGGGCCCGCGTCGAGCCTCTACAACAGCTACATCGGCGGCACCGTGCTGCTCAATACGGCGCGGCCGTCGCCTAACGCAACCAGCCTCGGCCAGCAGGTCGTGGGCGGCACCGACGGACTCGTGCGCACCAACACCTCATTCGAAACGGCCAACGACGACGGCGACCTGTCGCTCAACTACGGACACCAGACGTACGACTCGTTCCGCCCGCACAGCGGCTCCACCAAGGATTACTTTCGTGCGGCGGGCGACATGGTGGTGAGCAACACGCAGACCCTCTCGGCGTATTTCTCCTACAATCGTTCGTTCGAAGAGCTCGCCGGCGAAATCGACAGCACGCCGTTCTACGGCCGAGTGCCGGAGAGCAACGCCGCGTACCTGGCGAACAACTCGCACATCCGCGTCACCAGCTTCATTACCGGCCTAACGGATCAATACCGGATCGGCGACCACTTCACCAACCAGACCACCGTCTTCGGCGTCGGACGCAATTCCGGCCAGCCGTTCGCGCACGGCTTCACCGACGTCAACCAGTTCAACTTCGGCGCGCGCACGCAGTTCGGCTTCAGCGGCCTACTCGGCGCGAGCACCGGCGTGGGCGGCACGCTCGGCGCCTCGGTCCAACAGTCGAACCTCACGACCAACGGCGTATTCATCATCCCGGCGCCACCCTTCCCCGAGCGGCCGACGGATCAGGAGAACGGCGCCACCGCGTCGTCCATTTTTACCGAGTGGAGCTTCGCGCTGCCGCGGGCTGTGACCATCACCGCTGGCGCGAGCCTCAACAAGAACCAGTTCAACATCCGCAACCTGCTGAACGCGGGCACGTTGTTCGACACGACGCAGGTGCAGTCGCGATCGTTCGACTGGGACTTCGACCCGCGCATCGCGGTGAGCAAGGAGATCCACGGCAACGCCCTGGTGTACGCGAGCGTGAGCGGCGGCTACACGCCGCCCCTCTTGAGCAACGCCGTGGCCAGCGACGGCACCGTGGACCTCAATCTCAAGCCCGAGCACGCCATGCAGTACGAGGTGGGCACGCAGGGCACCTTCCTCGACCAGCGCCTAACGGGTCAGGTCTCCCTGTTCGACATCGAGAACACCGACAAGCTCGTGACCGAAACGGCGAACTCGGTGACGTTCACGACCAACGCCGGCAAGCAGCGCAACCGCGGCGTCGAGATCTCGCTCAGCTATCTCGCCGTGAGCGACACGAGCCGCCCGATTTCGAGCGTGCGCCCGTGGGCGTCATATGCGTTCACCGACGCGAAGTTCACTGACTTCAAGAGCGACCACAACGACAACGCGCAGACGGTCGACTTTTCCGGGAACGACGTGCCGCGTGTGCCGCGTCACATGGTAAACGCCGGCATCGACCTCGCAACCAACACGGGCGTCTATCTCGACGGCACGTACCAGTACGTGTCCAAAGTCCCGGTCACATTCGACAACTCGACCTGGGTCCGATCGTACGACTTGCTCGGCCTGAAGGTGGGATACAAGCGCGATGTGACGAAGCATTGGCTGCTCGATCTCTCCGCCGGTGGTGACAACCTGGCCGGGAGCACCTACTATAGCTTCCTCTTCGTGGGCCCCGACTTCACCTCGCTTGCGCAATCGCAGGACGGGGGACGCGGAGACGGGTACATCATTCCGGCGCCGTACAAGGCGCAGTTCTACGGCAACATTAGCCTGCGATACGTCTTCTGATCGATCGGCTGCGCGCACGCAAGGAATGGAAATTCTTCGGGGTACTGCCGAAGGCGGATAGCCCGCTCGCCGCGGCGTGGTGGGTGGCGGTGATGTTGCGCGGCGCGCTGCCGGCGGTGTTTGCGATCGCCATGGGAGTGCTGGTCGGCGCCGTCCAGCGCGGGCGGCCCCTCATCGTTCCCCTCGCGTTCGCGGGTGCGGTGTTCATCGTGCTGCAAGTGCTCGCGCCCATCCACCAGGCGATCAGCGCGAATCTGGGCGACCGCACCGCGGCGTGGTTGTACGACCGCCTAACGGACGCCTGCCTGCGGCCGCCGGGCATGGGCCACCTGGAAAATCCCGCGCTGGCGAGTGATCTCGTCGTCGCGCGTGACTTCGACCTGGGGATCACCGGTCCACCGCTCTACATCGACATGGACTTCATCGCCGGCGGCCTCGTCGAGATGATCGGCGGCCTCGCGTGCGCGGTGGTGTTGTTCGCGTACTCGTGGTGGGCGCCGATCGTGCTCGCGGGCGCGTGGCTGTTCACGCACTGGTTCCTGCGCGAGAGCGGCGTGTGGTTCGACCGGAACACCGAGCCCGTACGCGCCGCGCGGCGCGACGCCGAATACGCCTACCGCCTCGCCGTGGACCCGGCGCCGGCCAAGGAGCTGCGGCTCTTCGGGCTCGCCGACTGGACAGTCGATCGGTTCATCGCGCGCCGCACGCTCCTGCACCGCCTGCAGTATGAGGCCACGCGGCTGCGCGAGAAGCCGCTCGCCCTGAGCACCGTGATCGTGGTGGCGGCGAACCTGCTCGTGTTCGCGATGCTCGCGCGCGACGCGTCGGCGGGCCGGATTTCGTTAGGCGCGCTGGTGGTGTTCGCGCAGTCGGCGATCGGCGTGTCGATGATCGCGTTCGGTGGACTCAACTGGTCGCTCGACGGCGCCTCGTCGCCGGCCGCCGCGGTCCTCCGGCTCGAGCCGGCGATGGCCGCCGCCGGGGCGTTGAGCCCCGGCCGCCGTCCGGCGTCGGGCATGCCGCGCCGCGAGATCCGGTTCCGCGACGTGACGTTCGCCTACCCGGGCGGCGCGCCCGTGCTCGAGCATTTCGATCTCGTGATTCCCGCCGGCTCGTCCATGGCCATCGTCGGACAGAACGGCGCCGGCAAGACGACGCTGGCCAAACTGCTCTGCCGATTGTACGACCCGCAGTCGGGCGCGATCGAGATCGATGGCGTCGACCTGCGCGAGCTCTCGATCGACGCCTGGCGAGCGCGCGTGACGGCGGTGTTCCAGGACTTCATCCGCTTCGAGCTGCCGCTGCGCGACAACGTCGCGCCTAACGGAGCGCCGGACGATGCGGTCTACGCCGCGCTCGAGGCCGCCGGCGCCGCGCGGCTCGCCCGACTCGACACCGTGCTGGCGCGCGGCTACGACGACGGCACCGAACTCTCCGGCGGCCAGTGGCAGCGCGTCGCACTCGCGCGCGCGCTGTGCGCCGTGGCGCGCGGCGCGGGCCTCGTGCTGCTGGACGAGCCCACCGCGCAGCTCGACGTGCGCGGCGAAGCCGAGATCTTCGACCGCATCCTCGGCGCCACGCGCCAGTGTACCACGCTGCTCATCTCGCACCGCTTCTCCACCGTCCGCCACGCCGATCGGATCTGCGTGCTCGAGCACGGCCGCGTCGTCGAGCTCGGCACCCACGACGAGCTGATTGCGTTAGGCGGACGGTATCGCACCATGTTCGAGCTGCAGGCCAGGCGCTTCGCCGTGATCGAGGGCGAGGAAGAGATGACGTATGACGTCCTCTGAGCGCCCCGACGCCCTGCCGCCCGCTCTGCCGTCCATGTGGCGGCTGTGCAAGCTCGGCTACCAGCACGAGCCGGGACTCATGGCCACGTCGTTCCTGCTGGTGCTGTTCGCGGCGCTGCCCGACGCGCTCATCGCGCTCTGGCTCAAGTTCCTGGGCGACGGCGTCGTCCACCACGAGCCGCGCGTCGTCCTCTTCTCTGCGTTAGGACTCGGGCTCTCCGCGGCGGCGACCTGGTTCCTGCGCACGGTGAGCACCCGCGTCCAACGGAAATTTCGCGACAAGGTGACGATCGCCCTCGAGGCGCACGTCGCCCGGCTCCAGGCCACGATCGCCACCATCGCGCACCACGAGCGCCCCGACTACCTCGACCGGTTGTCCGTGCTTCGCAACCAGATGTTCGTGCTCGACCACATGTACATGTCGGTCTTCGCCACGGCGTCGTGGATCTTGCGGCTCGCGGTCACGATCGCCCTGCTCGTGTCGATTCATCCCGCACTCGCGCTGCTCGCCGCGTTCGCGCTGCCCACCGTGTTCACGGCATCGTGGCGGCCCGCCGTCGAGCGACGCACGCAGGAGCGCGTGGCGCAGCCCGCGCGCCTGGCGCGACATCTCTTCACGCTCGCAACGACGGCGCAACCGGGAAAGGAAGTGCGCGTCACGAACATCGGCCCGCGCCTCGCCACCGACCGGCGCGCAGCGTGGGAACGCTGGTACGGACCGGTCGCGTCGGCGCGAAACGCGTCGGCGGCATGGCACACGCTCGCCTGGGCGGTGTTCGGCGCCGCGTACGTCGGCGCGGTCGTGTTCGTCACCTACATCCTGCGTGCGACGGCGGGCGATGTGCTGCTCGTGCTTGCCGCGGGCGCGCGGCTGTCCGCGTACGTGGGCGCGACCGTTGGCGAAATCGGATTTCTCCGCGGCGTGTGGATGGACGGCTCGCGCCGGCTGGCGTGGCTCGAGGAGTACGCTGCGTCGCTCACTGCGGCGGCGGATCTGCCGGTGCCTAACGTACTGCGCGACGGGATCCGCCTCGAGCATGTGTCGTTCGCCTACCCGGGCACGTCGCGGCTGGTGCTCGACGACGTCTCGGTGGCGATTCCGGCAGGGGCCGTCGTGGCGATCGTGGGCGAGAACGGCGCCGGCAAGTCGACACTCATTAAATTGCTCGCCAAGATGTACGCGCCGACGTCGGGCGCCATTTACCTCGACGATGTTCCGCTCGCACGCGTGGACGCCGACGCGTGGCGCGCGCGACTCGCCGGCGCGTTCCAGGATTTCTACAAGTTCGAGCTCCGCGCCCAACACACGGTCGGCGTGGGCGACGTCCCTCGCGTGGACGATGCGGTCGCCGTGGCCGCCGCCGTCGAGCGCGCGGGTGCGACCGATGTCATCGATCGATTCGCATCCGGCCTCGACACGCAACTCGGCCCAACGTGGCCCGGCGGTGTGGATGTATCGTACGGTCAGTGGCAGAAGCTCGCGCTGGCTCGCGGCTTCATGCGCGACGACCCGGTGTTGCTCATCCTCGATGAGCCCACCGCGGCGCTCGACGCCGAGACCGAGCACGCGTTGTTCGAGCGCTTCGCGAGCGCCGCGCGCGCCCGCCGCAGCAGCCGCATCACGATTCTCGTCTCGCATCGCTTCTCGACAGTGCGCATGGCCGACCTAATCGTCGTGCTCGACGGCGCCCATCTGGTCGAGGTCGGCTCGCACGAGGAGTTGCTGGCCCGCGGCGGCCAGTACGCCGAGCTCTACCGGATTCAGGCGGAGGCGTATCGTTAGTCACGCACGATTTCGTTAGGCGCGCCGGCCGGCGACGGCTCGTTCAGCGGTTCATTCACGATCAATGGCGGTGGCGGCTCCGGCACGGTTGCCGGCACGATGGCGACCGGCGGCTCGGTCACCATCACGCACTTCGGCGATCCGAATCTCACGCCGCTCCAGTCCGTCGCGTTCCTGCAGGCAGCGACGCCGTCGTGTGACTTCACGCAGGCCGTCTCCAGCGCGATGGGTGGCGCGGTCGAGAGCGGCAACCTCGCGCTCGCCGGCGGCCTCACGCTGCCGTGCTCGTGGACCGAGGGCGATTCGACGGTTGTCGTCTCCACCGTCGTCACCGTGCAGGTGTCGGGCAGCCAGCATTGACCCGGCCGCGGCCTAACTGAAGTCAGGGCTTGGCCGCGAATAACTTGTTGCACACCGCGCCCAGTGCCTGACCCAGCGCGTCGCCCGACAGCTTGACGAAGCCCGGCGCGCCGACCGCATCGATCGTGCATACCCGCGATGGTGCCTTGAAGGCCGCGATCCCGATCATGTGCTGCAGCGCCTTGTCGCCGACGCCGGTGAGCGGGTGCGGGTCCACCAGATTCTTCGAGAACGCGTCGAAGCCGGCGGCGTTGTCGGCGATCAGCGTCACGCTGAT
>Ga0070735_10002395_pt1 | contig 17047 bp, 14 predicted proteins | sample Coa_R1_FD_66443 | JGI IMG/M metagenome (GOLD analysis project Ga0070735, IMG submission 66443) | Surface soil microbial communities from Centralia Pennsylvania, which are recovering from an underground coalmine fire - Coalmine... | ecosystem: Environmental > Terrestrial > Soil > Unclassified ... | reverse complement strand
AAGCGTTCACCGGGATGTCCTCGAGTGCATACGCGCGTACACCGCTCGAGCGTGGCGCGCCTGGGCCAATGCAAAAATTGCGCGAACGTGCGCAAGGGAAGGTGCGGCAATCGCGGCTATTGCGGGCGCGTTCGACATCGACGGGCGACGCGCGGACGATGTCGCAAGCTGCGCGCTCTGCAAACCGAGCGTTTCACTGACCGCCGTTTCCTCCATCGGATCCGGCGCGAAGTAGAAGAGCGCCGCCGACTGCCCGCTGAAATCGTAGTACGTCTTCAAATCGCCGTTCACGATCGCGCACACGACTCCAAATGAACTGCTGACGTACGCGGTGGCCGTGTCGGTTTCGAGTTCGCCGAAAACCGTGTCCAGCCGCGTTTTGGTTTCGACGATCTTGTTCAAGCCTGACGACGACGAGTAATTTGACGCAACGTTGCACGACGCTGGGATCGTCGCCGCGCCTTCGTCGACGTACGTGTCGGAGGCCAGAACCGGTGGTACTTGCGGATACCAAACCGGAAGCGTGAAGCCGCCCACCTGCGGAAGACCGGCGCCGTAAATTGCGTACGCGAGCTGAATCTGCGACCCGCTCGGCGCTTCGACCGTGATGGAGCTATTTTGGCTTGTGGTCCCAACCACCGGCAATTGATAGACGCCGCTGCCGTCGGAATTCATCTGCACGGCGGCCGTACCGCCTTCCGGATACGCGATGTTTTCCTGGTACGAGCCGTCCGCGGCGTACGCCGACACGATCGTTTCTTCGCCCGGATCGTCTTCGGTTTGCGCGCGCGCGGCCGTATTCGTCCACCGCGCGTTCGGGACTTCCGGAAGTTCGTTCGAGACGCCGCTGCCCGTGCCGTTCGTCACCTCGTTCGAAACGCCGTTCGAATCTTTCGACGTGGTGCCGACCGTGGTCACGTCTATGCCGCCCGCTCGGGTGGAGTCCGGCGCGTAGTTGACGTACGTGTCGGACGTAACGGCCGTGGTTGCGTGCGCGCCCGCATCCGTTTCATCCGTCGTCAGGTCCATCAGACCGCTTTGACCTGCGAAGGTCGTACCGGTGGAAATCTTGACGTTTTGCGAAACGTTTTGGCGAGTAGTGGAGATCCACGGTGTCGCAGTGGGCTGCGGCGATGCGCTCGGGCTCGGCAGCGGGCCAGGTGTGCCGTACACGGTGAACGCTTCCGTCAGCGAACCGGAATACCAAAACGAGTCACCCGACGCGGCCGGGTTCGGCGCCGGCGCCGGTGCAGTAGAAGCGGACGGCAATGGGTTTGGCGGAGCGCTCGGCGACGTTCCGCCTCCACCGCAGGCGGAAAGCACCGCCGCGAGCACACAGAACGCAAAGAATCTAGAAAGCATCGTGGACCTCCCCCGGAGTACCGGTATGAGGTTTCACGAATCGGCGGCTGGGATACTAGCGGCTAAAGTGCCAACTGAGTGTCAAAACGCTTCGCACGCTCGTATACGGATTTTTCGGCATGCTCGCGCAAAAGTTCAGCGGATTTTTTCAGCAGATTGCGCGCCTTCATGTGCATGCCGCGTCCGGCCATCGACTCCGCGGTAATGACGGTTGCTCTCGCCGCCGCGGGAAGAAGACGTGCCGCCTCAAACGATTTCGCGAGATCGAGCCCCTGTCTCGCGACCGTTTCGAAGTCGCCGCTTGCAAGCCGCACTTCGGCTTCCGCCATGCCAGCGTAGAGATCGGCACGTGCACAAAGCGGCGAGCGCGAGCGCACCTCGTCGATGCTGCGCAGCGTCGCTTCCATACCGACGCGATCGAGCATGAGCGTTGCCGCGCTTGCGAGCAGCACGGCAAACTCGTCGTAGCCGCAGACGTCGCGCGCAACCGAGAGGCCGTGGTCGACGTACGTCCAGCCTTCGCCGGCGTCGACGTTCGCGAGTGCGATGCCGTACTCAACTGCTGCGCTCGCAATACCGGCGAACACCTTGTGCATCTGGAATAGCGTGAGCGCGTCACGCATTTCGACGAGCGATCTCCGCACGTCGCCGTCGCGCTCCAGTGCAATTCTCCCGCGAAGGCGCTGTTGGCGCGCTCTCGCATACGGAAGTTCGGAACGATCGATGATCAGCTGCGCTCGCCGCAGGAATTCTTCCGCGCTCCGCCACTCGCCGCATTCGACGTGAAGCTGTGCTCCGTTTTCGAGCAGAATGGCAAACAGCGTCGCATCGCGGCCGTACATGCCGTGTTCGCTGCCTGCCTGGTCGACGGCGCTTTCGAAGCCGCGCAGCGCGGACGAGACGCGGCCGAGCATCGATTCCAGAGCGATTTCGCAGATCGCGATGCGCAGCGCCGAGGCGCGGTTCAAATGCGGAAACGGCGATTCCACGCAAGCGCGGCGCATTTGCTCGATCGCTTCCGCCGCTTGCCGCACGTTTCCAAAAAAGCGCGCCGCTTCGGAGGCGACCGTCCATACCTCGACTTCACGCGGATGTCCTCGCATCTCGCGAAGCGCGCGCGTGGCTTCACGCCAAACCAATGCGTGCCGCCCTTGTTCGCGCAGCATCTGCACGTACTCCAGGTGCATCGTGAGCGCGTCGGCGACTTCCACTTCGGCGACGGGAAACGCCGTGGGCTGCTCGACTGCGTCGGCGAGTGCCAAGAACGCCGCGCGGCGATCGCGATAGAATTGGCGGCGCGACAAACCGAGCGCCGCAGCCACTTCCTTGTGCGAATCTGCCTGCAAATCGCAGCGCGCGAGGATCTGATACATGCGTCGTCGTCGCTCCAGCGCGCTCGTCGTCGGTGCTCCCGGATCGAGCGACTCGATCGCTCGCAACACACGCGCGCGCAATCGGTCGTGGCTTTCGGCCCGAAAAGCGGTGAGGAGCGGATTTGCCCGCAGCGCGCGCTCTTCGTCGAGTTCCGACAGCAGCCGGCGCGCTTGGGTGTACCGAAGATTGATCTGCCCGCTACCCGGCACGGCCGGCCTGCGTAGTCGCGAAGAAATCACGGACGTAGCGGTCGATATGTTGCGGGGCCGGCATCGTCGTATCGGGCTTCGCGCCGTGGCCTTGGCTTCCCGCCGATGTCGAGACGGAGCGGTCCGCTCCGACTAGAGGGCGTAATCACCCTTCCGCGACGAGAGGTAAGGTCAATGAAGTACATTTTGATGATGCTCGGAACCAAGGCCGGCTTCGAATCCTACCTGCAGTGGTCCAAGGAAGATTTGGAGAGAAACATTACATTCATGCGAGACCTCGCGGCGGCGCTGCGGAATGAAGGCGTATTGGTTTCGACCGAGGGCCTTGCATTTCCGAATGAGGCGAAGGTCGTGCGAGCGGGGCCCGACGGCGTGCCGATAACGGACGGCGTCTTTCCCGAATCCAAAGAGTTCCTTGCCGGGTACTGGATCGTCGACGTCGACAGCGATGAAGATGCGTACCGGATTGCCGCGCGGATTTCTGCAGCGCCGGCAGGCGGCGGCCTAAAGGGCAGCATGCCGATCGAAGTTCGGCGAATCATGAGCGGAGCAGAGGAGTTCTCTTCGGAGTAACCGGTGATATCCACGATCGACGCGACGCTGCGCGAACTCACGCCGCTGATTATCGGCACGGTTACAAGGCGCTACGGCGACTTCTCCGGCGCCGAGGACGCCGTACAGGAAGCGCTGATCGCGGCAGCTACGCAGTGGCCGCACAGCGGCGTCCCGGATAATCCGCGCGTTTGGCTCACGCAGGTTGCGCTGCGTCGCATGGTCGACCGGATTCGCAGCGACTCGGCGCGCCGCGCGCGAGAAGCGCACGCCGCGGACGCGTGGGTGCGCGACCGAACGACGGACGACGCCGAGCCGCAGAGCGAAGAAGACGATACGCTCACGCTGTTCTTCATGTGCTGCCATCCGGCACTCACTACCGCATCTTCCATTGCGCTTACGCTTCGGGCTGTGGGCGGATTGACGACGGGCGAAATTGCCGCCGCTTTTTTCGTTCCCGAAGCGACGATGGCGCAGCGCATCAGCCGCGCGAAACAAACCATTCGCAGTTCGGGTGCGCAGTTCGCCCTGCCGAAGGCGGACGAGCGTACGAGCCGCCTGCCGGCGGTTCTGCACGTGCTGTGCCTCATTTTCAACGAGGGATACGCGAGTAGCGCCGGGCAATCGCTGCAGCGTCTCGACCTGTCGTCGGAAGCGATACGCTTGGCAAGAATGCTGCGCGCTTTGCAGCCGGACGACGGTGAAGCGGCGGGACTCCTGGCCTTGATGCTTCTCACCGACGCGCGACGGCCGGCGAGGATCGGAAGCATCGGTGAATTGATTCCGCTGGGTGAACAAGACCGGTCGCTCTGGATCGAGGCGGAGATATCCGAAGGCATTGCGCTGCTCTCGAATGTTTTGCCGGCCGGGAAAGTCGGCCCATACCAACTTCAAGCGGCAATAGCAGCGGTTCACGACGAGGCGCGAAGCGCCGAAAAAACGGACTGGGCGCAGATTCTCGCACTCTACGATTTGCTGCAAGAAGTTTCGGACAACCCGATGATTACACTCAGTCGAGCTGTCGCCGACGCGATGGTTCACGGGCCGGAACGTGCACTGCAGCGCGTAGAAACGCTGACGTCGGACCCGCGGCTGGGCAAACATCACCGGGTGGACGCCGTTCGCGCGCATCTTCTGGAACTCAGCGGCCGAACACAGGCGGCCGCCGAGCATTTTCGCAGCGCGGCGAAAAAGACGAACAGCGTGCCGGAGCGAAACTATCTGCTCACAAAAGCCGCTCGTCTTTCGGATGGAACGACATGCTCTTAGCGGTTGCATTTTCGCTGAGCCTGGGCGCGGTGCCGCACACGGAGCTGCCCGCAACGTTCGTAGGCGGACGCGTGTTCGTGATGCCGCGCGTTGCGAACGCGAGTCGCCGGCTTGTATTATGGCTCGACTCGGACGGCGGCGGATTTTTGCGCGACAGTCTTGTAAACGAACTGGGACTGGAAACGACGGCTGCCCACGCGGCATACTTGCCGAAGTTGAACGAGCGCGCGTTTCCGCCGCCGGCCGGCAACCACGGCGCACTGCCGATCTTGGACGACGCGCACGTTGCCGGCGATCCGATCTACGCGGGGATCGACGGTCAGCTCGGCTGGACGTGGCTTGACGATCGCATCTGGACCATCGACTACGTCGGGCATCAGTTGTATCAAGATTACTCGGCGCCGCCGTATCCCGATGCAGATCGCGTCCTCCTGTCGTTTGATGCCCGGCACCGGTACCCAAAAATGGACGTGATGATCGACGGGCAGCATTACGACGCGTCGCTCGATACGGCGGCAAGCGTCGCGCTCTCCGAAACGGCTATCCAAGGGTTGGGTGACGTGATCCCGGGTGTGCGCGCGACCAGCTTCGTTCCGAAGCGCACGCTCGATGCGTGGCACACCGCGCATCCGGAATGGTCGTATATTGCAAACGCCGGCGTTACGAAAGGCATCTCGCTGATCCGCGTTCCCGAAGTGCGTGCAGCGCGCGCGGTGTTTCGCGGCGTCTGGTTTTCTACCCGTCCGAACGACGACGTATTCCAAGGTGACGGTGCGGATCTGAAGCTCGGTCCAAGCGCGTTCGGCAATTGTGCAGTAACGATCGATTATGTGCACGAATCCGCCGGATTTGAATGCTCCACCTGATTCTCGCTGCTGCGCTCCATCACTACGACGTGCTGATCTCCGCCGGCCACGAAGGCCGTCCGGCGAGTTGCGCGCACTTTCCGCAGCGCCACTGCAACCTCGGTACGGCGGGTGAGCTGGCATGGACGCCCATCGTCGCGGATGAAGCAGCACACAAACTGCGTGCGATGGGCTATTCCGTTGCGCGCGAGCCTGCCGACTTCGAGGGAACGTACGACGTGCAAGCGGCGATTTTCATTCACTTCGACGGCACCGGCGAGCCGTGTAGCAGCGGCGCATCGATAGGCTATCATACCGACGCTTCGAGGGCGGCGGCGGATTTGTGGCACCACATGTACGGCGCGGCGTTTCCGTTTCGGTTCATGCAGGACAATTTCACGAAAAACCTCAGCGATTATTACGGCTTTCGCCAAGTTCGCGCGCACGACGGTGCGTTGGTGCTGGAACTGGGCGAGATGACGTGTCCTGCACAGCATGCGTGGCTCGCGCCGCGCCTGGAATGGGCGGGCGACTTCATCGCGCAATTCGTGAACCGCTTGCTGCAGTCAAAGTAACGCTCCGCGCCGAAACGGTCGCGTCATGCGCCGATTGTTGATCGCCGGTATTGCCGCGCTCTGCGCGTGCATTCCAGCTACCGTGTATGCCGCAAAACCGACACCCGCGCCCGGGATTTTCGATCAACTGCAGTTCCGCAATCTGGGTCCGCGGATTTCCGGCGGCCGTTTGGGCGCGGTGGCCGGGACGGATGCGGATTCTTCCTTGTATTATGCGGGCGCCGCGGGCGGCGGCGTTTGGAAAACCACGAATGCCGGGCAATCGTGGGAGCCGGTGTTCGACAAGGAGCACGTGCAGTCGATCGGCGCCGTCGCTATCGATCCGAAAAACGAAAACACCGTGTGGGTCGGCACGGGCGAAGGCGCGCCTCGCAACGACGTAATGACCGGCGACGGCGTGTACCGCAGCACCGACGGAGGGAAGACGTGGCTGCACGTGCTCACGCTGCGTCACTCGCTGATCGCGAAGATCGAAATCGATCCGCGCGAGAGCAATACGGTGCTCGTCGGCGTGCTGGGCGATCCGTTTGCGGATTCGAGCGATCGCGGCATGTACCGCACGACGGACGGCGGTGCGACGTGGAAGAAGACGCTGTACGTCGACGCGCGCACCGGCGTTTCGGACATGGATGTTTCACGAAAGTATCCCGGCGTCGTGTTCGCGGGAATGTGGACGTACCGGCGCACGGGATGGAGTTCGCAGAGCGGCAGCGACCAAGGCGGTTTGTACGAATCCACCGATTTCGGAGCGACGTGGCAGCGGCTGAGCGGTAACGGATTGCCCGACGGACCGACGGGCCGCATCGGCATTGCGATTGCGCCGTCGAACGGCAATCGCATCTACGCGCTCATCGAATCGAAGCACGGCCTGCTGTGGCGCAGCGACGACGCCGGCAAAACCTGGCAGACGACCAGCGCAGACACGCTGATCGACGAGCGGCCGTTCTACTACACGCACGTCTTCGTCGACCCGACGAACGAAAACCACTTGTGGACGCTGTCGGTACACGTCGCCGTGAGCGACGACGGCGGCAAAACGTGGAAGATCGGCGCGCACGGCGTGCACGGCGACAATCACGGAATGTGGATCTCTACCGATGCAAAGCGCATCATCGAAGCGAACGACGGCGGCCCGTCATTCTCGTTCGACGACGGCGAGACGTGGAGCATGCCGCACAATCTGCCGATCGCCCAGCTCTATCACATCGGCTACGATCGCGAGCATCCGTATCATCTCTGCGCGCCGCTGCAAGACAACGGCATTTGGTGCGCGCCGAATAACGCCAGAGACGGCGGAACGATAACATCGAGCAACTGGAACTCGATGGGCGGCGGCGATGGGACGTGGGGTGTTCCCGATCCGTCCGACTCGCGCTACGTGTGGCTGTCGAGCGGCGGCGGAAACTTCGCCGGCGAACTCGACGTTCTCGATCGCGCAACCGGTGAGGACCGCACGGTCTCACCTTACGTGCGCGATCAAAACGTCGTCGACCCGAAGGATTTGCGATATCGCTTCAATTGGGAGACGCCGGTTGCGTTCGATCCGTTCGATCCGCACATTGCCTACGCTGCCGGTAACGTGGTCTTCCGCACGCGGGACCGCGGCTACCATTGGACGCAAATCAGCGGCGACCTCACGCGCAACGATCCCTCGCATGAAGTGGTAACGGGCGGCATCACACTCGATGGAACCGGTGCCGAAACCTCGGACACGATCCTCTACATCGAACCTTCAACCGTGCGGCGCGGGGAATTGTGGGTCGGCACCGACGACGGACTGATTCAGCTCACCTTGGACGGCGGCAAGCATTGGCGCAACGTGACGCCGCCGCTGCCGAAAGCGTGGGGACGCTTCGGAAGTCTTTGCGCGTCGAGTCGCGCAGCCGGAACGCTCTATGCCGCGTACGATTTGCACATGGTCGGCGATCGCTCGCCGCACGTGTTCGTCACGCGCGACTACGGCGCGCACTGGCGCGACATCGCCGCCGGTTTACCGGAACAGACCGTGCGCAGCATCCGGCAAGACCCGAAGAATTCGAATATTCTGTACGCCGGGCTCGAGCGCGGACTGTGGGCGTCGTTTGACGGCGGCGCGCACTGGCGCGACCTGAGCCTCAACATTCCGGCGACGTCGATTCGCGACATTCGCGTGCAGCCGGACAGCAACGATCTGCTCGTTGCGACCCATGGACGCGGCGTTTACGTGTTCGACGATCTAACGCCGCTGCAGCACTATCCCATCACGCATGCCGCGATTTTTCCCGTGCGAACGGCGTATCAGTGGAACGAGCACCGCTATTACGCGACGAACCGTGACGGCGACGGGCCGCCGTTCGGCGCGATCGTTACGTATTATTTGCCGAACGCGCAGCGCGCCGTAAGCGCGCAAATCCTCGATGCATCGGGACGCGTCGTACGCCGGTTCGATGCAAAAGATGCGGGCGGCGGACAAGCCGGGTTCAACCGCTTCACGTGGGACACGACGGGCGAGCCTCCGGTTGCGTGGACGTCGACCCCGAAATGGAATCAAAGCTTCGATTCGGGGGCGCCGGCGTTGCCGGGCACGTACACCGTGGTGGTGCATGCCGGTTCGACGACGCTGCGCACGCGCTTCGAGGTCGAGCAAGATACGCGGACGCACTATTCAATCGCGCAGCTCGCTCAAAACCGCGCTATGGTGGCGCAGGCGGTGGCGGATTTCTCACGCATCGACGGCGCACTCAACCGTCTTTCGAGCGTGATCAAAGAGGGACCGGCGCGGGTTGCAGCCACTGACGCCCAGCACGGTGCGCTTGCGCTGCGAGCCGCGGATGCGGCGGCCAAAGCAAAATTGCTGCTGCTTTCGATAACCGAGAACCCCATCAACGATCAGGACAACGACTTCTTGACCGACGTCTTACGCGAACGCTGGCAGACGCAAATCGAAACGTTCAACTCGTTTACCCCGCCGACCCAAGCGCAGCTCGAAGAAAACGCCGCGCTGCATGCGCTCACGAACGAACGGATGCGCGCGGTGGAGCAGTTCGAGCAGGGCGAGTTGCGAAGCGTGGACGGTGCCTTGCTCGCGGCGGGTATAAAGCCGTTATGAAGTTTGCATCTCTCATCATTCCGGCGCTGCTCGCCACCGTGATACCGGCGGCTGCTGTGCCGCTAAGCCAACAGGATACCGCCTACCTGACCTCGGCAATGCAGGAACAACTGGGACGTTACGCGCTCGCAACCATGGTATCGCGAAGCGGATCGGGCGCAGTGCAATCGTACGCGCGCAACGTCGTGAAAGATGCTGCCGCAAACACGACCGCGTTGGACGCCCTTGCCAAACGCGACGGCGTAGCGATTCCCAAAGGTCCGAACACCCTCGACGACTATCATTACTCGCAAATGCAGGGCTTGCACGGATCGCGGCTCGACCAGGAATTTGTCGACGCCTTGCGCGCCGACGTCGGCATGGAGCAGGACAATGTGAAGACCGAGATGACCTCGGGCCAAGATCCCTCGGTAAAAGCATTCGCGAAAAAACGCTACTCGGCGATGCAACACGAAGCCACGCAGCTCAAGCAATTGTAATCAGGCCGCAAGATCGTCGACGGAGTTGCCGCCGGTAAAGAGCCGGCGCAACTCCTCGTCGTCGGGTTTGCTCCGCGGTTTTCCGGCATTGGGATATTTTTCGCGCAGGGCCGCATAGGGGCTCGGGCGCTTCTCGCGCTGCTGGGCGCACTGCAGCGGCGCCGCTTCGAGGCGCTCGCAGATAACAAGAAACGTACCGCCAGCATACTTGCCGATAATGACAGCAGGGTGGCACGAATAGACTGATGGTCGAGATCTTCTATCGCTATCGCGTTCATGCAGCGCAAGTGCGCGCATTCGAGCATGCCTACGGCCCGAAAGGCCCGTGGGCGAAGCTGTTTGCGCGCCATCCGGGCTACAGACGGACGCGACTGTTCCGTCATAGGGACGAGCCCGGCATCTACGTCACGGTCGACGTGTGGCAAAGCAAAGCCGACTACGACGCATTTCGCCGCCTTTACAGTGAAGACTACCGTCGCCTCGACAAGCAGCTCGCACTGCTCAAACTCGAAGAACACCTGCTGGGCTACCATGAGGGCGCGGATGAATACCGTGCGCCGGTCGACGCGCATGTCTAGCTCCGGGGAGAGGAGCCTCCTGCGCCCGGGGATAACGCCACTTCGGCCATGATCCGGCCAGTAGCCGCCGACGGCAGAATCGAAACGGGGGGCGCGTTCACCCCGATTCTGCGTCCTAGAGTCGTCGATCGCATCGCGTCCGCCGCTTCGCAGCGGATCGTCTTGATCGTTGCGCCGGCGGGCTACGGTAAGTCCGTTGCGGTACGCCAGTACATCGAAACCCTGCAAAGCACGGCGCATCTGCGATACGACGTCCAAGCCGAAAATGCGACGCTGCTCGGCTTCGTGCGCGGCCTTGCCGACGTGCTGCTCGAAGTTGCGCCTGCGGCGCGCAAAACGGTTTCGGGGGCGTATGAAAAGAGCCGCTCCTCGAAAACGCCCGGTCTCGATCTCGCGATGTGGATGCACGCGCACATCAAGACGTTCACCGGCGTCGTCGTCATCGACGATCTGCACGTCGCCGAAAACGATCCGGAGATTTCGAAGTTTCTCGTTTCCTTAATCGAGCGCACGAAAGGGCGCGCCCGCTGGATCATCGCTTCGCGTTCTTCGCTCGATTTGCCGGTCGGCTCGTGGCTTGCATACGGCGAGATGGACCTGAACATCGACGAGCAAGATTTGCGCTTTACGATCGATGAAGCGCGCGAAGCGGCAAGATCTTCTCGCGTCGCCGTGCGCGACGACGAGTTGTCCGAAATTCTCGGAATGACGGAAGGTTGGCCGACGGCGCTCAGTTTCGCGCTGCGTACCTCGACGCGCTCGGTCGACCTGCGCAACATCGCGGCCACCACGCGCGAAATGGTGTACCGCTATTTAGCCGAGCAAGTGTATCGCTCGCTGGACGACGCCCAGCGCGAACTCTTACATCTGGTTGCGTATTTGCCGCAGATCGATCTCGACGTGATTCGCGCCGCGGGATACGAGAAGCCGAAAGCGATTATCGAAGAACTGCGCGTTCGCGTCGCGTTCATTTATCCGGAGCGTCCCGGGGTTTACCGCTGCCACGACCTCTTTCGCGATTTTCTGGTGCATCAACTCGAACTGGAAGGATTACCCGCCGCACAGGGCGTGGTCCACCGCGCGGGAAGCGCCCTCGAAGCGGCGGGGCGCATCGCGTCGGCACTTACCGTGTACGCGCAGGCGCGCGCGTCGGACGAGATTCTGCGCGTGCTGCAATCCAGCGGTTTTCATTTGCTCGAGCAAGGACACGCCGACGCAGTCGCGGCCGCGCTCGACGTGTTGCCGCAAGACGTGCGGGCGACGCGACCGATGGTGCTTGCAATGCGCGGGCTGGCGGAATCGCATGCCGGCCGGTTCGACCGCGCCGAATCGCTGCTCGGCCGCGCGCTCGCGCGCAGCAGCGATCCCGCATTCAACGCGGAACTCGCGCTGCGTTTGGCGCTCGTCGAGATCAACGTCGGGCGCGGCGTGGCGCCGCTTCTGGAACCGCTGCTCCCGCAGGATCTCCGCTTCGGACTTCGCGCGGAGATTTTGAGCTTGCTTGCGGTGTCGTACGCGAACGACGATCGCGATCGCGACGCGCGCGGCGCGATTGATTCGGCCGAAGAGCTGGTCGAGGACGTTGAAGATCCGGCGGAGCGCGCACGAATTCTGCAACGCCTCGGCGTTGCCGCAATGCGCCTGGTCATGCCGGCGGAGCGCGTGCAGCGATACTTGGCCGTTGCGGCGACCCTGGCGACCGAGAGCGGGACGTTGAGCCTGGCCGCGCGCGCGTATGGCGTGCTTGCAAACCTCGCGCTCTTCTACGAAGACGACATGACGCGTTCGGCGTGGTATGCGCAGCAAGCGATGAACAACGCCGTCAAAGCCGGCGACCGGCTTGCGCTTCAGACCGCGCTCTTGCAGTTGATAACCGTCGAGTCGATGCGCGGAAATCCCGGCCGTTTGATTGCACTCGAGCGCCAATTTGCCGATGCGTCGACGTCCGACACGACGCGAATGGCGCTGATCATTCCGGCGCGCGCGCTGATGGCAGCCTGGGACGGGCGCTTTGCCGACGCTCACCGGCTGCTGCTGAGCGTGCTCGATCGCGTGGTGTACGATTCGGACCGCGCTTTCATGTCCGCGGTATGCGCGATCGTGCTGATCGCCGACGGACAACGCGAACGGGGACTCGCACTGGTCGCCTCGACACTCGAGTTGACCGCGAACGAGCCGCAGTTTTTGCACGCGCAGCGGCAGATGGAACTCGCGCGTCTGCTGTGCGCGGTCGGGGAAGCGATCGCCGGCCGCGGTACGAATGCGACGCGCATTCTGAATCGTTCGCACGGCGAGACCCCGGTCATCGAGGCGACGCGCGAAGCCGCGCTGGCCTTCGGGCGCGCCATGAAGAATCGCAGCTTGCGCGACGAAGCTTTCGATCGCGCGCAGACGCTTCAAACGCTCGGCTACGGCGGAATTGCGAAGTTCATGCAAGCGATTGCAGAGCGGCAGCTCGTCGACGAGGATGCCGCACCCCCGATTCTCACCAAGACGGAGTTGGCAGTCCTCGAGGCGCTTGCCGACGGCCGCGGACCCAAGGAGATCGCGGCGGAAACCCGCCGCAGCGTGTACACGATTCAGGCGCACATTCAGAACGTCATCAAGAAACTCGGCTGCAGCGGCCGCAACGAAGCCCTGACCATGGCGCGCAAACGCGGCTTGCTCGGCTAGCGAAAACGGCCTAATGAATTTTAACTAGATACAGCTTCTGCCGCGGCCCCTATCCTCAGAGATAAGAATTCGCTTTTATCACGCGAGGATATCTGTAATGTTCACGACTCTGGCCCTCATCGCGCTCGCCGTTTCCCTCATCGCCGCCGTTTCGCCGCCGAACCCGGTCGGCTGACCGTCCTTTTTCCTCCCATAGGATGGTCTGACATGGACGTATGTACGCTGCCGCGTGCGGCTTCGGCGCTCTCGGGCAACCTTCGCGGACTCACGACGCTCGTCGTCGAGCAGTTGCAAGACCCGGCGCTCTTCGGCGATCCGGCGCTGGAATCGTCAATCGAGCTGGTTCTCGACCGGCTCTGCCTCTCAATCCAGCTTTCCAAGCCGGTCGGGCTTGCCACTTGGGCGGTTCGCGAAGGGCGGCGTTTAGGTACGCCGCGCGCAATGGAGCTTGCCGCAGCGTCCGCCCACGTGATTGCGAGCGAAGCGAACCGCTACCCCATCGACCACGGTCGTTTGCTCGCGTTTCTGGAGGTACTGAAGGCCGAGATCCATTCCGCTCTCTCGGCCCTGGGGGATAGCAGCTGCGAAGCGCGGTCGGCGCACTCCGAAACCACGGAGGCGCTGCTCGCAGTGCTCGGCGAGCGTGACTCGCAGACGTGCTGTCATTCGAAAGCGACCGGCGAGTGGGCACGCCGCCTTTGCCAGACGATGGGCCTCTCCCGTGAATTGACGGAATTCATTGCCCAGTGCGCGGTGCTGCACGACATCGGCAAGATCGCGACGCCCGAGCACATTTTGTTCAAACCTGGCCCGCTGACTTCCGCAGAGTGGGACGTCATGCGCGACCACTCGGCAGCGGGCCAGCGGATTCTCTCCCAGATCCCATCGCTCGCGCGGTGCGCGCTCATCGTACGCGCGCACCACGAACGGTGGGACGGCTTGGGCTACCCGGACGCGCTCGTCGGCGAGAACATTCCGTTCGAGTCCCGCATCGTTGCCGTCGCCGACGCATTCCACGCGATGATCAGCGACCGGCCCTATCGCAAAGCGATACCGCCGCGGCACGCGCTCGAAATTCTGCAATCCGGCCGCGGCACGCAGTGGGATCCCATCGTCGTCGACTCCATGCTCGAACTCTTCAGCGGAACGCGAAAGCGTTCGGGACGCCGGCGCGCCTCAACCGCTTAGTCAATCCGTTCGGTCCCTTCCCGGGGTGGGCATGGGCTCGAAGGTGCCATACACGTGGCATGTTCGGGCCCTATTTTTTGTGCATGGACTACATCATCGGAGCGGGAGCCATCCTCGAAGCGGGCGAGTCGGGAACAATCACGCCGGCCGCGCTGCACGCGCAGGTCGACCCCGCGCTGGCGCAGCGGGTTCGGGTGGCTGCCGTCGACTTCGAGGGCACGAGCATCGAGGGGATGCAGCGGCTCGTGGTTCTCGGGCAGGGTTGGAATGCCGCGCGCTTTCGCACCGGCGTCAGCGAACGGCTGCGCGAGCAGCGCACCTGCACGCTTGCCGACGTCCTGACCACGCTCGCCGCCGAGGCGCCGGCCGACGAGGTGCACATCTTCGCGCACTGGCTGCCCGACGAGGCGACGTGTACGGCGCTGGCCGGGCGCAACATCGCCGTCGTGGCGCATCCGCTCGAGAGCATCCGGGCCGCGTCGCTCGTCGCGGGGCAGCGCTGCCGCCGTTGGGCCGCTGCCGAGTGTCACCCCGAGGTGTCGAAGGGGGCCTAGCGAGCGGCACAGCCGCGCCCAAGGGTTTGCGGCGAGGATTCACCGTAGATGTTCACCATGCAGCCATCCCGCGTCGCAGTTGTCGACGACGACCGATTTGTGCGTGAAATGCTCGAGCTCGGCCTCACCCGTGAGGGCTTCGCAGTACGCACGGCGTCCGACGGCCAAGCCGCACTCGAGCTCGTGCGCGAGTGGGATCCAGAAGTCATCGTGCTCGACGTGATGATGCCGAAGATCGACGGCATTACGTTGCTTCCGCGCTTGCGGCAGATCACGCAAGCGCCGATCCTGATGCTCACCGCAAAAGGCGAAACGACGGACAAGGTCGCGAGCCTCGGCGCGGGTGCCGACGATTATTTGGTCAAGCCGTTCATTTTCGAAGAACTCATCGCGCGGTTGCAAGCCAAACTCCGCCGTCCGCAACTGATTGAAGAAGACGTCGTGCGCTGGCACGAGGTCGCCGTCAAACCGAGTACGCGAGAGGCGTGGCGCGGGCTGTCTCGCCTCGATCTCACACAGCGCGAATTCGATTTGCTCGAAGTCTTCATGCGCGAACCCCGCCGCGTGTTCAGCAAGGATCATCTGCTGGAACTCGTGTGGGGACACGACTTCGAAGGCGGTCCGAACATCGTCGAGACGTACATCTCGTACTTGCGCGGGAAGATCGACCGTCCCGACCAGGCGTCGTTCATCCGCACCGTGCGCGGCGTCGGATACGGACTCGCACAATAATGCCGCGCCGTTCGCTCGCATCGCGTCTTGCCACGCTGTACACGGTACTGCTCGGCGTCACCGTGCTGCTCGTCGTGATCGCTTCGTCGGTCGCGCTGGTCTATGAACTCGCAGGTTTCAGCAACGACATCATCGTTGCCAAACATGAAGAAGCGCGCTTCTTGGCCGCGCGCTTTCAGAGTGAAGGGCAATCGCTCGCACAGGTCGCGCCGCGCATTGCGCACGACCTCAGCGGCATCGGGCTGCACGTGGCGGTCTACGACAAGAACGGAAAATTCTTGGGCGGCGAGCGCGGCGTGCATCCGGGCATTCTCGACCGCGTGCTTCGCGGAGAAGTTCGGCTTGCACCGCCGCCGGCGCGCGTAAGTGCTCCCATAGAAGGACCGCCGCCGCGCGGACGCGGTCCGCTGCTCTCCGGGCCGCACGATTGGTGGGCCATCATCGCGGTCGAGGGCGGCTACGTCACGTTCCAAGCCTCGCCGTGGATTATTTTCGCCAACCTCGTTCCGTACTGGTGGATCATCTTCGGCATTGCCGTCGTCGCACTTGTCGTATCCTGGTTTGCAGGCCGCGTCGTCGCGCGCGAAGCGCTCGCGCCGATGAATGAAGTCACCGGCTCGCTGCGGGCGCTCGCGGACGGCGACTACACGCAGCGGCGTTTCATCACCGCCGGGGGCGACGAAATCGCAACGCTCACCGCGGCTTACAACGACGCAGCCGCAAGCGTCGCCGCCGCAATGGACGAGCGCCGTTCCACCGAAGCGCGTATGCGGCAATTCGTTGCGGACGCCGGGCATGAACTGCGCACTCCGCTGACGGTCATTGCCGGATACATCGACGTTCTTCGGCGCGGCGCAATCGAAGAACCGAAGGTGGCGCGTCAAATTCTGGCGACGATGTCGCTCGAAAAAGAGCACATGCGCGTCCTCGTGGACCGTCTGATGCGTCTTGCGCGAATGGAAGCCGAAACACCGCCCGAACCTACCTCGATCGACGTTCCGCAGCTGTTGCGCGATCAATGCGAGGCCGCCCGGCGTCTGGACGAAGATCGCGCAATCGACTACAACGTCGACGGCGTGAAAGACGTGTACGCGGATCGGATCGAAATCGGCGAGGCGCTTTGGAATGTCGTCGAAAACGCGCTGAAATACGCGCCGGGTGCGCCGATCCATCTGCGCGCGTATCACGAAAACGGGAGTACGGTGCTCGCCGTGCATGACGAAGGGCCCGGCATGAGCGAGTCCGAGCGCATGCACGCCTTCGAGCGCTTCTTTCGCGGTGACGCGCGCGGCGAGATCGCGGGAACCGGATTGGGCCTGGCAATCGCCAAACGCGCGGTCGACCGCGCCGGCGGCTCAATTTCCATCGACAGTGCTCCCGGGCGCGGCACAACCGTTGCTATTCGGCTCTAAGCTTCTTCCAAGGCGCGCGCGGTAGAAGTAAGCGATGGTTCGTCGCTTCCTGTGCCTAGTATTCGCGCTTGCATTGCTGAGCGGCGCCGCGGCGTTTGCGCAGTCGGATACCGGTGAGATCGACATCGTGGTGAACGACTCGCAGAGCAAGAAGCCG
>Ga0070735_10002394_pt1 | contig 17049 bp, 24 predicted proteins | sample Coa_R1_FD_66443 | JGI IMG/M metagenome (GOLD analysis project Ga0070735, IMG submission 66443) | Surface soil microbial communities from Centralia Pennsylvania, which are recovering from an underground coalmine fire - Coalmine... | ecosystem: Environmental > Terrestrial > Soil > Unclassified ... | reverse complement strand
CGGCGATCAGGAGCTGCGCGCGGGCCTGGCCGAGGCCCGCTCGGCGCTGGCCGACGTCCCCAACCAGGGTCGTCGCCTGCTGCGCACCGTCGGCCGCTGAGACCGATGAAGCTCCTGTGCTGGAACGTCGCCGGCCGCGTGCGCCGCGCCGCCGAGCAGCTGGAGCGAGTGAAGTCGACCGGCGCGGACGTCGTCTGCCTGCAGGAGGTGGGCGCGACCGCGTCGCGCCTCTGGTGCGAAGGGCTCGCGCAAGCAGGGTTCCGTCACGTCCGCCTCGCCGAGCCCGCCGCTGCGCCGGCTCCCGGCCGGGTGCTGTCGGTGCTGACCGCTTCGCACACGGAGTTCGACGTCGTCGAACTCGAGGACCTGCCCCTGCCCGAGCGAGCGCTCGCCACCCGGATCGACGGGCTCGAGCTGATCAACGTGCACTCACCGATCAGCCAGCGTCCGGGCCTCATCAAGGTCCTCACCCACGAGGCGCTGCATGCCCACCTGGCGGCCGGACGGGGCCCTCGTGCGGTATGCGGTGATCTGAACACGCCGCGCCGCGAGCACCCCGACGGCAGCGTGTGGACGTTCGCGCGTGATCGCTACGGGCGTCTTCGGCCGGAGCGCGGCGAGCGCTGGGATCAAGCCGAGCTGGCGCTCATCAAGGGCCTCGAGCCCCACGGGTTCCGCGACGCCTTCCGCGCGCTGCACGGCCACGAGCGCCGCGAGCTGAGCTGGGAGTGGCCGCGGTGGGGCGGTGGCTACCGACTCGATCACCTGGTGGTCTCCTCAGAGGTCCAGGCTTCTGCGGTCGAGTACCTCCACGCCTGGCGAGAGGAGCGCCTGTCCGATCACTCGCCGCTGCTGGCCGTGCTCGACTGGTGAAGGCTGCGCCCCCCGGGTAGAGCCAGCGACATGCACGAGCTGCTGATCCTCTCCATCAAGGGGTTGGCGGGCGGTCTGCTCGTGGTGGCCTTCGCCGTGCTTTCAGAGGCGCTCGAGCCCAAGCGGTTCGCCGGGCTGTTCAGCGCCGCCCCCGCGGTCGCCATCGCGAGCCTGAGCGTCGTGCTGCTGGACAAGGGCCACCACGACGCGCACCAGGACGCGGTCGGGATGATCGCCGGCAGCGCCGGGATGATCGCCTACGCAGCCTGCGTGATCTCGCTGCTGCGCAGGATGAAGGCCTCGCATGCCGCGTTCGCCGGCCTCACCTCCTGGGTTCTCTTCGCCGGCGCCGCCGCGATCCCGGTGCTGGTCGCGTGAGCGAGACGCAGGAGCGCGGCCTGGTGGAGCGCGTGGGCGAGCGTCCGGCGCTGCGCCCGAGCAAGCTCTCCGCGGTTCGTCCGCGCGATCTGGCGGTCCGGTTCTTCGCCGGCGCGGCCACCTCCGTGGTCGCGGGCGCGATCACGCTCGCCCTCGGATCACGGGTGGGCGGCCTGTTCCTCGCCTTCCCGGCGATCCTCGCCGCCAGCCTGACCCTCATCGCCGAGGACGAGGACACCGCTCAGGCACGCGAGGACGCTCGCGGCGCGGTGGTGGGCGGGCTCGCCATGGCGGGCTTCGCGGCCGTCGTGGCGCTGACCGTCACCTCGCTCGCCGGGGCGCTGTCCCTGGCGCTGGCCGCCGCAGCCTGGGCGCTCGTCGCGGTCGGCGGCTACTTCGCGCTCTGGCGCTGAAGCCCCGCCGCGCGGGGCCGGGTGGCGCCAGGAGCAGTGCCGCGCACGATCACGATCTCCTCGTGCTCCTCCGCGCCCAGCAGCCCCTGTGCCCGCAGCCAGGCCGCACGCGCGCTAAGGCGCGGACCGAGCGGCCCTGGATAACGCGCGACCACACAAGCCTCCAGACCGCCTTCCTCGAGCGCGCCGACCGTCGCGGTCTCGTCGCACAGCGACGAGTGGACGAGCAGCACCCGCCCGCCGGCGCGCAGGTGCTGCGGAGCTCCGGCGCAGATACGGTCCAGGAAGGCCCGGCCGCGCGGCCCGCCCTCCCACGCGCGCGCTGGTCCGCTGCGGGGGAGCTCAGGTCCCGGGAGGTAGGGCGGATTGGAGACGATCAGGTCGAAGCGCTCTCCGGGCACGGCCGCGAACAGGTCTCCCCGCCTGGCATCGATGCGCAGTCCGTTCAGGCGGGCGTTCAGGCGGGCGGCGAGCACGGCGCGGCGGGAGATGTCGACCGCCACCACCTCGTGAGCGCCCCGGCGGGCGGCGGCGATCGCCAGGGCTCCCGAGCCGGTGCACAGGTCGAGTACGCGCGCGCCCGGGTCGAGCGCCTCGCCGTCGAGGGTCCGGACCAGCATCCAGGCGTCGCTCGGCGGTTCAAACACACCTGGCAGGGGCAGGAGGCGCACGGTGGCGAACCTACCCTCGATCGCAGAGCTCCGAGCGCGCTTCGAAGCCGTCACGCCGTTCACGGTGGGCATCGAGGAAGAGTTGATGCTGCTCGATCCGGGGACGCTCGAGCTCACGGCGGTGGCGCCGGCACTGCTCGAGCGGCTCTCGGGCGACGCGCGGTTCAAGCTCGAGCTGCCCGCCTCCCATCTCGAGATCGCGCTCGGCCCGTTCGCCGGCGCCGACGAGCTCGCGCCCGCGCTCCGCGAGGCGCGGGGGATCCTGTCGCAGGCGGCCAGCGGGCTCGCGCTCCCAGCGGCGGCCGGCGCCCATCCCTTCAGCCCGCCGGTGGGCACGCTGAACTCAGGCGCGCGCTACGCGGCGATGATCGCCCGGTACGAGCCAGTCGCCGTGCGACAGCTCGTGTGCGCGCTGCAGGTCCATGTCGCGGTGGGCGGAGCCGATCGCACGCTGGCCGTCTACAACGGCCTTCGCTCCTACCTACCGCTGCTCGCGGCGCTGGCGGCGAACGCGCCGTTCTACGAGGGCGCGGACACCGGCCTGGCCTCCGTCCGCCCGAAGCTCTGCGAGCTCCTGCCCCGCCAGGGCGTGCCGCCGGTGATCGAGAGCTGGGAGCAGCACCTCGAGAACCTCGAGTGGGGCGCTCGTGCCGACACGATGGCCGACGCCGGGATGTGGTGGTGGGAGCTTCGACCCCATCTGGAATTCGGAACGCTCGAGATCCGAGTACCCGACTCACAGAGCTCGGTGGCCGATGTCGCTGCCGTCGCCGCTGTCGCCCACGCGCTGGCCGTGTGGCTCGCCGAACGCCATGAGGCAGGTGAGCTGCTGAGCGTGGCGCCGACGTGGCGGATCGAGGAGAACCGCTGGTCGGCGTGCCATCACGGGCCGGCTGGGAGCATGGCCGATCTCGAGAGCGGCGAGCTGCAGACCACGCGCGCCGTGCTCGAGCTCCTGTTCGAGGCGCTCGAACCCACGGTCGTCCGCCTGCAGGCCATGGATGGCCTACGCCACGCTGCGGACCTGGCCGCCGAAGGCGGCGCGGCGGCCCAGCGCGCCGCCGCCGGGACCGGCGGCGCCAGGGCGGCCACCCGGTGGCTGGCCGACCGCTTCCTGGCCGAGTGAGTCCGAGGGTTCCTCCGCGCCCGCGCCTGGGTAAGTGCGCGGCATGAACCGTCTGCCCCGGTCGCGAGGCCCGCTCAGCGCCTCCCTGATGGCCGAGCTTCGGTCTCCGCCACACGAGCTGGCCCCGATGCCGATCGGCGCTCGCGAGGATCCAATCGCCGACGAGGACCTGCAGCTCGCGCTGTACCTGTGCTACGAGCTTCACTACCGCGGCCTGCCGGAAGTCGACGACGATTGGGAATGGCAGCCGTCGCTGCTGGCCGTCCGCGCCGCGCTCGAGGCGGAGTTCGAGGCTTCGCTGCGCGAGGTCGTCCCGATCCCCGCCGCCGTCGCCGATCCGCGGCGCCTCGAGCGCGAATTGCGGGCCGTATCCGAGCTCGAGGGCCCGTCGCTGTCGAGCTACATGCGCAGGCGAGCCACCCTCGAGCAGATGTGCGAGTTCCTTGTCCACCGCTCGGCCTACCAGTTGAAGGAGGCCGATCCCCACTCCTGGGCCATCCCGCGGCTCGTCGGCGCGCCGAAGGCCGCTCTGATCGAGATCCAGGCCGACGAGTACGGCGGGGGCCGGCCGGAGTGGATCCACGCCGAGCTGTTCGCCCGAAGCATGCGCGCGCTCGGGCTGGACGCCACCTACGGCGCATATCTGGACCTGATCCCGGGCCTCACCCTCGCCACCGTCAACGCGATGTCGCTGTTCGGGCTGCATCGTCGTCTGCGGGGCGCGATCGTCGGGCACCTGGCGCTGTTCGAGATGACCTCGTCGCTCCCGAACCGCCGCTACGGGGACGCTCTTCGCCGCCTGGGCTTCGGCTCGGAGGCGACGCTCTTCTTCGATGAACACGTGACCGCGGACGCAGTGCACGAGAACATCGCAGCGGTCGACCTCGCCGGTGGTCTGGTCGCCCAGGAGCCCGATCTGTCCCGGACCGTGCTCTGGGGCGCGCGCGTCCTGGAGTACCTCGAGGCCCGCTGGGCGACGAGCGTGCTGGCGGCGTGGCGTGCCGGGCGCAGCTCCCTGCGCGCCGAGCCGACGTCGCCGCTGAGCGCGCTGGCCGCCTCCTCCTAATCGGTGGTGAAGCCGATCTGCTTGTGCGTGCCGTCGCAGAACGGCTTCTGCCGTGACTTTCCGCACCGGCACAGCGCGACCGGGTGGCGGCGGTTCTCGAGCTCCTCGCCGTCGGGGCCAAGCAGGCGGAAGTCTCCTCTGACGATCAGCGGCCCATCTCGATAGGCGGTAATCAGCACCGCTTGCTTCTCCAGCATCGGAATCAGTGTAGGTCCGCCGGAGGGGAACGTTTTGGCGAAAACCCCCCCGGGTATCTCTGCGCCACGGGGTTTTGCCAACCAAGTCGAAGTGGGGGTAGGGAGAGTGTTTCTATGTTGCTGGCGCTTGCCATTCTGCTGCTCATAATCGCCATAGCAGGCGGGATCGTCGTACATCCGCTGCTGTTCCTGATCGCGATTCTCGCGATTCTGGTCTTCTTCGGCGGCGGGCGTCGCACCGTCTGGTGAGGGAGGAGCGAGCATGATCGCGATAGCACGCCTGGTGCGAACCGTGGCCATTTTGGTCGCGGCGATCCTTGTCGTCGGGATCATCTTGCGACTGGTTGGAGCGAACTCCGCCAACTCGATCGTGAGTGACATCCACGACGCCGGAAACTGGCTTGCCGGCCCGTTCAGGAACGTCTTCTCGGTGAAGAATGCCAAGGAGGCCATCGCCCTGAACTGGGGTTTGGCGGCGGTTGTGTATCTGATCGTCGGGGCCCTGATCGCGAGCCTGATCGCGCGACTGGGTGTCGGCCGTTTCGGGTCCGCACGGCCCGTGTATTAGACCGCCGAGCAGGCGTCTTGCCTGCTCGGCGGTCATACCGCCAAGGTTTACGACAAATGAGGGGGGGTAAGACCAGGCCATGGAGACTCTCGCAATTCCTAGAACTGATTCGCACGAGCTGTTTGTGCAATGGCAGCGACACGGCGACCGTCGCGCACGTGAGGAACTGATTGAACGCTTCCTGCCGCTGGCGCGGAAGCTGGCCCGCCGCTACGCCGGGCCGCGGGAGCCCTTCGAAGATCTGATGCAGGTCGCCAGCCTCGGGCTGGTCAAGGCCGTCGATCGCTTCGACACGAGCCGCGGGACGGCGTTCTCGTCGTTCGCGGTGCCCACGATCCTCGGCGAGCTGAAGCGCTACTTCCGCGATCTCGGCTGGTCCGTGCACGTTCCGCGCGGTGCCCAGGAGCTGGCGCTCAAGGTGGAGGAGGCTCAGCAGCGACTGACCACGCAGACCGGCCGTCCGCCGAGCGTTCCCGATCTCGCCCAGTACCTCGAGATGGACATCGAGGTCGTGCTGGACGCGCTCGAGACCGCCAGCGCTCATCACTCGACCTCGCTCGACGCCCCGCGCGACGACGGGGAGGATGACTCGGGGACGCTCGCCGACGCGTTCGGCCAGATCGATGAGCGCTTCGAGCTCGTAGACGCCAGCGTCACCATCGCCGCCGCGGCCGAGCAGCTGTCGGCTCGCGAGCGCCGGGTCCTGCGGCTGCGCTTCGTGCAGGACATGACCCAGACGCAGATCGCCGAGCAGATCGGCGTCTCGCAGATGCAGGTCTCACGAATCCTGCGCCGCGCCCTGTCGCGGCTGCGCGAGCTCACCGGCTCCGACGAACTCGTAGACGCTTAGGTAGATTTCGCCCTCCCCCGCGGGACCAGGCTCGTATTGCCGGTGCGGGTGTGCCGCGCTGGGCGCGGTTTGACCCCGCGAACGCCGGGTACGAAAACTGCCGACAGTCGTGCCGCGCTTCGGGCCGGCACTGGGAGGCGAATATTCCGGAGACACGACACACATGACGGGCGAAGCGCGCGATGCGCCCGTCGTCCACCTCCGGCTCGACAGCTCGCCTGAGACGTTGACGCTTGTGCGCGGCGTTCTCGGCGCGCTGGCGGAGGTGCTGGAACTCGACGCGGAGCTACTCGACGACCTGAAGACCGCGATCAGCGAAGCTTGTAATAACGTCGTGCTCCACGCCTACGGCGACGAGCTCGGCCCGCTCGAAGTCGAGCTGTTCGTCTCCCCCGACGCGATCTCGGCCGTCGTCGTCGACGAGGGATCGGGCATTCCCGATTCCGCCGACCCGGAGAACGGCGTGCACGGCGTCGGGGTTCCGCTGATCAAGGCGCTGGCGGACCGCGTCGAGTTCAGGTCGCGTCCTGAAGGTGGGACCGAGGTCAGCCTCGAGTTCCTGGCCGAGCGGACGGCCGGCCAGCGCTTCGAGCGCCCGGAACGGATCGCCCCGAAGGACGGCTGGGAGCGTCACCTGAGTGGTGACACCGTGGTCAGCCTCTCGCCTCTGCCACTGCTTGGGCCGGTGCTCGGTCGCCTCGCTCGCGCTCTGGCGGCGCGCGCCCGCTTCTCCCTCGACCGGTTCTCGGACGTCTATCTGGTCACCGACGCGCTGGCCGCCCACGCCGTTCGCGCCGCCGACAGCGACCGGATCGGCTTCTCGATCACCACCCAGATCCGCCAGCTCGAGATCGCCTTGGGCCCGATGCGGGCGGGTAGCGGTTCGCTGCTCAGCCGCGAGGGCGGCGTCCGCGAGCCCGGGTCGGCGCTCAGCCTGCTGAGCGATGCCGTGTACAGCCGGCCGGCAGGCGAGGGCGAGATCCTCGAGGTCGTGCTCACCGACGAACCGGGCTCACGGGCCGCTTCCTAGCCTGAGCGCGCTGGACTCAGCGCAGCTGCTCCGGGCTGTCGACGATCGTCAAGCGCTCGGCCACCCCGGTGAGGCTGAGGAGGCGGCGAACCTGACGTGAGCCGCCGACGATCCCGAGCCTCTGACCCTGGGCCTGCGCGCTGTTATGGGCGCGGATCAGAACGCTCAGCCCGGTGGAATCCATGAACTCGAGCTGACGCAGATCGAGGATCACCAGTCCCGGCTCGCGGGCAAGCGCCGATTCGAGCTCCCGTTCGAGCGTGGGCCCCGACGCCAGGTCCAGCTCTCCCGCGACGCTCAGCAGCGAGGCGCCATTCTCGTTGCGCACCTCAACGCGGAACTTGTTCTCCATGTGTGTCAGTTCCTACCTATGGGAGCGTCGATGCAGGCGAAGCCGGGTAGAGAGTAGCTACAGCGTCCAGGGTGGCGCTCACGGGTAAGGAGGCAAGATGGTTGCTTTGATCGTCCTGTTACTTCTCATTGCGATCTTCGGCGGGCTCGGGTTCGCAGCCCACTTCCTGTGGTGGGTCCTGATCGCATGTGTGATCCTCTGGGTGCTGGGCTTCTTCGTCGGAGGAATGGAGTCGGGCCTCGGCCGGAGGAGATGGTACGGCCGCTGGTAGCGGCGATCCGGTGGCCGGAGGTCGCCCGGTGCTCAGTCCGCCTGGCGATCGTCGGTCAGCTCGCGCAGCCGGTCCAGCGACCGGCGCAGCAGCCTCGACACCTGCATCTGTGAGACGCCCAGCCGTACGGCGATCTCCGACTGCGTGAGGTCCTCGCCGAAGCGCAGATACAGGATCTCGCGCTCTCGCCGGGGAAGGTGGCGGGCCGCGGCGAACACCGTTGCCTGCGCGTCCACGAGGTCGAGCGCGCCGTCCTCGTCACCCAGCAGGTCGAGCCGCGTCGCGGCATCGTCGTCATCACCGGCGATCGGCGCATCGAGCGAGATCGCGTCGTAAGCCTCGGCGACCTGGAGGCCGTCCAGGACTTCTTCCTGGCTGAACTCGAGATACAGGGCGAGTTCATCCACCCGCGGCGGGCGGCCCGTCCGACCTGTCAGCTCCCGCTGCGCTTCGCCGATCTTTCGCGCGCGCTCCTGCGCGCTGCGATCCACGTGAAGCGCCCAGGCGCTGTCTCGGAAGTAGCGCTTGAGCTCGCCCACGATCGTGGGCACGGCGAACGAAGTGAAGGCGAAGCCGCGCTCTGGATCGAAGCGCTCGACCGCCTTGACCAGACCGAGGCTGGCGACCTGGAAGAGATCGTCATAGGGCTCGCTGGACGAGGCGTAGCGTCGAGCCAGCTTGCGGGCCAGCGGCAAAAAGCGCTCGATCAGCTCATCCCGCGACCGCCGGTCGTCGAATCGCCGCCAGCGCTCGAACAGCTCAGCCGAACTCGTTATGCGTGCGGAGGTGCCGGGCACCGAAGCCGCCGCCATCGCAGACCTCCTGTTGAGAGGGTTGTTGTACCACATGCCCCAAGAAACGTGGCCATCTGGGGTGTTAACGCCGGCAGACCCGGAAGGTTGGGTCCTACTTGACGCGCTCGACGGCGGGGGAATCCGTGTTGTCGGCCAAGAGGTCGAGAACCCCGCGCTCGACCCTCTGGCGCCGCTGGTCGTCGGCAGGGTCGAGGTCTGCTGCCTCGGCGAGGACGCCCGTGATCGTCCATCCTGAGAGGTAGCGATCGAATACGCGGGGGTCGATGTAGGCCCGTCGGGCGACCGCCGGAGTGTTCCCGAGAAGCTCGGCCACGGCTCGCGTCGCCTTGTCGATCACGCGCTTGCGCGCCGTCTTGCTGGTCTCGCCCTGGGACTCCGCAGCGACCGAGACCGCGGCCATCACCGTCGCGTTCCAGGTCCGGAAGTCCTTCGCGGTGAACTCCTCTCCCAGCTTGGACTTGATGTATTCGTTGATCTCGTCCGAGCGCACGGGCACCCACCGTCGCCCCTCTCGATGGACCAGCAGCTCCGGGGCACCGCCACGCCGGCGCCTGAGCCGGACGAGCAGCTCCCGCGTCAGCGCGTCGGAGATTCGTACCCGGCGGCGCAGCCCGCCCTTGGCGAGATAGTCGAATTCGATCTCCGGCCCGTGGACGCTGACGTGCTCCTTTCGGATCGTCGCCAGACCGATGCCGCCCTCCTCGTCGGCGTACTGCTCGCTGCCGATCCGGAACATGCCGATGTCGAGGAGCCGAACGGCACACGCCAGCACGGCCTCATGCGTGGGCTCACCATCGCGCAGGTCGGCTTTCAGCTGCCGTCGCACGCGGGGAAGCCCGGCGCCGAATTTCAGCACCCGCTCGAACTTCTGGCGATCCCGGTGCTCACGCCAGCGCGGGTGGTAGAGATATTGCTTGCGGCCCGCGGCGTCTACCCCCGTCGCCTGGAGATGGCCGAGCGGATCAGAGCAGATCCATACGTCCTGCCACGCCGGCGGTATCGCCAGGTCTCGCAGACGGTCGAGGACCTCGGGGTCGGTGATCCGCTCCCCGTTCTCGTCCAGGAACACGAAGCCCCGACCTCGGCGTCTTCGCCGCAGGCCGGGGCCTGAGCAATCGGACCGGCGAAGCCGGCCGGCGCTTCTCAGCGGACAAGCTCCTTGACGCGCTCAACGAGCAGCTCGGCAGGACGTCCCGCCTGCTGCACGTCGCGCTCGAGCGCTCGACGCCGACGGGTCAGCGTGCGCCCGGTCCGGTTCACGGCACGGGCACCGCGCCGTTCGAGCTTGTTGAACTCGAGCGTGACCTTGTCGAGATCGCTGAACATGCGGGCCGCGCCAACGACGCGGTCGCGGACGACACCAGCAGCCCCGACCTGAATGTACAGCGCGCGCTGGGCGCGGCGTCCGAACTCTTCCATCCGCTGGCCGGCGGCGTCGATGCCGCGGCTCGCCGTGCGTCCGGCCTGACGGCCGGTGCGGCGGGCTTCCCGCCCGGTCTGCTTGGCGGACGTGCGGACGGTCGCGTCGGCCGAGGCCCGCGTCCGGCGCGCAGAGGACCGTGTGGCAGCTGCGCTGCGCTTGGCCTCGCCTCGCTTGCGTGTCGCGGCCGCCTTGTGGCCAGCGGCCTGTCGCTGAGTCTTGGTCTGCGTAGCCATGGTTTTCAGTCACCCCTAGGTCGTCGTCGCTTGCATTTCTGGAGTACCCGGGGGAGACCGCCAGCCAAACGTGCGTTCTGTGAGCGAGGTCACACTTCGGGGATGCCGAGGCGCCGCCGGGCTTCCTCCAGGGCGCGCTCGATTTCAGGCGTCGCCAGCTGGTACGCCTGGAGCCGTAGCTCGCGTTCGCGATTGCGTAGCCGCGCCGCGTCGTCGACTCGCTGCTCCTCGATCGCGCGCCCTTTTTCGCGGGCCGTCTCGTCGATCTGGGTCTGAAGCTCGTCGGCGGCCGCCGCTCGCTCCGTGCGTAGCTGCTCGATCGTCGCCCAGAGTGCATCGGGCTCCACCTGCAGCTGGCTGAGCGCCCGTCCCGGCAGCTGGTCGGTGAGGCAGGCGAGCACGAGCAGCAGGTCGCCGGGATCCGGTGGGCGGCGCAGATGACGGCGGATATCACGCCCGAGCTGATCGATCAGCCGTTGCAGGCCGTCGAGCCAACCCTCTCCGGCATGCCCCACCGCTGGCACCGATGCCATTGCACGCTGTGGACGCGCCGCGACGCTCCGCATCACGGCGCTCCGGAGGGCCTCGAGGCCGACACCGCGCTCGATCAGCACCCGGGCCGCCACCCCGTCGCCCTCGCGGATCAGGCCGAGCAGCAGGTGCTCGGTGTCGATGAAGTCGCCGTGGAGCGCCAGCGCCTCGCGCAGCGCGAGCTCGAGCACCTTCTTGGCGCGCGGGGTGAAGGGGATCTGCTGGCCGGACGGCTCCTGCTCGCCCGGGCCGACGATGCGCGTGATCTGTTCGCGAACGGCCTCGATCTCGAGGCCGACGGACCGCAGGACTGCGCCGGCGATGCCCTCGCCGTCGTGCAGCAGCCCGAGCAGGAGGTGCTCGGTGCCGATGTAGTTGTGCCCCAGTCGCCGAGCCTCTTCGGCTGCGACCACGACGACCTGGCGTGCCTCTTCGGTGAACCGCTCGAACACTGCTCCCTCAGCCGCAGAGCCGGATGTTGGTCAGGTTGTTGTCCTGAATGGCGTCGCCGCCCGATCGCAGCGTCTGCACGCGCTGACCGTGGGAGTAGACCTCGTCGGCGAACACGCTCGCCCGCCGGCCGGTCGACGGGCTGACCGTCACGAACTTGTGCCCGATCTTGATCGCGCGGTGGACCTCCTCGACCGTCCAATGGCGGTCCGGGCGGCCGGGGTCGTTCCCGGTTCTGACTCCCGTGATGTACGGGGAGTTACGCCGCTCGACGCAGGCGATCACGTACTCGGCCACGATCAGTCCGGGAAGCTAAGGTGCGAGGTGGATGGATCACTCTTCATGCCCGCCGCTTATACATCAGAACTGTCAGCCGAGCTAGCCGCGGATGTGCTCGAGCGCTTCCAGCGCTACGTCCGCATCGATACCCAGGCCCGTCGCGACCGCACCTCCTCGCCGAGCACCCCGGGCCAGCTCGAGCTCGCACGGATCCTGGTCGCAGAGCTGCACGAGGCCGGCCTGACCGACGCCGAGCTGGACGAGAACGGGTACGTGATGGCGACGCTGCCGGCTGTGGACAGCGCCTTGGCAGAGCCGGTGATCGGCCTCGTCGCGCATATGGATACGAGCCCCGACGCCTCGGGCCACGGCGTCGAGCCGCTGGTGCACCGCGATTACGGCGGCGCCGCGATCGAGTTACCGCGCGGGGGCACGAGGATCGACCCCGAGACGACGCCGGAGCTGGCCGCGAAGCGCGGCCACGACATCGTGACCGCGAGTGGCGACACGCTGCTCGGCGCCGACGATAAGGCGGGCGTCGCCGAAATCATGGCCGCGGTTTCCTACCTGGCCGCCCACCCGGAGCTGCCGCGGCCCACGCTGCGCGTCTGCTTCACACCCGACGAGGAGATCGGCGAGGGCGCCACCCTGTTCGACATCGAGCGCTTCGGCGCGATCTGTGCCTACACCCTGGATGGCTCAGAGGTGGGCGAGCTCCAGGACGAGACGTTCAGCGCGCTCGAGGCAACCGTAACGATCGAGGGCGTGGACGCTCACCCGGGGATGGCCACTGGCAAGCTCGTCAACGCGCTGCGGCTGGCCGCGCGGGTCGTCGCGGCTCTTCCCCACGACACGCTCACCCCCGAGACGACGGCCGGGCGCGAGGGGTTCATCCATCCCTTCGACTTCCACGGCGCCGCCGCCCGCGCTCAGTTCCGGGTGATCCTGCGCGATTTCGACGACGAGCTGCTCGACACGCACGTCACTCGGCTGCGCCGGACGGCCGAGGAGATCGTCGAGACCGAGCCCGGGGCGCGGCTCGACATCGAGATCCACGAGCAGTACCGCAACATGCGCAAGTATCTGGACGAGGTGCCGTACGTGACCGCCGCCGCCGAGGAGGCGATCCGGGCGGAGGGCGTCGAGCTCCAGCGCGGCTCGATTCGCGGCGGGACCGACGGCTCGAGGCTCAGCGAGCGCGGCCTGCCGACGCCGAACATCTTCACCGGCGGGCACGACTACCACTCGCCGCGCGAGTGGGCCTCCGTGCAGGACATGGCCGCCGCGGCGGCGACGATCGTGCGCCTGGCCGAGGTCTGGACCCGGCCCGAGTTCCGCGATCAGGCCACGGCCGCTGCCCGGGCGTGAAGTAGTCTGCGGCCCGTGAACGCAGGCTTCCAGGCATCCCTGGCATCGCTGGACGGCGCGATCATGCCCGCGGCCGAGGCGACGATTCCGGCCACCGACGAGGGGTTGCTTCGCGGCGACGGCGCCTTCGAGGTCATCCGGCTCTACGACGGCCGGCCGTACGCCCTCGACGAGCATCTGCGCCGCCTCGAGCGCTCAGCCGCCAACCTCCGGCTGCCGGTCGACCTCGAGGCGGTGCGCGCTGACGCCTACAGGCTGCTGGCCGAGGCGGGCGCCGAGCCCGAGGCCCTGCGGATCGTGGTCACCCGTGGGGGGCGGCGGCTGCTGCTCACCGAGGCGCTGCACGAGCGCGCCGAGCACGCGCGGCTGACTCTCGTCACCTACTCCCCGACGCGCATCCTCGACGGCGTGAAGTCCCTCTCCTACGCCGCCAACATGCTCGCCACCCGCTTGGCCGTGGAGCGCGGCTACGACGAGGCGCTGCTCGTCACCCCGCACGGGCGGGTGCTCGAGGCGCCCACGAGCTCGTTCTTCTGGGTCAAGGATGGCGAGCTCCTGACGCCGCCGCTCGACGACCACATCCTGGCTTCGATCACGAGGCGAGTCGTGATCGACGTGGGCGGCGCGGCGGAGCGGCCGTGCACGCTCGAGGACCTGGACGGAGCCGACGAGGCCTTCCTGGCCTCGACCACTCGCGAGGTCCAGGCGGTGGTGGCGATCGACGAGCGGACCTACCCAGTCGGCCCCGTGACGAGCCGGCTCGCCGGCGAGGTCGCGGCCCGCATCCGCGCGGAGCTCTAGCGGGTTGCGCTTCCTGACGGTCGTGGGCAACCGGCCGCAGTTCGTCAAGGCGGCCGCGGTGTCGCGCAAGCTGCGGGCCGAGCACGAAGAAGTGCTTCTGCACACCGGCCAGCACCACGACGACGCGCTGTCGGCGGTCTTCTTCCGCGAGCTCGACCTGCCGGCGCCCGAGCGCGAGCTCGGGATCGCAGGGGGAACCAACACCTCACAGACCGCGCGCATGCTCGCCGCGCTGGAGCCGGTGGTGGCCGAGGTCGGCCCCGAGGCCGTGCTCGTCTACGGCGACACGAACTCGACCCTCGCCGGATCGCTGGTCGCCGCCCAGGCCGGGGTTCCGCTCGCTCATGTCGAGGCCGGCATGCGGTCCTTCGACCGCGCGATGCCCGAGGAGATCAACCGGGTGCTGTCCGATCACTTGGGCGCGCTGCTGCTGTGCTCGTCGGAGGTAGCGGTGGCGAACCTCGAACGTGAGGGCGTGCAGGGTCGGATCGAGCTCGTGGGAGATGTCATGGTCGACGTCGCCCTGGAGCTTCAGCCGCTGGCGCGCTCGCGCCGCGAGGTGCTGCAGAAACACGCGGTGGTGCCCGGCGAGTACGTGCTCGTCACCGCCCATCGCGCCGGCAACGTCGACGACCCAGTTCGGCTTCGCTCGCTCGTGGAGCTGCTGGAGGCGCTCCCGCTGCCCGCGGTGTTCCCGGTCCATCCCCGCACCCGCGCCAGGCTCGAGGCCGCCGGGCTGCTCGATCGTCTGGCGTCAGAGCTCACGCTGACCGAGCCTCTGGGCTACTTCGAGCTGACCGCGCTCCTCTGTAACGCTCGCGCCGTCCTGACCGACTCCGGCGGGCTGCAGAAGGAGGCCTACCTGGCTGGGGTGCCCTGCATCACGATGCGCCCGGTGACCGAGTGGACCGAGACGGTCGAGCGCGGGTGGAACGTGCTCGTCGACCTCGACCGCGAGGCGGCGCTCGCCGCGCTCGAGCGCCCGCTGCCGAGCGAGCGCCCGCCACTTTATGGCGATGGGGCTGCCGCAGGACGGATCGTGGAAGCTCTCGGCGGCCTCCTAGACTCCCGCGCGACATGAGCCGGCCGGATCGCATCCGGGTCGCGGTCGTCGGGCTCGGCTACTGGGGCCCGAACCTGGCCCGCAACTTCGCCGCCATCGAGGGGTGCGAGCTGGCCTGGTGCTGCGACGCCTCGGACGCGGCGCGCGCTCGCGTCGCCGCGCGGTTTCCGGGTGTGCGGACCACCTCGTCGCTGGATGAGGTGCTCGGCGATGAGGCGCTGGATGCCGTGGCACTGGCCACACCCGTCCCGACCCACGCCGAGCTGGCCGTCCAGGTGCTCGAGGCCGGCAAGCACTGCTTCGTCGAGAAGCCACTGGCCCAGTCGGTCGCCGACGCCGAGCGCGCGGTGCGCGCGGCCGGGCGCTCGGGGCGGGTACTGATGGTGGGACACCTGCTCGAGTACCACCCGGGCGTGCGCAAGCTGAAGGAGCTCAGCGACTCGGGCGAGCTCGGCGATCAGATCTACTACATCTACGGGAACCGCCTGAACCTCGGCCAGCTGCGCGCCGACGAGAACGCCCTCTGGAGCCTCGGCGCGCACGATGTCTCGGTCGTCCTGGCGCTGGCACAGGAGGAGCCGGTCGAGGTCGTGGCCCACGGGCGGTCCTACGTGCGTCCCGGGGTCGAGGACGTGGTCTTCTGCTTCATGGGCTTCCCGTCCGGGCTGTCCGCACACCTGCACCTCTCCTGGCTCGACCCGCACAAGGAGCGGCGCTTCACGGTCGTCGGCTCCCGGCGAATGGCGACCTTCGACGACATGGCGCTCGAGGGCAAGCTGACGGTCTACGACAAGGGCTTCGACGAGGACGCCCGCGGCTACGGCGAGTACATCACCCGAAGCGGGGACATCTTCTCCCCCCGGATCCCCAACGTCGAGCCGCTGCGCGTGGAGTGCGAGCACTTCGTGGACTGCGTACGCCGGGGAGAGCGCCCGGCGTCCGACGGCGAGAGCGGGTTGCGGGTCGTGCGGGTGCTGGAGAGCCTGCAGCGCTCCCTGGAGGCGACGCGTGGGTGATCGCGTCGTGATCGCGCCGGGCGCGGTGGTCGAGGAGGGCGTCTCGATCGGGGACGGCTCCTCGATCGGGCCTTGCGCGGTGGTGCTCGCTGGCACCCGGATCGGGTCCGATTGCGTGATCGAGGCCGGTGCCGTGCTCGGCAAGCGCCCCCGCCTGCGCGCGGGCTCCCGCGCGCCGCGGCGTGAGCTGCCCGGTTTGGAGGTCGGCGACGGCGCGACTGTCTGCGCCGGGGCGGTGGTCTACGCGGGCGCCGTGATCGGCCCTTCGGCGATCATCGGCGACCAGGCGCATGTGCGGGAGGGCGCCCGGATCGGTCCCCGTTCCGTGGTCGGTCGAGGATCCTCGATCGAGTTCGGCGTTCAGATCGGGGAGGGCGTCCTGATCCAGTCCGACGCGTACATCACCGCGGGATGCGTCCTCGAAGACGACGTGTTCATCGCCCCCGGCGTGAAGACCACCAACGACAACACGATGGGGCGCCACGACGGGAGCCGGAGCCTGCGCGGAGCCGTGTTCCGACGGGCCTGCCGCGTGGGCGGCGGCGCGGTGCTGCTGCCGGGCGTGGAGGTCGGCGAGGAGGCGTTCGTGGCCGCGGGGGCGGTGGTCACCCGCGACGTGGCAGCCCGCGCGGTGGTCATTGGCGTCCCGGCTCGTGTCGTGCGCTCGGTCCCCGACACGGACTTGATCGAGCGCTGGCGGTAGCGCCGTGGGATATTTCTGGACCTAGATCGAAGAAATACCCCAACGATCCCGCCGAACCGTTCACCCACCCACCTTCGCGACCGTTCACCCGCGACCGTTTACCCGCGACCGTTTACCGGGCCACACCCGCGGGGAAAGGAGCTGACGTGCAGACCTGGGACATCGCCTCGCTGAACATCGAGGCCCACCAGCCGCGGATCCTGCGCTCCGACGAGGAGACCCGGGTGATCGCGATCCACCTGCCCGCCGGCGAGGAGCTCCAGGAGCACCAGGTTCACGAGCGGGCCTACGTGATCGTGGTCGACGGCGAGGCTGAGTTGACCGCCGACGGCCAGACCGTGCAGGGCCGGGCGGGGCTGGTCAGCCACTTCGAGCCCGGCGAGCGCCACACCGTGCGCGCGACCACCGACACGCGGATCGTGCTGCTGCTCTCGCCGTGGCCGGGGGTCGGGCACCCGTCCCACCCGGGGTAGCCGCCGACCGCCTGGGGTAGCCGCCGACCGCCTGGGGTAGCCGCCGTCCGGCCCGCCGTGGTACCGGTCCCGCCCGGCCCGGTCCGGCCCGGCGCCGGT
>Ga0070735_10002393_pt1 | contig 17052 bp, 15 predicted proteins | sample Coa_R1_FD_66443 | JGI IMG/M metagenome (GOLD analysis project Ga0070735, IMG submission 66443) | Surface soil microbial communities from Centralia Pennsylvania, which are recovering from an underground coalmine fire - Coalmine... | ecosystem: Environmental > Terrestrial > Soil > Unclassified ... | reverse complement strand
CTCGGTGATCACCGGCCACTGCTTGGCCAGCTCGGCATTCAGCTGCTTGAAGTGCTCCTGACCTTTCGGCAACTCCTCCTCGGAGAAGATCGCCTCCACCGGACACTCCGGCTCGCACAGCGTGCAGTCGATGCATTCCTCGGGATCGATGGTGAGAAAGTTCGGTCCCTCGTGGAAACAGTCGACCGGACAGACCTCGACGCAGTCCATGTACTTGCACTTGATGCAGTTTTCGGTGACGACGAAGGTCATGCAGTTTCCTCGAGTACGGCTGATCATTGTGCCATGCCGGAAAGGCTCGCGCAGAGGGCCCCGGCGGCGCGCGCCGGGCTAGGTCGCGGGCACGGCGAGGCGGCGGTCGATGGTCGTGAAATGGTGAGGCTCGGCACCGGCCTCGCGATCCTCGAGGTAGCGACGTAGCGCGTAGTCCGTGCTCGGGAATGCCAGCTCGCCCCAGGGGATGTCGGCGGGCGCCACCAGCGAGACCTCGAGACTCTCCGGGCCCGGGCCGTACGCCTCCGCGCTCATCGAAGCGCGGAAGAACACATGCACCTGGCGGGCGTGCAGCACGTGCACGATCGCGAGCAGGGAGCCGATCTCCACGTGCGCGAGGGCCTCCTCGTGCGACTCGCGGGCCGCGGCCTGCTGCAGCGTCTCGCCGTTCTCCATGAACCCCGCCGGTACCGTCCAGTAGCCCAGGCGCGGCTCGATGGCGCGACGACACAGCAGGATCCGTCCCTGGTGCTCGGGCACGCAGCCGACGACCAGACGCGGATTCAGGTAATGGATGGTGCCGCAGGCGTCGCACACGTGACGCGGCAGGTGATCGCCCGGTGGGGTGCGCAGCTCCACCGGAGCCCCGCACTGACTGCAGTAGTTCATGGGAGAGCCGCGAGGATACGAGCGGGCGCCCCGGCTGTCGACAGCTAGAGAAGCCCGAATACGGCCACGCCGTTGGTGACTGCGACGAACACCTTGCCGTCGGCGATCGTGGGCGTGATGAACTTGTTGCCGGATCCGAAGGCGTCGCGGCCACCGGCCTGGTTGCTGTTGTAGAGCTCATGGGCGAGGTTGCCCGCATCGTAAGCATGCAGCACCGCGGGGCTGCCGTTTTCGTGGGCCCAGACGATGCCGCTGCCGCTGCCGTTGGCGGAGACGGCCGGCGCGGTACCGGGATACCCGAAGCTGGTCGCGGTCTGCGATGAGGGGCTACCCGACAGCATGGCGTTGCTGACGGGGAAAGCGCGCAGCGGTGAGTCCACGGCCCCGTAGTACACCGAGCCGTTGAACCAGGCGGGAGTCGACCAGATGCCATCCGGCAGCGCTCCCTGCAGCTCCTGCCAGATCTGATTGCTGCCCGGGTTGAATTTGCCCATCGAGTCGCGGTTGACGACGTACAGGTGAGTGTCCTTGCCGGCGCCCACCGCGAGATGCCGCGTGGCCCCGCCTGAGTCGGTGAGGTCCGGCAGCAGCATGATGCCGCCGGAGCCGAGATCGACGTCGCCGCTCGACTCGGCGACCTCGTTGTACATGGTGAAGTAGTCGGCGACCCCGAGCGTGCTGCCGCTCAGAGTCAGCTTCAGGAACGAGTTGCCGTAATCGCCCTGGTTCGGGAAGCCGTGGGCATCGAGGGTGGTCTCGAAGGCCCCATTGGCGGTGAGCAGGTAGACGTTGCCGGCGGAATCAGCTGCCGGACCGCCGCCCGACATCCAGATGGAAGGGCCGCCGCCGGCGCTGTTGGCGGCGACATTGAGCACGGCGGTCTGGCCGAGCGTGCTCGAGTTGTAGGCGATCACCCAGCCGGTGTAGGGCGCATCGTCGCAGTGAGAAGTCCACGTCGTGTAGATCACGCCATTGAGGAGCAGCAGCGCGGCGCGCTCCGCGTAGGCTCCGGGGTCGAAGGTGTTCGAGCCACCGCCGGCCGCCGGATAGACCGCGGCGATCTCCACGGGACCGTTCAGCTGCTCGGCTCCGGTGGTTACATCGAGCGCATGCAGGCGTTGATGGTAGGCCTGCGAGGCATCGATCGACATCGCGACGAGGTAGATGATGCCGTGGGCGCCCGCGTTCCTGTCGATCACGGGCGTGGCGGTGACGCCGATCGTCGGCGTCACCTGCGAGCAGTTGCGGTCATCGCTCGGTTTCTCGCCCGACCCGAGGAGCGACTGCTGCCATAGCACCGCGCCGTTGTCGCTGTCGAAGGCGTAGACGGTGGCGTTCTCGGTGGCGACGAATAGCACGTTGTGCGCGGCACCCGCGACCGAGAGAGCTGAGAGGTACAACGGCTGGGCGTCGACCAGGCCGTCCGTGCCGAGAAAGCGCAGCTTGCCGAAGCCCGCGGAGTTGACGTTCGCGGGGGTGAGCACCGTCTCGGTGAGATTCTGGCCCGTGCGGGCGATGTCGTTCTTATAGGTGACGACGTCGGTGTGTGAGTTGCTCGGGGGTGGGGGCGGCGGGGGCGGCGGGGGCGGGGGCGACGTGCTGGAGCCGCCGGGGCTGCAGGCGCCGAGCACCGCCAACAGTGCCGCGGCCAGAACGCCAATCGGGACGATCGGCCGAAGAGGGGTCATGAGCTGAATGCCGGCATGGGCCCCGCCAACATGGCAGGGCCGCCTGCGCGTGGCAAATCGTCGGCGCAAGACGACGCAGAAGCGCAATGCGCGCCGCGAGAGCGGGCGGGCGGGCGGGCTGAAGCTCAGCGACAGCGCTCCTGATTTCGGCCGTTTTGGTCGAGGGTCTTCGAAACCAACTCCGACGCATCATGTTAAATGGGGCGCGCTGCGGGATCTGCCTATTTTCCACGCCCACGCTACTCGGTAACTTCAACCGTGCCGGTCGAGCTAACGCTCGCGGACGACGCCGGGGGTTGGTTTAGCGCCGCGAGGCGCTTCCGAGAAGGAAAATAAAGATGCCGCAACAATCCTCATCGATGCCTGCCATTGTCGCCGCCAGCGCCATCGGCACGACGATCGAGTGGTACGACTTCCTGATCTATTCCACTGCAGCGTCGCTGGTACTGAATAAGCTCTTCTTTCCGGCTCACGATCCGCTGGTCAGCAAGCTGCTGGCCGTCGCCACCATCGGCGTGGGATTCGTGGCGCGGCCGCTCGGGGCAATCGTCGTCAGTCACTTTGGCGATCGAGTGGGCCGCAAGTCCATGTTGATACTGACTCTGGTCAGCATGGGCGCCGCCACGACGGCGATCGGCCTGCTCCCGACTTACGCGGCTATCGGCGCAGCGGCGCCGGTGATGCTCGTTGCCTGCCGGCTGGTGCAGGGAATCGCCGTCGGCGGCGAATGGGGTGGCGCGGTGTTGATAGCTGTCGAGCACTCGCCCCCGGAGCGGCGCGGACTCTATGGAAGCATCGTACAGGTTGGTTTTCCTCTGGGCATGGCTCTCGGCACGGCCTCCTTCTTTGCGCTGGCGAATCTCGATGAGGCGCAGTTCCTGAGCTGGGGCTGGAGGCTGCCGTTCCTCGCGAGCGCGCTGCTGGTGGCAGTGGGAACCTTCATTCGCCTGCGCGCCCAGGAAACGCCTGAATTCAGGCGCAATGTGCGCGAGGGAACCATCGTGCGACTGCCGGTGCTCGAGGCGCTCCGTAGACACCCGAAGGAGGTGCTCATCGGCCTGGGCGCCAGGATTACGGAGATCTCCTGGATCTATCTGATCACGATATTCGGACTGAGTTTTGCCGTGGCCGACATGGGAATGTCGCGGGCGCTCGTTCTGGGCGCAATTGCTTCGGGTGCGGCGATCGAATTGATCACGATACCGCTGTGCGGCGCACTCTCCGACCGCATCGGGCGTCGACCGATCTACCTGCTTGGGTGTCTGGCCGCGATCGCGCTGGCGTTCTCACTGTTCTGGGCGATCAAGACGCGCGATCCACTGACAGTCGTATTGGCATTTGTGATTGGCATGTCCCTGGGTCACGGAATCATGTACGGGGTGCAGGCGAGCTTTCTCAGCGAGATGTTTCCCTCCCACCTCCGCTACAGCGGGGTGTCACTCGGGTATCAGCTGGCCGCACCCATCGGCGGTGGACTGGTTCCTGTCATTGCCACGGCCATGGTCGGTGCGAATCATGGGTCGACCTGGCCGGTCTCGGTCCTCATGATCGGGCTTGCCCTGCTCACGATGCTCGCGGTATGGGCCGCACCGGAAACCGCGCCGAGACAGAAGCGACACGCTGTTTCCGCGGAGCGGCGCGCCATGGTGCCCGAGGTCGGAGTCGAACCGACACGCTTTTAAGGGCGGCGGATTTTCCTGCCACTTCGGCTTTGGCCGCCCCGTGTTGGTCCCGCGGGTTCGTGGTCTGGAGCACGCCATCACCATGGCCATCAGGCTTTAGGTGCCCGCCGTCTGCTCTCTACACCTTCCCCGCGACACGGGGCTTGGCTCGGCATTAGCTCGAAGCGCGCAGGGCGCTTCAGGGCCTTCACCGACTTTGACGGGCTTCACCTCGGGGATTTCTCCCAGAGGGCTCAAGTTGTTACGTCTGAGTCCGCTGCGTCTACCAATTCCGCCACTCGGGCTTGAAGTCAGAGTATATCGAAATCCAACTGCGACCTTTTCCTCCTCTGCCGCATCTAAGGAGCCGTGACGAGGCTTTTTGAAATTACCGTCCCCGATGACCTGCGGGTCAGGGCATGTGCCGGGGAGGAGGGCGCGCGGCAGGCGATCTACGCGGCCGTGGCGCCGGCGACCTTCAGTCTCATCCGCCGTATCGTCGGGCAGACGAGCGCGGCGGAGGACGTGTTCCAGGACACCATGATGATCCTCTTCGAGAGACTTCCCGAGTTTCGCCGCGAGGCCCCGCTCGGGGCATGGCTGCGGCAGATCGCAGTGTCGCGTTGCCTGATGCATCTGCGGTCGCCGTGGCGGCGGGTGCGGCTGTGCCTGGAAGGGGGCGATGGTGAGGGGGCTCTCGCGAGCACGCTCGTCACCGCGGCGCTCCCCCCCGAGCTCATCGATGTGGAGCGTGCGCTCGCGGCGCTCCCGGCGACGGCGCGTGCGGTGCTGTGGATGTACGAGGTCGAGGGCTACTCGCACGCCGAGATCGCCGAGGCCTTTGGCCGCTCCGTCAGCTTTTCCAAATCGCAGCTTGCGCGGGCGCACGTGAAACTGCGCGCCTGGCTCGAGCCGCAGGGAAGTAGACCGACATGCCTCTTGAGTTAGAGCACGAGCCCGTGGTGGCGCGGCTGCTGCGCGAGTTGCCCGCGGGCGGCGCCTCGCCTTACGACTTTGGCGAGTTTCAGCGTCGCGCCCGTATGCCCCCCGCAGGCGCGGCCCGCATGGCCAGTGCCCGCGCGCTGGTTGCGACGGCCGTGATCGCGGTGGCTGTCTGCGCGACGGCAACGCGGCTCGGACCCGTGGAGCGGCCGCTGCCGCCGCACCCCGCGACGGCAGCGGTGCAGCCGGGCGAGGAGACGGTGTCGCGCAATGAGGATGTCTACATGGAGCGCTGGCTCTCGAGCCTGCCGCGCGAGCCCGCGCTGGTGCACGTCGGGACACGCTCGGCGGTCGAAACGCTGGAAGATGACATCGCGCAGGTCGATGACCTGGTGAGCGCCGCGCGCGCGGGGCGCACTCCGGCTGCGGGCGTGCAGCCGTTGCTCGCGGAGCGGGCGCAGCTGGTCAACTCGCTGGTACAGGTGCGCTACGCTGAGACTCTGGCAGATGCCTCACGCTGACAATCATTTCTGGAGCGAACACATGAGCCGCAGTTCCATGATCCTCGTCTCGAGTCTTGCGCTTGCGGTCGGTGCCGCCGCGGTCAGCTGCCGCCCGACCATCGCGCTCGCCGACCCGCCGCCGCCCGCTGCCGACAGCGCGCACCGCAGCGCCGAGGCGATGCGCCACGACGCGGATGCAAGCCGGCAAGACGCGGATGCAAGCCGCCACGACGCGGATGCGGCGGATCTGGACGCACAGCTGCAGGCCGCGCGCAAGCAGCTCGAGGCGGCCGCCCACAAAGTGGCAGAGCTCTCCGCACAGCTCAGTCGCCCGGTGATCGAGCAGTTCATGAATTTCGACTGGGACATGGGGGATGAGCACCCGCGGGCGATCATCGGCGTGCAGCTCGAGTCCGAGTTTGAGGGGCCGGGCGCCAAGGTGCGCGAGGTGAGTCCCGGGGGACCTGCGGCGGAGGCTGGCATCCGGGCGGGCGATGTGATCGTCGCAGTCAACGGAACGGAAGTGAAGGGCGATAACCCGGCGCGACAGGTGATGAGACTGATGCGCGACGTGAAGCCCGACTCCAGGGTGAGCGTGCGAGTGCGGCGCGACGGCAGCGCGCACGACTATTCGGTCGTGGCCCGGCGGGGTCCCAATTATCTGTTTGCACGCGAAGGCTTTTCGGGTCCGGAGCTCATGCCCGGCGGCCCCAGGGGGCCTGTGATGTTGATTCGCGGACCGGTGACCGACATGGAGCTTGCGACCGTCACCCCCCAGCTCGGCCGTTACTTCGGCAGCGATAAGGGCGTGCTGGTCGTGCGTGCGCCCGCCGACGGCGCGCTGAAGCTCGAGGACGGGGACGTGATTCTCGCCATCGACGGCCGCGCGCCGCTCAGCGGCTCGCATGCGACGCGCATTCTCGGCTCCTACCAGCCGGGCGAGAAGCTCACGCTGCGAATCGTGCGCATGCACAAGACGCAGGACATCGAGACCACTCTGCCGGACAGGCCGGTGCACCGACGCGCGGGCGAGGGGCGGGTACGGGGCGAGGCGCCGTTCACTGCTTTCCCGCCTTTGCCGTCCCTTCCCTCGCCCCCGGCTCCGCCCGCGCCCGACAAGCTCATGGCACCGGGCGATGCGGCCTGAAGCGCGCTGCGCCGCCGCGGCTGCCGGCAGAACGGCGCAGCCTTCCGTGTAACATGCGCGCGTGCGCCGCCAGGACTTCGCTTATCACCTCCGGGAGGAATTGATCGCGCAGGCGCCGCTCGAAGAGCGCTCGGCGAGCCGCATGCTCGTGCTCGGGGGCCCTGGGGAGGAGCTGTGCGATGCGACGGTGCGCGAGCTCCCCTCGCGCCTCTCGCCGGGCGATCTGCTCGTCTTCAACGACACCCGCGTCGTGGCGGCGCGTCTCATGGGCGCCAAGCCGAGCGGCGGGCAGGTCGAGATCCTGCTGGAGCGCGCGCTCGGGGAGCGGGAAGCCCTCGTGCAGATGAAGGCCAGCAAGCCGTTGCGCCCCGGCCTCACGGTCGCCACCGCGGGGGGAGAGGTGCGCGTGCTCGAGCGCGCAGACGACCTGTGGCGGATCGCACTGCCTTCCGCGGTGCTCGAGTTCTTCGAGCGCTGGGGTGAGGTGCCGCTGCCGCCGTACATTCGCCGCGCGCCACGGGCCGCCGACCGCGAGCGTTACCAGAGCATCTTCGCGCGCGAGCGTGGAGCTGTGGCTGCGCCGACCGCGAGCCTGCACTTCGACACCGCTCTCAACGCCGCCCTCGATGCGCGCGGCGTGGAGCGCGCCTTCGTGACGCTGCACGTCGGCGCCGGCACCTTTCAGCCCGTCAGGGTCGACGATCTGGCCGCTCACCGCATGCACGCCGAGCACGCCACGGTGAGCCGGGCGACCTGCGAGGCCGTGATGCGCACGCGCTCGCGCGGCGGGCGCATCGTGGCGGTCGGCACCACCGTGACCCGGGCGCTGGAGTCGGCGGCGCTGGCGGCCTCGGGCGGAGCACTCACACCCTGGAGCGGTGAGACGCGGCTCTTCATCACCCCGGGCTTCCGCTTCCAGGCGAGTGACATGCTGCTCACGAATTTTCACCTGCCCGAATCGACGCTCCTCATGCTGGTGAGCGCCTTCGCGGGGCGCGAGGCAGTGCTCGCCGCGTACCAGCATGCGATCGCGCAGCGCTACCGCTTCTTCAGCTACGGGGACGCGATGCTGCTGACCCGGAGAGCCCCGTGAGGCCGGCTTTCAGCGTCACTGCACGTGCGGGCGCGGCGCGTCTCGGACGGCTCGCGTGCGCGCACGGTGAGGTCGAGACTCCGGCCTTCATGCCGGTGGGTACCTACGGGACAGTGAAGTCCCTCACCCCCGAGGAGCTGACCGGGCTCGGCGCCCAGATCGTGCTCGGCAACACCTTTCACCTGATGCTGCGGCCCGGCGCCGCGGTCATCGCGGCGCACGGCGGGCTGCATCGTTTCATGCACTGGGAGCATCCGATTCTCACCGACTCCGGGGGCTTTCAGGTGTTCTCGCTCAAGAGCCTGCGCCGCATCAGCGAGGAGGGGGTGCGTTTCCGCTCACCCATCGACGGGAGCGAGGTGCGCCTGACGCCCGAGGATTCGATGGACATGCAACGGGCCTTGCGCTCCGACATCGCCATGGCACTCGATGACTGCACCGTCCATCCGGCCAGCGAGTCCGAGGCGCGCGAATCCATGGAACGCTCGATGCGCTGGGCGGCGCGCAGCCACGCGCACTACTACCGCTGCGGGGCCGAGAGCGCGCCGGGCGGGCTCTTCGGGATCGTGCAGGGCGGCATGCACGTGGCGCTGCGGCTGGCTTCGCTCGAGGCGCTGACGCGTCTCGACTGGCCGGGACTCGCGGTCGGGGGACTCGCGGTCGGTGAATCCGAGGAGGAGCGGCTACGGGTGCTCGAGGCGGTGGTGCCGGCCATGCCTGCCGACCGGCCGCGTTACCTGATGGGAGTCGGGCGGCCCGAGGACATCGTGGCGGCGGTGCTGTGCGGGATCGACCTGTTCGATTGCGTGATTCCGACGCGCCACGCGCGCAACGGGCACCTCTTCACCCGCCGCGGCGTCATCAACATCCGCAACAGCATCTATCACAGCGACCTCGCACCCATCGATGAGGGCTGCAGCTGCTACACCTGCAGCCACTACACGCGCTCGTACCTGCGGCACCTGGATCGCTGCAACGAGATCCTCGGCTCGCGACTCAACACCATCCACAACCTGCACTTCTATCTCGGCCTGATGCGCGAGCTGCGCGCCGCGCTCGCCGCGGGGCACCTGGAGGCATGGGCGGCGGACTTCATCGCCGGACGCCGGGGGCAAGCCGACGCTGTGGCATAATGCCGCCCTTTCGCTTTCCGGAATGCCTACATGAATTTCCTGATCTCCGATGCCTGGGCGCAGTCCGCCGCTTCCGGCGGTCCCACCAGCCAGTTCATGCCGCTGCTGATGATGGTGCTGTTCGTCGGCGTGTTCTATTTCCTCCTGATCCGGCCACAGCAGAAAAAGGCCCGCGAGCACCAGGCGCTGGTCTCCAAGCTCACCGCGGGCGATGAGGTGGTGACCAACGGTGGGGTGCTCGGCCGCGTCACCGACGTCGGCGAGACCTTCGTGACGCTCGAGGTCGCCGAGGGCGTGCGCATCAAGGTGCAGCGCTTCCAGATCTCCCAGCTGATGCCCAAGGGCACCCTGAAAAGCGCCTGAAGAATGCTCGAGTACGCGCGCTGGAAGTACCTCCTGGTAGTGGCGGTGTTGCTGCTGGCGGTGTTGTTTGCGCTGCCGAACGTCTTTGGGGAGGACCCGGCGCTGCAGGTAGCGCGCAAGGACCACACCGAGATGACCGCGGACGCCGCCCAGGCCGTGGAGTCGTTCCTCAAGACGAGCAATGTGCATTTCGAGAAGAGCTACATCGACCAGGGGCGCCTCATGGTGCGCTTCGCCAATGTGCCCGATCAGCTCGCGGCGCGCGACGCGGTAGACGGCAACGCGGACTTCAAGAGCATCTACATCACGGCGCTGTCGTTTGCCCCGCGCACCCCTGAGGTGTTGCGCGCGCTCGGCCTGCGCCCGATGCCGCTCGGCCTCGACCTGCGCGGCGGCCTCTACCTGCTCTACCAGGTGGACGTGAATTCCGCCGTCAGCCAGGCGCTCGAGGGCTACGCGACGGACGCGCGGCGCGCCCTCACCAGCGCGAACATCCCCTTCAAGGAGGTCACCGTCGGGGCGGCCGGACAGCCCAACACCATTCGCATCCAGCTGGCACCCGGTGCGGACGTGAGCGCCGCGCGCAGCGCGCTCACCCAGCCGCTGCAGGGCCTCGCGGTCGTGAGCACGAGCTCACAGAGCGGTCCGGCGCTGGAAGCCTCCATGACCACCGCGCAGGTGCGCGAGCGTCAGGACTATGCCATTCAGCAGAACATCACCACGCTGCGCAATCGCGTCAACGAGCTCGGCGTCTCGGAGCCGATCGTGCAGCGCCAGGGGGTCGACCGCATCAACGTGCAGCTCCCCGGGGTGCAGAACTCCGCGGAGGTGAAGGACATTCTCGGACGGGTGGCGACACTCGAGTTCCGCCTCGAGGACATGCAGGACAACGCCGCCGAGGCCGTGCAGACCGGGCGCGTGCCACTCGGCACCAAGCTCTACACCCATACGCGCATCGGCCGCCCGATCCTGCTCAAGCGCGAGATCATCGCCACCGGTGACCAGCTCACCAACGCCACCACCGGAGTATCCCAGGAGGGACCGTCGGTCAACGTGCGGCTCGATGCGCGCGCCGGCGAGAACATGCTGCGAACCACCAAGGCCAACCTCAACCGCCGCATGGCGGTGGTGCTGATCGAGAAGCACCCCGAGACCACCGATGTCGACGGCAAGAAGGTGACGCGCGAGGTGACCGATGAGGACGTCATCAACGACGCGACCATCCGCGGCGTCTTCAGCAATAACTTCGCGATCACGGGGCTCCAGGCCGGTGAGGCGCGCGAGCTCGCCCTGCTGCTGCGCTCGGGCTCCCTCGCCACCGCTATCTACGTGGTGGAGGAGCGCGCCATCGGCCCGAGCGTGGGACGCGACAACATCGACAAGGGTGTCACCGCGCTCGTCATCGGCATGGCCGGTGTGTTTCTCTTCATGGGAATCTACTACCAGGTGTTCGGCGTGGTGGCGGACCTGGTGCTGCTCGCCAACGTGGTGCTGCTCACCGCGCTCCTCTCGATGATGCACCAGGTGCTTTCGCTCCCGGGCATCGCCGGCATCCTGCTCACCGTCGGCATGGCGGTGGACGCCAACGTGCTGATCTACGAGCGCATCCGCGAGGAGCTGCGCAAGGGCGTCTCCCCGCAGGCCGCGATCCGCGCCGGCTTCGAGAAGGCGTTCTCGGCGATCGCCGATTCCAACATCACCGCCTTCATCGCAGGCGTCGTGCTGTGGGTGCTCGGCAGCGGCCCGATCCGCGGATTCGCCGTGGTGCTGACGCTCGGCATCGTCACCTCGATGTTCACCGCGCTCATGGGCAGCCGCGCGCTCCTCACCCTCATGTACGGCGGCCGCCGCAAGCTCACGCGGCTCGCGATCGGCTGATCCCGTCCGACCACTCAGGAACCCACCGTGGAATTCTTCAGCCACCAGACCAGCTACCCCTTCATGGCCACCCGCAAGGTGTGGTACACGCTGTCGGTGCTGCTGATTGGCGTCTCGCTCGGCTCCTTCTTCACGCGCGGCGTGAATCTCGCCATCGACTTCACCGGCGGCGTGAGCGCCCAGGCGACCTTCACCAAGGCACCCGACGTCGACCAGCTGCGCACGCGGCTCGTGGCCGCGGGCTTTCGCGACCCAGCAGTGCAGGTCTTCGGCACTTCGCGCGACATCAGTATCCGCCTGCCGCCCGACCCGAAGCAGACCGCGGGCGGGACCCGCACCCAGCTCGAGACCGTCCTGCGCGGCATCGACCCGGGAGTGCAGGTGGCACAGCTCGATGTGGTGGGGCCCCAGGTCGGCAACGAGCTGCGGGTGAGCGCGATCTGGGCCCTGTCCTTCACACTCCTCGGGATATTCGCCTACCTCGCCTTCCGCTTTCATACCTGGCGGCTGTCGGCGGGTGCGATCCTGGCGGTGCTGCACGATCCGATCCTGGTGATCGGATTCTTCTCCATCACCCAGATGTCGTTCGACCTCGCGGTGGTGGCGGCAATCCTGGCGGTGATCGGCTACTCGCTCAACGACACCGTGGTGGTATTCGACCGCATCCGTGAGCGCTTCGAGGGCAACCGCCGCTCATCACCCGATGCGGTGCTGGATCAGTCGATCAACCAGACCCTCTCGCGCACCATCATGACCAAGGTCGTCACGTCGATCGTGGTCGTGGCGCTCCTGATCCACGGAGGACCCGTGCTCAGGGGTTTCTCGGCGGCGCTGCTGATCGGCATCATCGCCGGCACCTACTCCTCGATCTACATCTCGAGCGCCGCGGCGCTCGACCTCGGCCTCACCGCCGAGCATGTCTTCCCGTCCGTCAAGAAAGCAGCGCTCGATCATCTGCCGTAGCGGAGCGCGCCGACGCTGATCGCCGACCCACACGCCTGGCTCGCCTTCCTCACGCTGGCGCTGCTCGAGATCGTTCTCGGCATCGACAACCTCATTTTCATCTCCATCCTGGTCGCACGACTTCCGCCGCAGCGGCAGCGCGCGGGCCGGCTCGGCGGCCTCGCCCTCGCCATGGTCACGCGCATCGCGCTGCTCTTCGCGATCGTGTGGCTCACCCGCCTCAGTGCGCCGTGGCTGCGCATCGCCGGCGCGGAGCTCTCGCTGCGGGATCTGGTGCTGCTCGCCGGAGGGCTGTTTCTGCTCGCCAAGAGCGTGCTGGAGATTCACCGCGCCCTCGAAGGGGAGGCCGCGGGAAGCGCAGTCCCCCGCCTCGCAGGCAAACTGCTCTCGGTCGTGCTGCAGATTGCCGTCATCGACATCGTGTTCTCGCTCGACTCGGTCTTCACGGCCGTGGGACTGGTGAAGGACCTGCCGGTGATGGTGGCGGCGATCGTCGCTGCGATCCTGGTGATGATGTGGGTGTCGGGGCCGATCGGTGCGTTCGTCAATCGCCATCCGACCATCCGCATGCTGGCGCTGTCGTTTCTGATCCTGATCGGAATGGCGCTGATCGGCGAGGGTTTGCACTTCGAGATACCGAAGGGCTACCTCTATTTCGCCATGGGGTTCGCGATCGCCGTGGAGCTGCTCAACATGCGGCTGCGGCGCGGGGGGCAGCGCCCGCCCTGAAGAGACCCGGCGCGCGCGCGGCGCGCCGGCCGAGTTGGGTCAGCCGCTCGGTGCGGCGCTCGTGCCGCCGACCGCGCCGTTCTCCGCGCGTACCCTGCTGTGGCGCCAGCCGTACAGCAGGTAGATGAGCGCACCGATCACGGTCCATATGAGCAGCCGCCACCAGGTCGCCGCGCCGAGCGATACCATCATCAGGAAGCACACCAGCGCGCCTGCGATGCAGGTGAACATCGGCCAGGGCGCGCGGAACGGGCGCGGCAGGTCGGGACGCGTCCGGCGCAGGATGAGCACGCCGATGCACACCGTGACGAACGCCGCCAGCGTGCCGATCGACACCATTGCCCCGAGGATGCCCACCGGGAACAATCCGCCGATGATCGCGGCCGCGATGGCGGTGATCACGGTACCGACCGAGGGCGTGCGGAAGCGCGGATGGACGCGGCCGAAGAGGGGAGGCAACAGCCCGTCGCGCGCCATGGCGAAGAAGATGCGCGCCTGGGCGATGGTCATGACCAGCATCACCGAGGTCATCCCGCACACCGCACCGAGCTTCACGGGGATTCCCAGCCAGTGAAGCCCCGGGTAGCGATCGAGCGCGAGTGCCACCGGCGCGGCAACATCCAGGTCCTTGTAGCTGACCATCCCCGTCAGGATCGCCGAGACGATCACGTAGAGGATGGTGCAGATCACCAGGCTCGCGAGGATCCCGATCGGCATGTCGCGCTGCGGGTTCCTGGTCTCCTGTGCGGCGGTGGAGATCGCGTCGAAGCCGATATAGGCGAAGAAGATGACTCCTGCCGCGCCGAGGATGCCGCTCAGCCCGAACACGCCGAACTGCCCGCTGTTGGGCGGGATGAACGGGTGCCAGTTGGATGTCTGGATGAAGCTGACGCCGAACAGGATGAACAGCAGCACCACGGTGACCTTGATGGCGACGATCACGGCGTTGAAGGCGGCCGACTGGCGGATGCCGATGTAGCAGATCGTGCCGATGGCGGCGACGATCAGCATCGCCGGCAGGTTGATGAAGGCGCCGGTGCGTACGATGTGCAGACCCTCCTGGCCCGTCGGCGTGCCGAACGGGGCGCTGGAGAGCGCCTGCGGTATATGCAGGTGCAGCTGATCGAGCAGGCTTACGGCGTATCCGGACCAGCCGACCGAGACGGTCGCGACCGCGAACAGGTACTCGAGCACCAGGTTCCAGCCGATGAACCAGGCGATGCCCTCGCCGAGCGTGGCGTACGAGTAGGAATAGGCGCTGCCGGAGACCGGGATCATCGCGGCGAACTCGGCGTAGCAGAATCCCGCGAGCGTGCAGCCGATGCCCGCTACGATGAACGCCAGCGGCAATGCGGGACCTGCGTGGTTGGCGGCGGCGGTGCCGGTGAGCACGAAGATGCCGGTGCCGATGATCCCGCCGATGCCGAGCAGGGTGAGGTGCAGCGGGCCGAGAGCGCGCCGCAGCTGATTGCCGGAGGATTCCTGCTCGTGCAGGACCTTGATGGATTTGGTCGCGAGAAGCTGTCGCATTATTTTTCGACCCCCGATTTTCCACGGGACTCTACACAAGCGATTCCACTAAAGCGAGCCGGCCGCACCCGCGACGCGCCTGGCGTCACGCGCTGCGCAGATCCTCGGGCACGTGCGGCGCGAGCGTCTCGATGAGCGCTGCGTAAACTCTCGGTGTGCCGGCGACCACGTTGCCTTCCTGCCGGTACTCGGCACCGGTCAAGGTGCCGATGCGGCCGCCCGCCTCCTGCACCAGGAGTGTTCCGGCCGCCGTATCCCATGCGCTCAGGCCCAGCTCCCAGAACGCATCCACGCGCCCGGCGGCGACGTACGCCAGATCGAGCGCCGCGGCACCCGTGCGGCGCACGCCCGCCACCTGCGAGGTGACGGCGCGCAGCATCTCGAGGTAGGCATCGAGATAGCGCAGGTTGGCGCGATAGGGAAAACCGGTGGAGATGAGCGCGCCCTCGAGCGCGCGCGTCTTGCTGACGCGCATACGATGATTATCCAGGTGTGCGCCGGCGCCGCGGCTGGCGGTGAAGAGCTCGCCCCGCATCGGGTCGTAGACCACCGCGTGCTCGAGGCGTCCCTTGATCTGGCAGGCGATCGAGACGCAGAACACCGGGAAGCCGTGCAGGAAGTTGGTGGTGCCATCCAGCGGATCGATGATCCACAGGGTATCGGACTCGCCGCTGCGGCCGCTCTCCTCGGCGAGGAAAGCGTGCTGCGGATAGTGACGGCGGATGCTGCCGATGATCTCGCGCTCGGCGGCGTGATCGACTTCGGTGACGAAGTCGTTGCGTCCCTTGGAGGAAATGGTCAGCGACTCGAGCCGGTTGAGGCTCCGTATGATGACCTCGCCGGCGCGGCGCGCCGCGCGCACGGCGATGTTGAGAAGCGGCTGCACGATCTTTAAGCTTTCGTTGTACCGTTGATCGGGCAAAATCGGCTTCGCCGATCTTGCCGGACATTACTCCGTCGACCGCGGGCAAAGAGCGCGGTCTTTGCCCGCTGCGCTGCCCACTTGCAACTAGCCTATCAGATGGACTCTCCCGACATTCGCATCGTACTGGTGGCACCCTCACACCCGGGCAACATCGGCGCCGCGGCGCGCGCCATGAAGAACATGGGGCTGAGCGCGCTCGTGCTGGTGCAGCCGAAGCAGTTTCCGGATCCCGAGGCCACCGCGCGCGCCTCGGGCGCGGACGATGTGCTCGGGGCCGCCCGTGTGGTGGAGACGCTCGCCGAGGCGCTCGAGGGCTGCGGCTTCATCGCCGCGACCACCGCGCGTGAGCGCGATCAGTACTTCCGCGTCGCCGACGTGCGCACCGTGGCGGCGCAGGTCATCGAGCATGCGCGCAGCTCCCCCGCTGCCGTGGTGTTCGGCGCCGAGCGCACCGGGCTCACGAACGAGGAGCTCGAGGCGGCGCACGTGCTGCTGCGCATTCCGGCGAGCGCGGCCTACCCCTCGCTGAACCTCGCCATGGCGGTGCAGCTCGTAGCCTACGAGTTGTACCGCGCGCGCGCTGAGGTCGCGGTAGCGGCCGCACCGCCCGCCGTGGCGCTCGCGACCGCCACGGAAATGCAGCAGCTCTATGCGCACTTCGAGCAGGTGCTGGAGGAGATCCAATTCCGGGACCGCACCGAGAGCGGTACGCATCTCATGAGCCGTATCCGCCGACTGCTGCAGCGCGCCGCGCTCGATCACAATGAGGCGAACATCCTGCGCGGCATCCTCACCGCGGTGCAGAACCGGCGCCGTCATGCAGGGCAACCCCGATGAGCGCTGCCGGCCCCGTCTATCTGGACTACGCCGCCACGACTCCGGTGGACGCTCGTGTAGCCGCGCAGATGGCGAGCTGTCTGACGCTCGAGGGCGACTTCGGCAACGCTGCTTCCGGCCACGGGTTCGGCCGCGCTGCGGCGGCGCGCATCGAGCGCGCCCGCTCACAGGTGGCGGCGCTGATCGGTGCGCGGGAGGAGGAGATCGTCTTCACCTCCGGTGCCACCGAGTCGGACAACCTCGCGGTGCTCGGCGTGGCACACGCCAACGCCGACCGCGGGCGGCACGTAGTGACCGCGCGCACCGAGCACAAAGCGGTGCTCGATCCGTGCAAGCGCCTCGAGAAGGAAGGTTTCCGCGTCACCTATCTCGTACCGGAGGGATCGGGCCTGGTGAGCGCCGCCGCGGTCGCCGCGGCACTGCAGCCCGACACCCAACTGGTCTCGCTCATGGGCGCCAACAATGAGACCGGGGTACTGCAGGACCTCGCGGCCATCGGCGCGCTGTGCCGCGAGCGCGGCGTGGCTTTCCACAGCGACTGTGCCCAGGCGGCCGGAAAGGTGCCGCTGAACCTAAGCGCGCTGCCGGTCGATTTCCTCTCCCTCACCGCACATAAGCTCTATGGACCGAAGGGAATCGGTGCGCTCTACATCCGGCGGGGCGCGCGCGGCATGCTGAAACCGATCATGTACGGGGGCGGCCAGGAGTACGGCTGGCGGCCGGGGACGCTCGCGACTCACCAGATCGTCGGCTTCGGTGCGGCCTGCGAGCTCGCCGC
>Ga0070735_10002392_pt1 | contig 17052 bp, 14 predicted proteins | sample Coa_R1_FD_66443 | JGI IMG/M metagenome (GOLD analysis project Ga0070735, IMG submission 66443) | Surface soil microbial communities from Centralia Pennsylvania, which are recovering from an underground coalmine fire - Coalmine... | ecosystem: Environmental > Terrestrial > Soil > Unclassified ... | reverse complement strand
GCGTGCTCGACTCTCGCCACAATTTCCCGGCAAAGCTGAGCATCCCCCAGGTTTTCGAGCTCAATCGTCACTCCCATCCCAGCGCAATTGTATCGAATGGGAACTGCCCGACTTGAGTGCAAAGTGGTTAAGCCCAGGAGTGGCGGGCACACGATCGCATCTTGAACAGTTTTATTCACAACTGATGTTGAAAACCTCGACGAAGAATAACCGTAGCGGAATTTCTGTCGGCAAGAGACCTGAAATCTTGAAGGCGGAAGGATCTGGGCGGAAATAGGGAAAGGCTGCGACATTGGTTATGTTCCAGCCATCGGCTCCTGCGAGGGAGCCTACAGCGTGGATCCAAGTACCGTCGCAGCCCTTGATGCGATCGCCGCTTTCGCGGTCCCAAACCCCAGCTCCTCCTCGCAGAGTCAGCCGGTTTTTTCGGGTCTGGTTGCCCCTTCAAGTCGCCCTGACGAGCAGATCACTCAGCCTACTTCGGACTGGCAAATTTGATTTCGCCAATCCTTTCAGCCGTCGACGGAAGACAAGCTAAACAGTTGCTTGATTGATGTCAATGCAATTCTCGGTGTGAAAATGAAATATCTGTGAATCAAATTGTGGAAAAAACGGACCATTTTGCAAGCGGTTGCCGCGAATTTCTGGCAACCATCCGCAGATCAGAATAGCGTTGGAGTGACGGCTAAGGGACCTTCCTGCGCGCGCCGTGGTCGTCTTTTTCGGGTCGGTTCACACCACACCAAATGCCCCTAGTTGCCGACGTTCATAGCAGGATGCCGCTAATCCTGCGCGTCGAGGACTATGCTCGCGGGCTCGATCCGAGTATCAACCATCCTTCGCTCCTCCGCGTCTGGCTCAAGCCATTCGATCCCGCCCTCATGAAGAAATATCCCGTCAGCACTAGTCAGAATCGTGCAGGTTTCGACAACATCGCCGCGCGGATCGGTCTAGGATTCCCGAGTCCGGCGAATACGAAAACCGAGTCATCCGCCATGACTATATTGAATGGCTGTTTGTGCTTTGGACCGATCAACTGCCTTTCAAAGAACGAGTCCGCTGGAATCAGACAGCGCCGCAGTCGAAGTGCGTCACGGAACGCCGGCTGCGGCGGCACTTTCCGACACGGCAGTTGATCGTTTTTTGTAGCTATCGACGGATTCTTAGCCCAGGAAGGAATCAGTTCCCAGCGAACCAGATCAAATGATCGACGAGATGAGGTGCCCTTCTGCGGGACGACAGGGCTCGCCTAATCGCACTTTCAACTCGGTAGACGAACAGCCCTGTTCTCGACTCTACTCCCCATTTCACTCAAAATCCCGCTTTGCAGCACAAAGCGTGGAATCGCCTGTTAATTGAACCTGCTCGGCTTTCGCCTCAGTGCAACACGAGGAGTTAATTCTTGGACAACTTGTATATCAGTCCCGCTTGGTTTTTCCCGCCGCTATTCGACACGACATAAAGATTCCCTGCCTTGTCCATAACTAAGTTAGCCCCCCCGTAGTCGTTTCCGGTATCGGCGGGGTTTGCATGCAACACGCTATAAACCCCGGCGGGAGTCAGCCGGTACACCGCGCCTTTGCCGTTGGTTGAGCCGATATAGCTCACCCCATATATATTTCCGCTCGCGTCTAGCGTGAGCCAGCTGTAGGGTTCTCCGCCGTCCGCGCAATTGTCCAGCGGGCAGAACGAGTACAGCACCGAGAATTCGCCGCTGGTACTGTACTTGAATATGGTCCCCCAGCCGTTAGCCCCGCCGAATGTTGCCGACCCATACAAATTTCCCTGCGCATCCTGCGCCAGCTTGCTATTGGGCTCGCGGCCATCGCTATTGTCGCTGTTGAAATTGTAAAGAGTCGTTTCCTCTCCCTGTGGCGTCAACTCGAAGATTTGAGCCGGCCCTTCGGCAGGGCCTTCGGTGCCAAACAGGTTCCCTGCCTTATTCTGAATCAGATTGCCACCTGTAAAAATGAGGTTGTCGAAATCGTACAGGATGGAAAGACTGCCGTCCGTCGCCAGTTTGAAAACCTGTCCGGAATACCAGAGTTCGCCATACAAATTCCCGCTCGGATCGAGCGTCAGCCCGCCAACGGGATTGGCCCCCACAGAGGTGGAAAAGTTATACAAGATGGTCTCTTTCCCAGAGGGGCTCAGCTTGAAAATGACCCCGCCACCCGTCGTCCCGCCCAAATAGGTCGTGCCATAAAGATTGCCGGCCTGGTCGCGAGTCAAGACCCCTCGGGGCTGCTGTCCGTCCGTCGGCGAAGCGCCAAAGTTGTGCAGCACGGTGACCACGCCTTTCGGGGACACTTTGAATACGGTCCCGTCACCGTGGGTGCCTCCCAGTTCGGAAGTGGCGTAAAGATTCCCTAAGGGATCGATGATCAGAAAATTCGGAAGCTCTGGCCCGGTTCCAGTATTCGAGAATTCCGCCACCACAGAGTATTTGTAAGTTTGTGCGAATGCCATTAGGGGCAAAACGAAAATCAGCAATAGACACTTGCTTTTCATGGTTACCTCGCATTTCGGCAAGAAGACGAACGATGGTCGAATTCGAGGGGCCCGGAAGAACCGGGGGCATGTTACTTCCAGCAGGGAGCGACGACAATGGCACATACATGCTATTCGTGGTAGTTGGTGAAACATCGCCTCTCTGATAATGTCGGCGGCGTCAAGCACTTTTTGAGCGTACTACTCTGTGCACTCCGAAGAGCGCGCCATTTCGCTCTAGTTGAAAAACAATTGCCGGTGCCAACCAAGGCTCGCTCGTAATCAATTCAGGCCAGATCTCGATCCGACCCATGCATCTCTTCGGTCACTTACTGCGATCATGATTACTACTTCGGACTCCCCAGGAAAAGGGGAGCGGGATGCCCAATCAATTTCTCGGTGTTCTACTGCACACCATAGCGATGTACGGGCTGTCCCACGTACGAACCGAACTTCTTCCGTCATTGCTCGTAGTCCCATCCCTTGCGCCACATCCAGTACAAGCGAACGGCCAGCTTACGAGCCATGGCAACTTTGGCGGTCTTTCGTCCTCGCCGCATCATCAGGTCGACATACTTGCTGCGCCATTCCGGCAGACTGCGTACCGTGACTTGCGCCGCCTCCACCAGCAAGAAACGCACGATCGAACTCCCCTGTTTGGTGATGTGCCCCAGGCGCCGCCGATTCCCGCTGGATTTTTCCAACGGCACCAGGCCGAGATAGGCCGCGATCTGCGGCAACTGCTATGGCACCGCCACCGCATGGTGCAAGCGCGGACGCGAGTCATGAATCAACTGCAGGCGGTCGCGTTGAACGAAGGGCTACGCTGTAAGAAGCGGTTATTCCGGGCAGATGGACGCCAGCAACTGGAGTCCTTCCAGCTGGCGCCGTGGGCTCGCCGGCGACGACGCGAGCTGCTGGAGTTGCTGGATCGATTGAATCCCACGATCGCAGAGTTAAGCCAGGCCGTCGAGCGAGAAGCGGAGAAGTGTCCGGAGGCACAGCGTCTGATGACCCATCCCGGAGTGGGTGCACTGACCGCACTGGCCTTCGTGTTGATCATCGGAGAAACGGAACGGTTTCAGTGTGGCAAGCAGATCGCGGTTTCCCAGTTGGGTACCCAGATTCGCGGAAAATCATCCTCCAGCAGCAGTTTGAGGATGTGCCGAGCATCCTCCCGATCCGTCTTCTGCTTACGCCCTCGTCTCGCTCGGATCACCTCGGCATCTCCCCTCCATAGCTCCACTCCCAACCCTTCCAGCAGCCGCTCAAACCACCGTCCGTGTCCGCTGGCCTCCATGCCCACGCGTACCACTTGGCCCACATGATGAGGAACGATAGAACTCTTCCGCTTCCTTGGGATGGGCTAAACGCTTTTCCTGGTACTCTCCGGTGTCAGTATCTACCGAAGCAATTTCTTGATACTCGGGGTGAAAATCGACTCCTATAATGATCATCGTTCGGCTCCTTTTCTCCGAGTCTGTTGGTTGGTTAAGGCACCACCAACTTTACCTGGACCTAGCAGCCGACATTGTCATGGAATCAATTTCACTCATCCTGACACGGGACCGGAAATTGATCGGCTTGTCCCAGGAAATCATTTTGTTCGATCACTACGGGACTGAGTAGATCGAAAGGGTGGCGCCATCCGAAATCAGTGCGAGAGTGGCACCGTTAGGAGATAGTGCTATGGAATTGTAGTGAACGTGCCAGGGCATCCAGGGGGACGTCCCTTTCAGTTTCAAGGCGAAGATCTGTCGACGGTCCTTGAGGCTGTAGACGGGTGCTTGCTCGTTGGATCCGAATGGATACATGTCGAGCGGTTCGCTTTGGAGTCCCCTCATGCGATCTTCGATCGCGGCAAATCGGCCGCCATCGGCGGATGGCGCGATTCCGCCAAGATAGCGATTCTTAGGCAAGTTGATTCGGAACAAGACGCTTCCCTGAACCTTACCCGTTACCGAGATCTGCTGCCTTATCGTCCATCCGGCATGCCTCAGGAAGTCGGAGTCTTTTGCGGGTGTTGGTTCAGCGGCCGCTCAATAGGAGATCTTGCTTTAACCTCTCAAATGCCAGGAAGCAGACGCGGGATTAAGAGAATCGCCACGGTCGCGAATGGTCCAAAAACTCCGGCGCCCTCCGCCGACGGGGCCGACGCAACGCCAGATCAACCTGGTAACAAGCCTGCTCAGCCGCGCGATCAGACCGAGGGGCTGACGTTGGATGAGTATTTGCATGCCGCTGCAGATATGCGGCGCACCTTCCAGCTGGCTAACCCACCCTTCAGTCTCCGGGATGTCGAATCCCAGGCGGGCGCTTCGGTGGCCGTCATGGCGATCGTCGATGAAACGATCGAACGGCACGGCTCCGAAATTTATGCGAAACAGCACGAACTGCTCGATAGTTTGGGGCGGGAAGTCTATGGCGATTGGACTCAGAGCCTGATTTACTCCGGGTATCGAATCAGCCGGGGATCGATGGAGCAAGCCCTGCGAAGGACGATTGAGGTTGGACTTCAGGTCGCAGCCCAACTCCCGGCGAAAGACCATAGGCAGGCCCGCTTGCCGAATCTCAGAACGCTCGCCAAAGGATTTGAACGTCTCGCGGGAAAGCTCGATGTGGCTCTCCAGCACGAAGAGTTTCGGGCTCGCATGCGCATTTTCACCGAAGACAACGTCGGCAACGCGGCCTCCCTGCCGAAACTCGGAGGCGAACTCCGCCGAGGCGCCGAGGCCCTCACTGCGATCGAGAAGCTCAAGGTCAGGCGCATATTGTCCGACAGCCGGAATCCGCAGATCCGGTGGGCGATGTATTTCGTCCAGTGGATCACGAATTCCACTGGCAGTCAGCAATACAGTGAACTCACGACGCTTTTTCAGGCGGCATTCCTGGCCGCGCACAAGCGCACGCCCGGGTGGGTAGGGAGGTTGGCGATCGAGATGAATTTTAAGCGCAAGCGGCGAAAAGCGTGGGTCCGCACAATCTCGAAATGATTAAAGATTCGCCGCTGAAATTTTGCTCCTTTCGCTAATCGACATGCGACGCGAACGATTTTAGAGTCGCTGTATGTTCGATGCCCATCCAAGCTTCCGGTTCAGGCGCAGGAGCGGGGAGCGCGAATTCGAATTGGAGATTCGTGCCAGCCTTCTGCGATGGCTGTTCATCGCGATCGTAACTCTCGCCTGTCTCGCAGGGCACATGTGTCCATCAGCGGTCCTGGGGTTTCTGTTCAAGGCTACCCCCCTTGCTGATTCGTCCGGGGATTCTTTGGGGCCCTCCAACATGCTTCAGATGTTCCGACGGACTCTCGACTGTTCCTGCCGGCCGGCTACGGAGATGTCGACGAAGAAACGGGCGCGACCGAAACCCGGGAAGAAGCCTGCGCAGTCGAGCCGCCTTCGGGAATCGCCATCGGATTGCCCGACGAACCAGGGAGGCAGTTTCGTCAGAAGACATTTCCACGACTAATTGGCTACAGCAGACGGAAGTCCGAGGCGATGCGGTCCGACACTGAATCGGGCAGACCTGCCTTCCGGGCAAAAGTTGACCACATGCCCAGCGTTGCGCGGACTTCGTTTAACTGATCGTTGGGGCGCCTAACGCCGAAGCGGTCGGCTTCCGCAAGAAAGTCCTGGCGTGTGATGTCATCGAATTTGCCGTTCACGCTCATTAGATGCTGGTACGTCCATTCGCCTCTCGGGTTATAGGCATGCGTTACGTCGTAGGCTGGCGCCAGTTCCCAATCGCCGCCTTGTTTCAGACGGAAAGCGAAATTCTTGGTATGGTCGTCACAATTGCGCGCCATAACATTGAATGCCATTCGCCGAAATACCTGGTCCAGCGCCCCGTCCCCCAAACCCAGTCGTGAAGCAACCATAAAGAGCTGGGCGTAGGCATGCGTGCCGCGTTGCTTGAAGTCGAGGTGATCCATCGCGCACAGTGTCTGCACGTGGTGCTTGATGGTTTGGCCGCTGACCACTTCACGGTCAAACCGGCGGGTCATGAAGTGAGCGCGCCCATTCTCTTCGAGTAAACGACAATCGTACATATCGATGCCGGCCTGCTTCGCCATGAGGTAGTAGGCGTACTCGATCCGCCCGTAGTCGGCGCCCGTGCCCAATTCCGCATCCTTACCGACGCCGTCGAACTTAAGGAGCCAGTGCTCGAAGCCGGCTGCGGCATCGAACTGCCCGCTGCGGATTACATTCGTCGTGGGATTCCAGGCGATGACTGCCTTCGCCCGCGCGCCGCCCGCCGAGATCCCGACGTGAATAATGTTGGCGAGAGCCGCCTTGGCGTGTGCGTCGATTGTGAGATCTCCCTCCATCAGCTTCCGCGCGTTTTCGACCAGGGATTTCATTTCAAGCGGCGCCGCGCTTTCGCTGTGGGAACCACGCGCTGGTCTGAATTCCAGCGCTCCCATTCCTCGCTTTCCCATATAGGCCAGGCGGTCGAGCGTAGTCACTTCGCTCTTTGCGAGGCCTCGCTCCGCCATCCAGGCGTCGATGAGGGCATTGCCGAAAGCGTCCGGCAATGCGTCGGCCAGCATTCCTGGCAGACGATGAAATGTGGCGTCGGGCAGATTGGGGAAAATAAATGGAGCGCTTCGATCACTGAGCGGTAATGTCAATGGCGCCAGTTCGATTCCGGTGCGTCGCCACGCCGGCTCGTAGGCGAAAGCGTAATACCCGAGTCGCGGATCGAGAGCCACCGCGCCAACCCGCTGTCCCCAAACGCGAACTTCAATCGCGCGGACGTGTTTCACGGGTTGGCCTTTCGCGGTTTCCGTGGACGGCGGACGCGTTGCGGCGGCTTGGAAGCGTGCAACATCGCAAGCGGATCAACCGTGACTTCAGGTGCGAGCATTTCGATTCCCTGGAGGGCGTCCAGTGACTTCAGAGTTCTGAGGAGAGTTTCGACGGTAGAGCCGCGTCCCGCTTCTAGATTACGCAAAGCCTTTTCTGAAATTCCCGCCTTTGCTGCCGTCGCGCGCTGGTCGGTGTTGCGGGCCAGACGGAGCCTGCGGACACGCTCACCGAGGGCGACCTGCAGTTCCTTGGGCGTCTGGAATGTGATATCAGTCATATAGGAATAATATGACCTATTAAACATAAAAACACTAATAACAGGATTAAAGATACCGTTTAATATTAAATATGTCAAGCGACATTAAATTGCCTGTTAATGCCGATTCACCATCTAGACGGTAGTTTTATACCTTTTAGAATTAATTGGTTACGATGTGAAGCTGGCGGGGTGTCGGATCGCAGGTCGCGGTTGGCTACTGTTCGCTTTGATCATGAGAGGCTGGCTCCCGAGCTTCTTAAGGGGCAGGGCGTCCGGCCTCGAGCAACTTGGCGCAACCGCTACTGGCATCATAGTCGTCGGCACCACGGTTTCCTGAATTGGCGCAATCACAGATGGCTGCCGACCGGAAACATTCATGAAACTGCGTCGGAATAAATACGGCCCCATGCGTGGGTCAGTACGCTCCTGCGCGAAGAAACGGAGTATGCGCGCACCATTCGACGTATTGAAGATCCTCTCCTTCCGAGAGGATATCGACAACTGTGATCCCCGGCCGAAATTCAGAAACTTCTGAAGCGGAAAAAGCAGAAAGAAACGGCGCAGTTCGCCACGAAGAGTTCACCGATAACGACTTAGTACCTGACATAGAGATCGAAAGGGGCAGTAGGGCATGCAGATGACCGTTAGGGACAATATTCAGGCAAGGCATCGGTGGTGTAACAAGGGGAAGGGATCAACGAGAATGGACGGATGACGGCGTGTCAGCCGTTTGGCCTGCCTTGTGTCACATGTTGACTAGTCATATGACTAGTCATATAATCGGGTGGTGTACAGTACGACAAGGAGGGTTGCATGAGTTCGTGGCAAGTGCAAGATGCGAAAGCGCGGTTTAGCGAATTTCTGGATGCAACGATCAAGAAGGGACCACAGGTAGTCACGCGCCGCGGGATCGAGACGGCCGTCCTAGTGCCGATCGAGGAATGGAATCGCCTGCAGAGAGCAGCCCGACCCAGTCTCAAGACGCTGTTGCTAGCTCAAGACGCTCGCTCTGAGAATCTGATCCCGGAACGCCACAGGCTTCGCCGGCGAAATGCCTTGGAGTTAAAGTGAACCGGTACCTGCTGGACACGAATGTTGTTTCTGAGCTACGGAAACCGCGTCCGCACGGCGCGGTTGTCGCTTGGGTCAATGATCAACAAGAAGAGCAGTTGTTTCTGTCAGCCGTGACACTGGGCGAATTGCAGGCCGGAATTGAGAGAACCCGGCACCAGGATCCCGTGAAGGCGACCGAGATAGAATTGTGGGCAGATCAGTTGGCCACTTCCTACCAGATACTGCCGATGGACGCGACGTGTTTTCGAGAATGGGGACGCATCATCGATCGAAAACCGGACGAACTGTTGGAAGATGCCATGATCGCCGCCACCGCGCGCGTACACCATTTGATTGTTGCCACAAGGAATGAATCCGATTTCAAACGCCTCGACGTCCGAATTCTCAACCCGTTCAAGAACGTTTAACTATCCACCGCGGGACCGAACTGTGTGCCAACAGTGTGTCGGATTTTTGGAATTTCAATAGCAACACCATCGCTGCCAACACTTACGGCCGATCAGCCGGAGAAGGAGGCGAGACTCTTATCGCGCGATCAGTTACGTAGTCGTTGTGTGTCAGCCGTGTGCTTTCTATGTCAAGTCGAGGAAGTACGTTTTTCCCCCAAGTGAAATTCCCCGCTGCGGGAAGGTGGGATCGGAGCGGATTCCAATCCAGAGTTCGGGGCGCTCGATGATGACCTTCTTCCACACGTTGCCATAGAACATGCCGGCGCGATCTTCGTCCATGCCGCAGGCCGTCTCGTAGATCGGCTGGAACACCGTTCCGGTCCAATCTCCCCTGATGCCGGTGTTCGGGTTTGTCTTGCCGCCTTCGATTGATGTGTTCGTGATGGAACCCCAGTTTGGGTCGGGCGAATGGATCAGATCATCAAGACGGCGGTTGATCTCCGCTTCAATGGCTGCTCGCTCTGGTGCAGGAATCAGCAACCATGTTGCGTCGAACTCTCGCCGGTGGGGTAGTTGCGTTACGTCGTGTGTACTGGCATCTTCTCCGATTTCTCGCAGCGCCATGGGGACCTACACCTCCGTCAGAACCAACCAATATACGCGGTTAGTTAAGCCTGGTTGATGGGCCCTAACTCGAACTCGCATCCCCGCCCTTACTAGTTTTGTCCCGGCCCGCTCCACTACAATGCTCCTTCCCGCAAACCTTCCCCTGCGGACGCTGCCGAAGGTGTCGAGTTGAGTAACTTTTCAGAGAAAGTGTCGTTTATCTGGTCGGTCGCCGACCTTTTGCGCGGCCCGTACAAGCCGCATCAGTATGGTCGCGTCATCCTGCCGCTAACCGTTCTGCGCCGCCTGGATTGCGTGCTGGAGCCGACCAAAGCCAAGGTGCTGGAAAAGCACGCAGCCCTGAAGGACAGCAAGATTAAAGAGCCGGAGCCGATCCTGAACAAGGTCGCGGGCCACGCCTTCCACAACACCAGCAAGCTGAACTTCCAGAAACTCAAAGGCGAGCCCGACAAGGCCGCCCAGAACCTGTCGCACTACATCAAGAGCTTCTCGTCCAAGGCTCGCCAGATATTCGAGTACTTCGAGTTCGAGAAGGAAATCGCCAAGCTCGACGAGTCCGACCGGCTCTACCTTGTGATCGGGAAGTTTGCCGACATCGACCTGCATCCCGACGCCGTCCCCAATCATGAGATGGGCCTGATCTTCGAGGATCTGATCCGGCGCTTCAATGAAGCATCGAACGAGACGGCCGGCGACCACTTCACGCCGCGCGAAGTGATCCGGCTGATGGTCAACTTACTCTTTACTCCCGACAGCCAGATCCTGCGTACCAAGGGCATCGTGAAGACACTGTACGACCCCGCCTGCGGCACGGGCGGCATGTTGAGCGTGGCGGAAGAACACCTGCGCGACCTCAACCCTGACGCACGCCTGGAAGTTTTCGGGCAGGACTACAACAACGAAGCCTTCGCCATCTGCTGTAGCGACATGATGATCAAGGGGCAGAACCCGGAGAACATCAAGTTCGGCGACAGCTTCACCCAGGACGGTCTGCCCGGGCACCGGTTCGATTACTTGCTTGCCAATCCGCCCTTCGGCGTCGAGTGGAAGCCGCAGGCCGACGTCATCGAGAAGGAGCACGACGAGCAGGGGTTCAAAGGCCGCTTCGGCGCCGGCCTGCCGCGCATTAACGACGGCTCGCTGCTCTTCATCATGCACATGATCTCGAAGATGAAGCCGGAAGGTTCGCGCCTGGCCATCGTCTTCAATGGGTCGCCGCTGTTCACCGGCGATGCCGGCTCGGGCGAAAGCGAGATTCGCCGCTGGATCATCGAGAACGATTGGCTGGAGGCCATCGTCGCGTTGCCGACCGAGATGTTCTACAACACCGGCATTTCGACTTACGTCTGGATATTGACCAATCGCAAGCGCAAAGAGCGCCGCGGCAAAGTCCAGCTCATCAATGCTGTTGATCTCTTCGTGAAGATGCGAAAGAACCTGGGGAACAAGCGCAGCGAACTGTCGAACGGAAACATCGCCGAGATCGTGGAGCTGTACGGAGACGTGACCAAGAACGGCCGCTCCAAGGTCTTCGACAACGAAGATTTTGGCTACCACCAGATCACGGTCGAGCGCCCGCTGCGGCTCGCCTTCCAGGTGACGCCGGAGCGCATTGATGCATTCAAGCTCGAAGCTGCGTTCCAGAAACTCGCGACCACGAAGAAGAAGGGCAAGCAAGGACAGCAGGAGATCGAGGAGGGGCAGAAGACCCAAGCCGAGATTGTGACAATGCTAGAAGGCATGGCGGCACCTAAGGTCGACCTGAGCCGGCCCGACTTTGAAAAGCGGCTGGAGAAGGCGGCCGGTATGTCCGACGTAAAACTCTCCGCGCCATTGAAGAAGGCAATCCTGAACACCATGTCTCAGCGGGACGAAGCTGCTGAGATTTGCGTGGACGAGGATGGCAACCCCGAGCCCGACACCGACCTGCGCGACTACGAGAACGTACCGCTCAAGGAAGACATCCACGCCTACTTCGTGAGCGAGGTGAAGCCGCACGTACCCGACGCCTGGATTGACGAGTCGAACACCAAGGTGGGCTACGAGATCCCCTTTAACCGGCACTTCTACAAGTTCACTCCGCCCCGCCCACTGGAAGAGATCAAAGCGGAGATCAAGGTGATTGAGCAGGGCATTCTCAGGCTGCTGGCCGAGGTAGCCGGATGAACCACGCCGGCCGCGACTGGATTACTCAAGTTCCTGAACACTGGAAGGTGGCGAAGCTACGCCATCTGAGCACCATTCATCGCGGTGCCTCGCCACGTCCTATCGACGATCCGAGGTTTTTTGACGATGCAGGTGAGTATGGATGGGTTCGCATTTCCGACGTCACAGCGAGTCACAAATATCTACTCACCACCGAACAACGACTCTCCGAACTCGGCTCCAGCTTGAGCGTAAAGCTAGAGCCCGGCAGGCTTGTGCTCAGCATCGCCGCGACGGTCGGATCCCCGATACTCACCGCGATCAAGTGCTGCATTCACGACGGATTCGTGACCTTTGACCGGTTGAAACTTAACCCGGAATATCTGTATTACATACTCTTGTCAGGAGTTCCTTTCGGCGGCCTCGGAAAACTCGGGACACAGCTCAATCTGAACACCAACATCGTTGGGGACATTCGAGTCCCTGTTCCGCCACCTGACGAGCAGCGTGCGATTGCGAACTTCCTCGACTGCGAGTTACAGCGGCTTCATGGACTGGTACAGATGCAAGCCCGATTTGACGAGCTGCTGATCGAGAGTAGGAAGGCAATCGTTGCGGACGTAGTTTGCCACGGAACGGGTCCCTCAAGGACGCGGAGAGCCAGCGGAATCGAATGGCTTGGCGAGATTCCGTCCGAATGGAAGCTCACTCCGGTTAAACGACTATTCCGATTGATAGTAGACCCCGCACCGGAAGATCACGGGATGGAGTTGCTGTCGTTGTACACGGACATCGGGGTGCGTCCCAGAAGGGAGTTAGAAGCCAGAGGCAACAGAGCCACGACGACCGACGGCTATTTTAGGGTTCGCAAGGGCGATTTTATCTTCAACAAACTTCTAGCATGGATGGGCGCAATAGGTCTCTCCGAGTACGACGGCGTTACCAGCCCAGCCTACGACATCCTGCGTCCTATCGTCCCGATAGTCGACCGCTACTATGACTACCTTTTCCGATGCGGCATTTGCTTGACGGAGTTCCGTCGCCACTCTCGCGGCATCATGGACATGCGATTGCGCTTGTATTTCGATAAGCTGGGTCCGCTTCTCATGCCACAACCGTCCCTAGAGGAGCAAGCCAAGATCGTTGAGCATCTAGACCGAGAGACGACAAAGATTGACGCGATAAGACTCTCCGTCGCTGACTGTATAGAGAAGTTGCGTGAGTACCGCTCTGCTCTGATTTCCGCTGCTGTCACTGGCCAGATCGACGTCCGCAAATACCGTCCGCAGGAGGCTGCCGCCCTGTGCCAGTAGATCACAAGGAACGGGCCTTCGAGTCTGCGATCGAGCACCACCTGATCACAGCCGCCGGCTGCACCAAGGCCGACCAAGGCTTTTTCGACCAGGTGCGGGCGCTGGATGCGACCCAGTTCATTCCCTTCGTCAAAGACACGCAGCCGGAAACCTGGAAGAAACTGGAGAAACTGCTCGGGTCGCGCACCGAAGAAACTCTGCTGGACGACCTGTGCAAGGCGATGGACTCGCGCGGCTCGCTCGACGTCATCCGGCACGGCTTCAAGTGCTACGGAGAGCCGGTCAAGGTCGCCTACTTCGCACCGGCGCACGGCATGAACCCGGAAGTGGCTGCGCTCTATGCGAAGAACCGCCTGACGGTCGTCCGCCAGCTTCTGTTCAAGCTCACCAGCACCAAGGCGCTCGACCTGACCATCTGCCTGAACGGCATTCCGATCATCACCGCCGAACTGAAGAATCCCATGACGGGGCAGAGCGTGCGGGATGCGATCTGGCAATACCAGTACGACCGCGATCCGAACGACCTGATCTTCCAGTTCAAGAAGCGGACGCTGGTGCACTTCGCGGTCGATCCCGACCTGGTGTTCATGACGACGAAGCTCGCGGGGAAGAGCACGTTCTTCCTGCCTTTCAATCAGGGCGACGGCATGGGCGCGGGAAACCCGCCAGCGCCCGAGGGCAAGTACAAAACGTCCTACCTGTGGGAGCAGGTCTGGCAGCGCGACAGCCTGCTCGACATCCTGGCGCGGTTCATCCACCTGGAAGCGATCGAGGCCGAAATCGCGGGGAAGAAGGCACGGAAAGAGAACATGATCTTCCCGCGCTACCACCAGCTCGATGCGGTGCGGAAGATCGAGAAGGCATCGAGGGCCGAAGGCGCGGGGAACAACTATCTGGTGATGCACTCGGCCGGGAGCGGCAAGAGCAACTCCATCGCCTGGCTCGCGCACCGGCTCGCCAGCCTGCATGACGCAAAGGACCAGAAGGTGTTCGACTCGGTCGTGGTAGTCACCGACCGTCGCGTGCTCGACCAGCAACTGCAGAACACGATCTACCAGTTTGAGCACAGGTCCGGGGTCGTGCAGAAGATCGACGAGGACTCGACGCAACTGGCGGAGGCTCTGAAATCCGGCGTGCCCATCATCATTACCACGCTGCAGAAGTTCCCGTTCGTCACCGAGAAGGTCGGCGCACTACCGGCGCGGCGCTATGCGGTGATCGTGGACGAAGCGCACAGCTCGCAATCCGGCGAGTCCGCAGCCGAGATGAAAGGAGTTCTGGCAGGCCACGCGATCAGCGGGCAGGCCCAGGAAGAAGCGGAAGAAAAGGCATTGCCCGACTACGAGGAAGAAGTTCTGAAGGCGGTGGCAAAACGCGGGAAACAGGGCAATCTTAGCTTCTTCGCCTTCACCGCCACGCCCAAGTACAAAACGCTGGAGACGTTTGGCCGCAGGGACGAGAACGGCAAGCCGCAGCCGTTTCACATCTACAGCATGAGGCAGGCCATCGAGGAAGGTTTCATCCTGGACGTGCTGAAGTACTACACGACCTACAAGACGTACTTCCGGCTGATCAAGTCGGTTGAAGACGACCCCAAGCTGGACAAGAAGAAGGCCGCCCGGGCGCTGGCACGGTTCGTCAGTTTCCATCCGCACAACCTGGCACAGAAGAGCGAAGTGATGATCGAGCACTTCCGCGCAGTGACGCGGCACAAGATCGGCGGGCGGGCGAAGGCGATGGTGGTAACCAGTTCCCGCGCACATGCGGTGCGCTACAAGCAGGAGTTCGACAAGTACATTGCGGAGAAAGGCTACACCGAGATCAAGACGCTGGTGGCGTTCTCGGGGACGGTGCGGCTTGACGTGGGCGACGAGTACACCGAGGTCGGGATGAACCTGGGCATCAGGGAGAAAGAACTGCCGATGCGGTTCGCGTCCGACGAGTTCCAGGTGCTAATCGTCGCTGAGAAGTACCAGACGGGCTTCGACCAGCCTCTGCTGCACACCATGTATGTCGATAAGCGGCTGGCCGACGTGCAGGCCGTGCAAACGCTGTCGCGGCTGAACCGCACAGCTCCCGGCAAGGAAGACACCTTCGTCCTGGATTTCGTGAACGAGACCGATGAGATCCAGAAGGCGTTCCGGCCTTACTACGAAGTGCCGCTGGTGGAACAGCAGGCGGAGCCGCACCAGCTTTACGATCTGCAAGCCAAGCTCGCGGCCGAGCAGGTCTACCATGCGAACGAGGTCGAGGAGTTCGCCAAGGTCTTCTTCAAGCCGAAGGGCCGCCAGTCTCCGAACGATCACGCGCAGATGTACCGCATTCTGGATTTTCCTGTGGAACGCTTTGGCCGGATGGAACCGGAGAAGCAGGAACTATTTCGCGCGCAGTTGGTCGCGTTCCGAAGCCTGTACGCCTTTCTCTCGCAGATCATTCCGTTCCAGGACACCGACCTGGAGAAGCTCTACACGTTCATCAGGCTGCTGATTCCGCGCTTGCCGAAGCGATCCATCGGTCCTGGCTTGGTGTTTGACGATGAGGTCAACCTGAAGTACTACCGTCTCCAGAAAACGAGCGAAGGTTCGATCTCGCTGGCACCGGGGGATCGCGGTGCCGTGAAAGCTCCGACTGCGGTCGGTATGGGCGAGGATCATCACGAGCAGATCGAACTGTCGCGACTGATCGACATCGTGAATGAAAGATTCGGGACCGAGTTCAAGCCTGCCGACCAACTCTTCTTCGATCAGATTCGCGAGGAAGCGGTCGCCGACACGCACATCCAGCAGGCCGCCATGGTCAACTCCTTGGAGAACTTCAAGTACGTTTTCGACAAGGCCCTCGAAGGCAAGTTCATCGACCGCATGGATCAGAATCAGGAGATATTCGCTCGCTATATGAACGATCCAGCCTTCGCCAAGGTTGTCGCCGAGTTTCTGAGAAGGCAGGTCTACGAGCAGATCAGGGCAGAGGCGAGAGAAGGTGCGGTACAACCCCGGTAGCGACAGACTTAGAGTAAGGATGGAAGGATTCGTGCAACGGAATGCATTCGTGTCCCGCCCCCGGTGATGCCCTAGATGGCTGGCTCGAAAGCGATTCTTCGACGAACGGGCACTATGGTCATCTGCTGCTCGAACAGAAGGCATGCATCGATGACGGGTTAGTCGCAGCTTTTCGTCCCTATTTCGAGTCAGCGCATCTCGATGCACGGGAATACTTTCACGCTCAAATCGGCATCGACCTTCACCCAGATGCCGACGCCCCGGGGGCGCACGCCACCTACCCCACGTGCCTTCCGGAAACAGCCCGTCGCGGCCTGTTCGGCGAGGTTATGGCCGGAATGCTGACCGAGCACTATGACTACATAGGTGGCCACGAGTGGCGGATCCCCATCTTCCTGTTCCGCTATCATGCCGATGTAGAAGCTTATCTCTTCGACCTTGCGCGCGACCCCGCCCGTGTACGGTCAGTCTTTGGCCGATTCGGTTCGGACTTTCTGGGCTTGTCGCTCAACGAAGCCGGCGAGGTCGTTCGCTTCATCGCGGGAGAAGCTAAGTGGCGTCAGAGCCTCCAGCCATCCGTAGTCGAGGAACTGATGCACGGCCCCTGGATTACCATGCCCGACGAAACGAGGGTTCGATCCGGCCGCGGGATCTGGTATCAGGTGAACAGCGACACTCCCGTCCCACACGGTGTTCGTCAGCTTCAGCGACTGCTACAGCAACGTGATCCTGAAGGCCACGCAGCCACAATCTTGTCGTTGGACCGGGCGCTTTTGGTGCGCAATGCATCGCCTATCCCGCGTACCAATCTAATCCTAATCGCGGGTAACGATGTACCTTCCCGTGGTGCTGGCAACGCATTGCTTTCAAAGCCGCAGATTCCTGCCGACTACACCGCTTCGCACGATCTTCAAGTCGTCGAACTGATCGTCACGGGCGGTGAAGCTC
>Ga0070735_10002391_pt1 | contig 17053 bp, 14 predicted proteins | sample Coa_R1_FD_66443 | JGI IMG/M metagenome (GOLD analysis project Ga0070735, IMG submission 66443) | Surface soil microbial communities from Centralia Pennsylvania, which are recovering from an underground coalmine fire - Coalmine... | ecosystem: Environmental > Terrestrial > Soil > Unclassified ... | reverse complement strand
CGGAGCCAGACCCGGCAGGATCCTCCATGCCGCCGCCGTCAGAACATAGCCGCCGAGACCGCCCAGCACCGCTAACAGACAACTTTCGGTCAGAAGCTGGCGGAGGATGCGCATTCGTCCGGCGCCGATCGCGAGCCTCACATCGATTTCCCGCTGCCGGGCGAGCCCGCGCGCCAGCAGCAGGTTGGCGACGTTGGCGCATCCGATCAGCATAAACAGGAGCGCTCCGGCCATCAGAAGCAGCAGACCATTGGTGGCGATTCCGACGGTCTGATCGCGAATCAGGTTCAGCCGAAGAGTACGCTCGCGATTGGTTTCGGGAAAATCGTGAGTCAGCGCCGCGCTGATCGACGCGAGGTCCTGGCGCGCCTCGGTCAACGTCACTCCCGGCCGTAATCTTGCCACGGCGCCAAGTGCCGCATTCGGATTAGCCGCTACATGGAACGGTGCTGCCCAGAAATCCCTGTAAGGAGAGGGCGTATGAGCCGCTTGGATGCGGAGTGGAAAGTCGAAATCGGGCGGCATGACGCCGATCACCTGGCAAGCGTGCCCATTGACGGTGACGCTTCGGCCTACGATGGAACGATCCGAGTTGAACCGTCGCGCCCATAGCCCGTAGCTCAGGATTATTACGTCTGGGTGACCGCGTTGATCCTCTTCAGGCAGAACGTTGCGTCCGAGCATCGGGGAGACACCCAGAACTCGGAACAAGTTGGCATTCATTTGTATGCCGTACAGCGCCTCCGGGGTCGAATTCGCATCGCCTGCAAGATCGAAAATGGCGTTGCTGTACACGCCTGTCGATTCGAGTGTGCGCGTCCTTCGATCCAGTTCGCGAGTGTCATTCCAAACGATCCAGTCGCTATTGGCCTGAGTCTGCATCTGCGGAAATTCGCTGCGAAACTGCACCAGCTCTTCAGCGTGTGCGTACGGCAGCGGGTCGATCAGCACCGACTTGATCGCGGCGAAGACGACCGCCGTTGCACCCACACTCAGCGCGATTGACAGTAGAGCAATTCCGGTGGGGACGGGAGTGCGCCCAAAAATCCGAAACGCGAGCCCGATGTCCTGAAGAATCGACATTTATCTTAATTCTATGAAATCCCGAACACCCGCCCGGACGGCCACGACGCTAGAATAATATGGTTCGAAATCGTCAGGAGACTTCATGAAGCATTTGACTCTAGTACTCATCGCGTTGCTGTCGTTCTTAGTGGTCGTAGCGCTGCCGCCACAGGCATTTCCACAACAAGGAGCGGCGCTCACATGGGCGTATCCCGTGCCGGACACGAATCCGCCGCCCGCCGGTGATGCTAAGGAACTGAAGCGGCTCCCCGGAAGCACGAAGTCCTACACGCAGGCGCAGATCGACGATCAGCTCAACCCGCCGGATTGGTATCCGCAGGATCATGCGCCGCTTCCGGGGATCGTGGAGCACGGGTTCCAGGTTCAGGCCTGCGGGTCCTGTCACCTTATGTCGGGACATGGTCATCCGGAATCCGCTACGCTCGCGGGCTTGCCGGTAGCGTACCTCATGCGGCAAATGCAGGATTTCAAGAGCGGCGCTCGAAAAGATCCGATGGTCTACGAGCCGTCCCAGCGCGCAGCGCGGATGAACGGGATCGCCAAGGGGCTGCCGGATGAAGACATGCGGAAGGCAGTAGAGTTTTTCGCGGCGCTGAAACCGGCTGTCTGGTACAAGGTGGAAGAAGCGCAGACGGTGCCGAAAACGTGGGTCAACGGCGGGCGCATGCGTTTCGCTCTGCCGGGAGGCGGGACAGAACCGATCGGCAATCGCATCGTCACTGTGCCGCAGGATCCGGCCAGGGTCGAAAGCCGCGATCCGCATTCGGGATTCATCGCCTACGTTCCGCCGGGCAGCATAAAGAAGGGGGAGGCGCTGGTGAAAACCGGTGGTTCAGGTAAGACCATCGCCTGCGAAATCTGTCACGGCGAGGGTCTCAAAGGCCTGGGCGATGTGCCGCGGCTAGCGGGGATTCATCCGATCTATATCGTCCGCCAGCTTTACAACTTTCAGACCGGCGCGAACAGCAGCACCGCGGGCGCGCAGATGAAGAGGGTCGCGGAAAAGCTGACCGAAGACGACATGATCGCGATCGCCGCTTACGCGGCTTCGCTCGCGCCGTAGACGGCGTTTAACGACGGGCTTCGGCGAGCACGCTCGCATCGATCAATGAAGCTAGGTCCATGCGCCGTCTAGGTTGGCGATGCTGAACTGCCGCCACAAAGCTCTCAACGTCGCTGAGCACGCCCGGAAGATCGCCTGGAAGATTGGCGGGGAATGCGAAGCGATTCCATACGTGTTCGATGGTCGCTGCCGGCGTGTGAATGAAGGGCGTAAGCAACATCCCCGCTTGGACGGGCTGGCGGCGGGCAAGATCGGAGGCGCGCCGTACGGTGCGGAGGAACTCCACCAGCGTCCGACGCTTAACGGAATCGCGCAAAACTTTGGTGGTCGTATTCAGGTTGAATCGCTCGCGGTAGACGGACGCGTTCTGAAAATCCACGGCGTCACTGCCGAGAGCTTCCAGTGAATTCTGGGCGTGCGGCTCCCAAATCGCCACCGCATCAACGTCTCCTCGTTTGAGCGCGGCGGGCATATCCGGACCTTCCAGGTTGACGAACCGGACGCCGGTATCGAGCAGCATTCCCGCCTTACGCAACATCTCCCCCAAAAAATATTCGGATGAAGTATTTACCGTGGCGGCTACTTTCTTTCCGCGAAGGTCCTCTATGCGGTGAATGCCTGCGGACTGGCGGGCGATGATGCGGTAACGCGCCTCGGCCAGCGTAATGATAATGCGGATTCCGGGTTCCGCGATCGAGTTGAGCAGCATCTGCGTTTCCGATCCCGTGGCTGCATCGACATCGCCACGCAACAGTTGCGCCATGGCCTCGCGGCCATTGGGGACCGGAACGATCTGCACCTTGGGTGTTCGCTCGGCCAGGAAAATAGGGGCGGATTCGATGGTGGTGGCATTGACGGCAATCTTGATCTGCGCGGCTGCCGCCGCCGCGAACGTAAGCAGTAAAAGCAACCCGTTTCGCATTCTAATTTGGAACTTTAGCGGAATCCAGCACGCGTAACCAGCTTTCGCCCAGAATTTCGGGCGTGGCCAGATTGTGCCTCCGCAACGCTTCCACCAACTCGGGATAATGGCCGGCGTCGAACTTCTTGAGCGTACTGCGGACGTTGGTCAGATCGAGCCCAATGGCAACGCTCTTCGGACCGCCGATCGCAACCGCATGCGCCACGTGGGCAACCCAATCGTCCAGCGTAGGAACCAGGACCTCGCCTTCGGAAGATTCATGCCACGGTTGCGAATAGAAACGTCGCCAGCGATCCCCTTGCTGGGCGTCGAGCGCCTCGATATACTCGCCGTAATCGCCGTTAGACGAGCGGATCAATGGTAGCTCCCCGAACAGGATCTGTTCACGCGTGACGCCGTTTACGGGAATCGACGGCTTGCCGCGCGACCAATCGTAATACCTCTGCCCGATCTGCTCCGCCGCGCTGTGGATTCCGATCATGCCGCCCTTAGCGATCAAGGCGCGCAGAACGTCATCGGAAAGATTGGCTGGATTGGAACATATCGCCCGCAAAGCCACGTGACTGGCGACCACCGGAGCGCGGCTGGCTGCGATGATCTGGCGTTGCGCGGCCTCGGTGGCGTGCGAAATATCGATCAACATGCCGAGCCGGTTCATCTCCGCGATCAGGCGGCGGCCTTTCTCATTGATGCCGGACCACTTGACGCCGCCGCGCACGGAGGAATCCGCATAGGCCGTGGTCACCTGGCTCGAAAATTGGATCACGCGCACGCCCAGGCGATACCAGAGACGCAGGATATCGATATCGCCTTCCTGATCGAACCCGGCTTCGATACTGAGCATCACGGCCATCTTTCCGCTGGCGACGATGCGACGAACGTCGGCCGAAGTGAGTGCCAGTTCCATCTGGTCATGATGCGCTTCGAGCGTCCGATGGAACGTTTCGATCAGGCGTCCTGCCTGCTTTACGGTGGTGTTGTAGGTGTTGTAGCCATAGGGCGCGATATTGTCGATGACGAAATTAACACCGCCAGCGCGCGCCCGAGCGTAATCGAACTGGCCGACGGGTTGCGGCTTCCAGGGATCGATGCCTTCCCAGTAGACACGGTTGGTGATATGCACGTGGCCATCGGCCAGGATGGGTGTGTTCTGAGCGTAAGCGCTCGCGCAGAGGGAGACAAGGACAATCTTTCTTAGGCTTGCAAACACGTGGAAGCGGCTATTGTATCAAGGCGGGCAGCCTTTACCGCGACGACATCAATTGGCGCAGCAGTGCAGCAGTGCTTTCGCGCATGGTGGGCTCTCCGCCGATACGTGCCCGCATGCCGACTCCCATGGCGGCATCGAGTGGCGTGCGGCCTTGTTTGTCTTTCGCCTCGAGATTGGCGCCATGTTCCGCGAGGTACTTTACGATTCCGTCGGAGGCCTGCGCGGCGATGTGCAAGGCGGTTTGGCCGCTGCTATTAACCGCGTTGACGTCGACTCCCGCTTCCGCGCCCAATTCCACCAGAAATTTCACGGCCTCGAGCAGTTGCGCTTCTGTCGCGTAGTCTTTAGCGAACACTCCCGTGCCGCGGCCGACGCCAGCCGCGAGCATCAGGGCCGTAGTTCCATTTTTCTGCTTCAGCCCGGCGTTGGCGCCGTGGGCGATCAGCACGCGCATTGCCGCGACGTCTCCATTCTTGGCGGCTCGCATGAGGGGCGTGGTTCCTTCACCTAAGCCGGGTTCGCCTGGTGTGTGCGCCCGAGTGAGCGTGGGGGCTTTCAGCGTTGCGTTTGGATCGGCACCGTGGGCGAGCAGAATCGGAAGCAGATCTACCGCTGTAAGTTTGTCGGTCGATTTGCGGCCCGGGCGGCCGTAGATCTCGCCTAGCGTGCTCATGTCGACTGCAGCGTACAGCGCAGCCATGCCGGTGGAATCGGCGATGTTGGGATCCGCGCCTTTTTCAACCAGCACAGCCGCGGTATCGAAGTGGCCATTCAGGATTGCGAATTCCAGGGCGGTGGTTCCATCCGGATCGGCCAGGTTCAGATCGGCGCCCATTTCCGCGAGCGTGCGAGCGGCTTCCAGCGACCCTTGCCGCCCTGCGTACATTAGCGCCGTCCAGCTCCCGTGAGGCAGGATGGTGGTCACGCCCTCCAGACCGAACCGGTCTTTCGGATAGACCAGCTTGTCGGATCGAGTATTGGGATCCGCGCCGTGCTCGATCAGGGCTCGTGCTGCTTCGGGATGATTTTCGGCGGCGGCCCACATGAGCGCTGTCTCGCCGAGAGAACTTTCGCGAGCGTTTGCATCCGCACCGCGGGCGAGCAGCATTCGCACGACCTCGGCATTTCCCGTACGCGCCGCAGTCATGAGAATCGCGTTCGTTGGGTGCGCGCCGGCCTGCAAGAGCGCCTGGATCAGTGGAGCGCTCGCGTTTTCGGCGGCGAGCGACAACGGAGTCACGCCGTAGCGATTAGCAGCGTCCGGATTTGCTCCGGAATGGAGCAAGCGCTGCGCGGCATCCAGGTCGTTCGCACGAACAGCCCAATGGAGCGGAGTGGTGCCGTCAGAATCGTCAGCGGCGGTAAGCGTAAGCGCTAGCGCGGCCAGGAGCAGCCACTTAGAAGAGATCATCGACTAGCCCCGTGCTGTCGCCATAGTGTTCGATGGGAGTATCGTACTTCGCCGCTACGGTGCGCCACAGATTTCCGACCGGAGTCCGTTTCGGAAGTTCGATGTGCCGGTGCCCCTTCAGGCTTCCGCTCACGGCGACCACGGGCAGAGGATCGGTCGCATGGCCATTCGAATCGCCCATTCCCGCGCCGTAGAAGATCAGCGATGAATCGAGCAGTGATCCAGGGCCGTCTTCGGTTTTCCGCAGCGTTTCCAGGAACTTTGCGAATAATCCCATGTGATAGGTGTTGATCTTCACCACCTGCGCCATCTTTTCCGCATTGTTCTGGTGATGCGAGACGGTGTGGTGCTGCTCGCTCACGCCCAATTGCGGATACGTCCGCTGGCTGAGCTCGCGGGACAGCATAAACGTAAATACGCGAGTTACGTTGGCCTGGTACGCGGCCGCGATGAGATCGAACATCAGCCCGACGTGTTCCTCGAACGATTCGGGAACGCCGACAGGGGCTTCCAACGCGGTTTCCGAGGTTTTCTGCTGCGATTCCGTCCGCTGGATCCTGCGCTCGATCTCGCGAACGTTGTCGAGATAATCGCTGACCCGCGCGCGGTCGCGGCCGCCCAAAGTTCGTTGCAGATCGTTCGCGTCCTCGGCGATCGAATCCAGAATGCTGCGCTGGGTAGCGAGTCTCGCCTTCCGCTCAGCCGCACTCCCCGAGCCGCCGAAGAGGCGTTCGAACACCGTGCGCGGATTCGTCTCCATCGGCAGCGGAGTCGTGGGCGTCTTCCACGAAATCGTGTTCATGTAGGTACAGCTAAATCCCGGCGAACACGCGCCGACGTATCCCGTGAAATCTTCGGTGGCGAGCTCGAGCGACGGAAGTGGCGTATCCTGTCCGATCTTCTGCGCGACCACCTGGTCGATGGTGGTGTTGGCCAGCACGTCCTCGGCTTCGGTCCGCTTGGGCCAGACGCCCGTCAGGAATCCGGCGCAACTCACGGCATGATCGCCGATTACGCTGCCCGGGCGGGAGCGCGTAAGGTTGTTCACCAGTACCAGCGAATCCTTAAACGGTTCCAGTGGTTTCAGGATCGGAGTAAACTCGAACCCCAACCCGACGGTTTTCGGAATCCACTGCTGCATGATGGCGCCGTTGGGAATGTAGACCACGCCGAAACGCATGGAAGGGATCGCGGCCGCTTTGGCCTGAGGAGTGAAGGCTGGGACCATCGCATCCAGGAACGGCAAGGCGATGGCCGCGCCGGCGCCCCGCAAAACTGTTCGTCTGGATATCGATTTCATTGGTCCTTACTTATTATGGTACGCATCTGGAAGGGCGTGCTGCGGACCACTCCTAGGATGATGGAGGACATCTTGTAGTTGTTCTGGGCGGCCTCGTGAACGATTCCGCGGACAGCGGGAATATCGCGATAATCCAGCCCTCGCCCCAGCGCGTAAATCAAAAGCTTCTCGGTCAGAGTGCCGGCGAACATCTCCGGACGGCTCACAATGGCATTCCGCAGATCCACCACGCCGTTCACCTTAGTCCCATCGGCCAATTCCCCGGAAACGTCAATGGGTCCCCCGGCATCGCGCGTCCGCCATGCTCCTACGGCGTCGAAATTCTCCAGCGCCAGTCCGATAGGATCCATCGTCTTATGACAACTAGCGCACACCGCATTGGCGCGATGCTCCACCATCTGCTCGCGCATGGTGAGTGGTTTCTCCCGATCCTTGTTTTCCTTGAGCACCGGCACGTCGGGCGGCGGTGGAGGCACCGGCATCCCCAGGAGGTTTTCCAGGATCCACTTGCCGCGCACCACTGGCGACGTGCGTTCGGCCTTTGAGGTCAGGGCGAGAATACTCCCTTGTCCCAGCAAACCGGGGCGGAAATCGTCTTTGAGAGCGACGCGGCGAAACTGGCTCCCGTAGATTCCGGCGATTCCGTAATGCCGCGCCAGCCGTTCGTTGAGGAACGTATAGTCCGCTGTCAGCAGGTCCAGCACCGGGCGATCCTCGTGTAGGATGCTCTCGAACAACAACTCGGTCTCGCGCTGGAATGACTGTCGAAGGTTGTCATCGAAATCCGGAAAATCGTCCGAGTTGGGCAGGACGTTACGAACGTTCCGCAACTGCAGCCACTGGTCGGCGAAATTGCTCACCAGCGCATGCGACTTCGGATCACCTAACATTCGTAGTGTTTGCTGTCGCAACACTGCTGGGTCGTGTAGTTTGCCGGCGGCGGCCAGAGCAAGTAACTCGTCGTCCGGAATGCTGCTCCACAGGAAGAACGACAGACGCGACGCCAGGTCCAGATCGGTGATTCGATAGACCGATCCAGGGGTCTCGTTGGCGGGTTCTTTCTCGGCCCGCAAAACGAACTTGGGGCTGGCGAGAATGCGCTCAAGCGCCAGTTCGATCCCCGCGTCGAATCCGCCATCCTTGCGGCCGGATTCGTAGAAGCTCAAGATCCGAGTCAGGTCAGCATCGCTTACGGGCTGCCGGTACGCCCTGCGCGCGAGTGTCGCGAGAATCTTCCGCGCACAGGCCGCTTCGCTGAGCGTTTTGTCGGGGCGGCATACAAAGATCGTGCGGCGGCTCGGGGTATCGCCGGGACCTGTAGCATCGAACGGTCCCGTGATCGTCACTGTCTGGATGTGCGGCCATCCGCTCCAGTCGAAATTGTCGGTAGAGCTGCGCTCAAACGGCTGGAGCCGATCGGGACGTTCGACCTCGGGACCTTGGAGGAACGCCGCCGTGACACTTGCCGGACCCGCCTTGACCTTCACCCGCACGCGCAGCCGGGCATCCACGGCGTCGCCCAGCTCGGTGGGTTTATCGAACATCGCCGCGAGATCGGTGTTGCCGCCGATGGTCGCGAGATGAATCCTCTGGTCCGCCACGGTGAACTCCACCTGGTGGGCGAATTCCAATCCGCGCATAATATTCAGGTTGGTCCGATACAGCTTGGCCTGGAACTCGTATTCGCCATCTAGCGGAAAATTGTGCCGCACCAGGATCCCGCCGATGGTTCCAAGCGGCAGGCCCTCAATGTGCTGGTTCTGCGAGAGGTCCTGGCGAATGCGGTAGGTGGAACCGGCCGCCTTCACGTTGGGATCGCCGACCGCAAGGGCGCTGATCGTCGCGGCAGCCGAGAGATAACGCTCCTGGAGTGATGGCGAGAGGCCCAGGACGTCGGAAATATTGTCGAAGCCGTAGGCCGAATCGTCGGGAGGCAGCAGCGTGGCGGGGTCCACTTCGAGGCCGAGCAGGTCTCGAATCGCGTTCGCGTACTCGGCACGATTCATGCGATGGAGCAAGGGACGCCCAGCATAAGGCTTGGCCGCCGCCGCGCTGTCTAGCCGCTTCTCGATGGAGGAAATGAAGCCCTGCTTGGCTGCGGCGTCCGGATGAGGCATCCCGGCAGGGGGCATGGCGCCGGTACGCAGCTTCACGATCACCTTTTCCCAGGTCTCTGCGTCGGCGGGTATTTTCGCCGGGTCGAGGGTTTCCAGCACGAGTCCGGCGGTCTTGAGGCGCTGGCTATGGCAGGTGACGCAGTACTGTTTCACAAACTGCGGGTCTTGCGCAGAACAAATGGTCCCCAGCACGGCGGCAGCGATCCACAGACTCTTCGGCACCTGTTCTCCTACGTGAATCCTAACGTAGGCGGCCCCATGAGGCAACCCGATTGGTACTAAAGGATGATAATGGAAATCTGCCCCAAGTCCGGGGAAGCAGTCGCATGAGCGTCCCTTACCAAGCCATTATTATCGGCACTGGACAAGCCGGGACGCCCTTGGCGAAGCGCCTCACTGCCGCGGGAACCACGGTCGCGATCATCGAGCGTGGGCTGTTCGGCGGAACCTGCGTGAATACCGGATGCATTCCGACCAAAACCATGGTCGCGAGCGCGTATGCCGCGCATGTGGCCAGCCGCGCGGCCGAGTTCGGCGTCGTGACCGGCACGCCCGTGACGGTCGATATGAAGCGCGTCAAGGCGCGCAAGGACGTGATTTCCGGGCAGTCGAAGCACGCTGTCGAGAACGGGCTGAAAACGATGGCGAACTGCACGGTCTATCAGGGCCATGCCCGGTTCGAGTCGCCAAACGAAGTCGGCGTGGGCGACGCGAGGCTGACCGCCGACAAGATCTTTATAAATGTGGGTGCGCGCGCGGTGATTCCGCCCATTCCGGGACTCGATCAGGTTCCGTTTCTCACCAACAGCTCAATGATGCATCTGGATTCGCTTCCCGAGCATCTGATCATTGTGGGCGGTAGCTATATCGGTTTGGAATTCGGCCAGATGTTCCGGCGCTTTGGCAGCGAGGTGACGATTATCGAAACCGGGCCGCGACTGATTCCGCGGGAGGATCCGGACGTCTCCGCCGCAATTCTGGACATCTTGCAGCGCGAAGCTATCCAGGTGCACCTCAGCACGCAGTGCAAGCGTTTCGCCAAGCAGGGCGACGAAATTATCGCCAGCGTGGACGGACCAGGCGCGAGGGCTGAAATCCGTGGCTCGCACGTGCTGATTGCGACCGGGCGGCGCCCGAATACGGACGATCTCGGACTCGATAAGGCAGGAATCGCGGTCGATTCCCGCGGATACATCCAGGTGGACGATCAGCTCCGTACGAACGTTCCGGGCATCTGGGCCATGGGAGATTGCAACGGCAAGGGCGCCTTCACGCACACGTCGTACAACGATTTTGAGATCGTCGCGGCGAATCTTCTCGATAACGACTCCCGCCAGGTCAGCGACCGCATTCGAGCCTACGGTTTGTATATCGATCCGCCGCTAGGACGGGCCGGGATGACCGAGGCCGAGGCGCGGGCGACGGGACGGACGGTGTTGATGGGCAAGCGTCCCATGACGAAAGTTGGTCGCGCCGTCGAAAAGAGCGAAACATTGGGTTTCATGAAGGTTCTTATAAATGCGGACACGCAGCGGATCATGGGGGCGGCGATTCTCGGTACAGGTGGAGACGAGGCCATTCATTCCCTCCTCGATGTGATGTATGCTGACAAACCGTACACGGTTATCCAGCGTGCGGTGCATATCCATCCGACAGTGTCCGAGCTGATCCCGACGGTGTTGGGAGAACTGCAGCCATTACGGTGACCCAGTCATGCTTATTGCCCAAGACAGAATCTTGCTCGACCGCCTGGATCAGGCCCGCTTGCAAACCGACAAGCTCTTCGCGATCGTCAAGCCCGATTCGCTATATGACCGTCCTATTCCTGAGCGGCACCGGATCGTTTTTTACATCGGCCACCTGGAAGCCTTCGATTGGAACTTGCTCCGGTCTGAGACCAACGCGCAGCCGTTTGATGCGGGCTTAGACAAACTTTTTGCATTCGGCATCGACCCAGTAGATGGCGGTTTGCCATCAGATCGGCCGTCAGACTGGCCCGTTCTGGAGGATGTTCGGCGCTATGGTGCGCGTGTTCGCGAAGAACTCGATGCAAGGTTGGACCGTGTTCCGGAGATATTACTGCATACGGCGATCGAACATCGGCTCATGCATGCCGAGACGCTGGCGTACATGTTGCACCAGTTGCCGCGGGAACAGAAGATTCCGCAGCGGCAGGCGGATGTGCCTGAATGCGGTCAGCCGCGCCCTGAATCCATCGAAATCCCGGAAGGCGGCATCACACTCGGACTCTCTCGTGATGCCGCGGACTTCGGATGGGACAACGAATACCAAGCCCACAGGGTCGGCGTTCCCGCGTTCGTCATCGACCGGTACAAAGTTACGAACGGCCAGTTCCTGGAGTTCATGCGAGCAGGTGGGTATCAGGACCGGAGTCTATGGACCGCCCTGGATTGGGAATGGAAGGCGTCGAACGACGTTTCCCACCCCGCATTTTGGAAACATGCGGGCGATTCCTGGAATCTACGAATCATGTTTGACGAGATCCCGCTTCCGGTTTCCTGGCCGGTTTACGTCAGCCAGGCCGAAGCGTCCGCCTACGCCCGCTGGGCAGGCAAGCGCTTGCCGACGGAGGCTGAATGGCAAAGAGCGGCGTATGGGTCCCCTACAGGCGTGGAGAGCCGTTTCCCCTGGGGCGATGAAATTCCCGGCCCGGAGCATGGGTATTTCGATTTCAGGCGCTGGGATCCTTCACCAGTCGATGCCTTCCCGCGCGGACGAAGCGCATTTGGATTGGATGGACTCCTGGCCAACGGCTGGGAATGGACCGCAACGCCGTTCGGGCCTTTCAAGGGGTTTGAGGCATTTCCTTCCTACGAAGGCTACTCCGCGAATTTCTTCGATGCCAAACATTTTGTGATGAAAGGCGGCTCGCCGCGTACGGATCGGAGCATGCTGCGGCGGTCCTTCCGAAACTGGTTCCAACCCCACTATCCATACGTGTATGCGGGATTCCGCTGCGCGAGTTAGGAAAGGACACCCTATGCGAACAAGCGCCATCATGGCACGGGCGGCAGGAGAGTTTGCCACGGACATCCGAAGCGGACTCACCAAGCCCGGTCAGAAAGAATTGCCGTCGAAGTACCTCTATGACACCATCGGTTCGAAGCTTTTCGAAGTGATTGCCGAGCTTCCCGAGTACGGTCTGACGCGCGCGGATGAGCGGCTGATTCACGGACACGCGCGTGAGGTAGTGGAGCGCATCGCGGGCGATGTCGTCTTGTGCGAACTGGGTAGCGGAAGCGGAACCAAGACTCGCTGGATTCTCGAAGCGCTCTCACGGCGCCGGCATACGTACTATTTCCCGATCGAGATTTCGTCAGCGGCGCTCGCGGTGTGCCGCAGGGAGCTGGCCGATATCGATTCGGTCGGAATCGTCGGCCTGGAGCGTGAATACCTCGATGGTTTACTGGAGGTGGCGGCCCGCCGGCGCGATGGCCAGCGCATTCTGGTGCTGTTTCTCGGCAGCACTATCGGGAACTTCAGCCATCCTGCGGACATTAACTTTCTCCGGAATGTCCGGATGATTCTCAAGACCGGCGACGCGCTGCTGCTGGGCACGGACCTCGAAAAATCGATTCCTCAGCTGATACAGGCCTATGACGATCCCCTGGGCGTCACGGCCGCGTTCAATCTCAATCTTCTGGTCCGCATCAACCGTGAGCTGGAAGCGGATTTCGATCTCGATAAATTCCGTCATCTTGCCCGATTCAATGCCGATACCGGCAGCGTCGAGATGCATCTGCAGTCGTTGGGGGAACAGACGGTGACGATTCACGCCGCGGATCTCAAGATCGCTTTCGAGGACGGTGAAACCATCTGGACCGAGAACAGCCACAAGTACTCTCACGACGAGATCGCGCGCATGGCCGATGTCGCTGGGTTCCAATGCGAAGCGCAGTGGATCGACCATGAATGGCCCTTTGCGGAAAGCCTCTTCGTAGTTAGCTAAAGTGTGAGCTGATGGCTCTCGTCGAGTTTCGCGGTGTTTCTTACGAAATTTCGGGGAAACCGATTCTCGCGGATCTGAGCCTCAGCGTCGAGGCCGGCGAGACTTTGGTGCTCCTCGGCCGTAGCGGCTCGGGCAAGACCACGGCGCTGAAGATGATCAACGGGATGCTCCTTCCCACCCGCGGCCAGGTTCTGGTCGACGGCCGTGTGACCACGGACTGGGATCCCATCAAGCTCCGTCGGCGGATCGGTTACGTGATTCAGGAAGTGGGGCTCTTTCCTCACTTCACCGTCGGCGACAACGTCGGCTTGGTCCCGAAACTGGAGGGCTGGACCGAGGCGGACATCGAGAACCGCGTGAACTTATTGCTCGAGAAGGTCGGGATGCCGCCCCGCGAGTTCCGGTCGCGCTATCCCCGGCAGCTCTCCGGCGGGCAGCGGCAGAGAGTCGGCGTCGCGCGCGCCCTGGCGGCCGATCCACCTGTACTGCTGTTCGATGAGCCCTTCGGTGCCCTGGATCCGGTGATGCGGCTGGAATTGCAGCGGCAGTTCTTGACGCTTCGTAAGGATTTTCAGAAAACCTCCATTTTCGTTACTCACGACGTGCGCGAAGCACTGTTGCTGGGAAGCAAGATTGCACTGCTAACCGGAGGGCGCCTCGATGTGGTCGCTCCGCCACAGGAATTCCGGCAGGCGCGGAGCGACGAAGCTCGCGCTTTCCTGTCTTGTCTTGACAACGTCTGTCTCGAAAACTGATGAAATCAACATAATGCGCTCGGACCTGTGGGGCGATATCCTCCAGTTGACGGCGGAGCACCTGCTACTGGTGCTGAACGCCATGGTTGTGGCGATCGCCATCGGAGTGCCGCTGGGGATCTATTTAACGCGGCATCGGACCGCCCGCCCGTGGCTGCTCGGATTCTCGAATATCATGCAGACCATCCCCAGCTTGGCGCTGTTCGGCTTCTTGATCCCGATTCCGTTCATCGGTGGCATCGGCAAGCGGACCGTGATCGTGGCGCTGGTACTGTACGCGCTGCTTCCGATCCTGCGGAATACGCTAGTGGGCATCCTGAGCGTGGAAGCCGCGGTTTGTGAATCCGCGGTCGCGATGGGGATGACCGACGGGCAGTTGCTGCGCCAGGTTCAGATCCCGCTGGCAGCCCCGACCATCATGGCCGGGATCCGGGTCGCCACCGTCACCACCATCGGGACGGCCACCATTGCCGCGGCGATCGGCGGCGGCGGGCTCGGTGTTTTCATCTTTCGGGGCGTCGCGTCCGTGGACACCGTGCAGATTTTGGCGGGAGCCGTGCCGGCAGCATTGATCGCGCTCGCGGCAGACTGGGGATTAGGATGGGTCGAACGAAGATTATCACGAGTCTGACGCTGCTGATTATCCTCACGGCATGTTCGTCAAAGAGTTCAACGATTCGCGTCGGGTCGAAAAACTTTACGGAACAAGTGGTGCTGGGCGAGATCATCGCGCAGCATTTGGAGCACCGGCTAAAACAGAAAGTAGAGCGCCGGCTGAACCTCGGCGGCACTCTACTGGCTCACGGGGCCTTGCTCAACGGGGAAATCGATCTATATCCGGAATACACCGGAACCGCCCTGACCGCGATTCTGAAGGACCCTCCCGATAACGATCCGGTGCGAGTGCTGGCGCGCGTCCGATCCGCGTATGCGGATCGGTTTCACGTGGACTGGTTGGATCCCTTGGGCATCGACAACAGTTTCGCGATGGTGGTGAGCGGGGCCGATGCGCGCGCAAAACATCTCGAGAATTTGACCGACGCATCGATGGTCGGAACTGGGTGGGCGCTGGGCGTCGGGTACGAGTTTCAGCAGCGGCCCGACGGCCTGGCGGCGCTGGATAGAACCTATCACCTGCATTGGACCGGATCTCCCCAGACCATGGATCTCGGGCTACTTTACAAAGCACTCGAAGGAAACCAGGTGACCATGATCGCGGCTAACGCAACCGACGGGCTGCTGTCGAAGCTGGACGTTCAGGTTCTGGCCGACGATAGGCACGCATTTCCGCCGTATCAGGTCTCCATCGCCGCATCGCAAGACCGGTTGCGCGCAATTCCGGGTATGCGCGAGGCGCTACAGGAGCTGTCTGGCAAGTTCACAAACCAAACTATGCAACAGCTCAACTATCAAGTGGATGGCGAGCATCGTCCGGTATCGCAAGTGGCCGCGGATTTTCTCAAGGAGATGTATGGCAAATGACAGACCTGTTCGTGAACATCTGGTAAAGCTCTTGGAAGGCGGGCAAGCCCACGCCACTTTCGACGCTGCGGTTAAGGGACTCCCGGCGGCACTGCGCGGTAAGCGGCCCAAGGGCGCTCAGCATTCGCCGTGGGAGATCCTGGAGCACATGCGCACCGCGCAGCAGGACATCCTGGAATTTAGCACCGACCCCAACTACGTTGCTCCCAAATGGCCGGACGACTATTGGCCGAAATCCAAGACTCCTCCGAATGACACGGCCTGGGAAAAAAGCGTGCGCGCGTTCAACGCTGACCTGGAATCCATGCGCAAGCTAGTCGCATCGGAATCGACGGATCTGTATGCTCCCATCCCGCATGGCGATGGGCAGACGATTATGCGTGAAGCCTTGCTGATCGCGGATCACAATGCCTATCACATTGGTGAGTTGGTACTGGTCCGGCGGCTACTTGGCGCGTGGAAGTAAGCGGAACTCCGCACGGGATGCGATCCCAGCCAGTACCGATTTCGTGGCACTCAACTGACTGACGGAATTGTTGGAAGCCTCGGACAGAACAACCTCGGCGATCTCGCTGAAATCCTCATTCGCCAGAGTCATCGCCACCAGCGCCACTTGCAAAGGCGGCAAGCTGGGATTGTACGCAGAGTTTTCGATGTACGATCCGCGATAAACGTTCCCCCTTCGCGAGCGGACGGCGACTCCCGACGGAGAGTTCGTATACGGAGTGTAGGAGTTCGCGGCGGCGTAGCGCGCGGCCTGCGCCACACTGTCGATATTCTCGGTCGCGATTCTCGTTCGGGAGAGTGGGCCTTGTGTGACCTTCAGATCGGCCGGACCAAACGGCCGCGGCAGGAGGGCGCTCAGAGTGGTAGCTGGCTGTCCGCGCACAAGTATCTCGATATCGCTTCCCCCAGCGAACTCGAACAGAAACTGACGGCAATGGCCGCAAGGGGCCGCGCTCACGGCGATGGCTTCGATACCCGGCTCGTCGTGCATGAACGCGTTCGACAAGGCGGCTTGCTCAGCGTGTACGGTCTGACTGAGGTTAACGCCCGGGAATTCGATATTCCCACCCAGGTAGAGCGCGCCGGACGAACCGCGCACAACCGCACCCACGCGATAGCCGCTCACCGCGGGCCGCGCGTACGACTCAGCCTCCGCCAGACGCTCAAGCATATCTGGGCAGTTCGCGCGAGAGATACGGGGCCACACTTGCGTCCTCACAAAGGTTCACCAACGCCTCCAGCGCGATCTCAGCCGCTAACTCCTCACCGGCCGTGCCCCATTCGTTTGTGTGGCGATTCGCGAACACCGCGTTGATCGCGCCCGCGGGCAGCCCACCGCCTTCCGTCCTACACCAGACAAACAAGGGCGCGGCTTCCATGGAGTAACAGGCCGCTCCGAGTCGCAGGACCTCTTCGTGCCGCGCCTTCATCCGAGCGGGAACGATTCCGAAAAGATTCGGCCGGCCCTGTCCAGTATAGAAATCGCTGGTGGTGCATTCGATGCCCGTATGAAAGTGACCCGGAGCTTTCGCCTGGGCAGCGCGATGCAGAGCACTCACTACGCGCCAGTCCGCCACCGCTGGATACTTGGGCGGAGCCCACTCATTCGCCGTCCGATCGAAGCGAATGGCTGCCGTAGGGATGATGACGTCGCCGATCTTGGATTCGCGGATCAGGCTCCCGCACGATCCCACGCGAATGAAGATCCGGGCGCCGCTCTGCACAGCCTCC
>Ga0070735_10002390_pt1 | contig 17055 bp, 15 predicted proteins | sample Coa_R1_FD_66443 | JGI IMG/M metagenome (GOLD analysis project Ga0070735, IMG submission 66443) | Surface soil microbial communities from Centralia Pennsylvania, which are recovering from an underground coalmine fire - Coalmine... | ecosystem: Environmental > Terrestrial > Soil > Unclassified ... | reverse complement strand
CCAGCAGCGCTGCGAGGAGGCGGGACTGTCCAAGGCGATGGACCTCTACAGCTGGTACCTCGAGATCTCAGACCGCGAGCGGCTGCACCCGATCCTGCCGAAGGCGGCCGAGCGCGCCCGTACCAAGCACGGGATCACGATCCGCAAGATGTCGCGCCTGCACCTGCGCCGCGAGATGGACGAGTTCGCCAAGGTCTACAACGCGGCCTGGTCGCACAACTGGGGCTTCGTGCCGTACTCCAAAGAGGACCTCGACGCCTACACGATCGACATGCAGCTGGTCTACGACCGCGACTGGTTCATGATCGCCGAGCAGGACGGGCAGACGGTTGCGATGGCCATCTCGATCCCCGATATCCACCAGGTCTACAAGAAGATGCAGGGCCGCCTGCTGCCCCTCGGCTGGTGGTACTACCTGAACCGCCGCCGGCTCATCGATCGGGTACGGGTCGGATTCCTCGGTGTGCTGCCTGAGTACCAGCACACCGGCGCGGCGGCCGTGCTCTACCTCGAGCACTTCGACATGGCCGCGCGCACTCGGTACAAACACGGCGAGGCCAGCTGGATCCTCGAGGTGAACACGGCCATGAACCGCGGTCTGGAAGCCATGGGCGCGCGCATCGTCAAGCGCTGGCGCGTGTACGAGCGGCTGCTCGACGGCGCCGCGTCGTGACGTGCCCGGGCGCTCGTTGATCGCGCGCGGTCCCTGGGAGCTATCGGAGCTCAGCGTCACGTGGATGCAGGAGCCGTTCGAGCCCGCCGCGAGCGCGACCGAGGCGGCCGACGTCGCCCTGGCTGAGCTGCGCGACCGCGGCTCACCCAGCCACGACGGCTTCGCGGCCCGGCTGGTGAACTTCGAAGCCCGTCCGGGGGAGCTCTGGCTGCAGCTGCAGCCGGCCCGCTGGGCACTGCGTCTGATCGAAGACGACGCCGCCGCCAGCCTCTCGATCCTGTGCGTCGTGCGATCCGCCGAGGGGACCTGGCTGGCCGGCCGGCGCGCCCAGTGGCTGGCGTCGTGGGCCGGCCGCTGGGCACTCGGCGCCGGCGGCGCGGTCGAGGTCGATGAGAACCCCGCCGACACCATGCGCCGCGAGCTCGCCGAGGAATGGTCCGTCCAGCCGGAGCGGCTCAGGCTCGAGGCGCTGATCCAGCTACCCAGCGAAGCGATCCTGCTCGTCGGGCAGGCCTGGCTGCCAGCCGGCGCCGGCGTCACTCCCGATGCTGAGCACGACGACTACGCCTGGTGGCCGGCGGACATCCACGACTGGCCAATCGAGGCCGACGAGCCGCTCCGCCGCATCGGCGCCCTCCTCACCGAGCCGTGATCACCTTCCGCCGGCTCGAAGCGGTCTCGTTCACGCACTCCGCGATCTACCTGTCGCTCCTGATCTGCGCCTTCGCGCTCGGCAACCCCGAGCCCGAGACGTTCGTGCTCGGGATGGCGCACGGGTGCCTGTGGATCGCGATGTCGCTCGTCTGCCTGTGGGCGGCCCGGCGGCGCATCATTCCGTTCTGGCTCGCGGTCACCGTTGCGGTGCTCGGCGGCCTCGGGCCGTTCATGGGCTCGATCGGCTTCGTAATCGCGGCCAGACAGGGCCGCCGCGCGTCTGACGGGTCGTCTAGCACGCGTTACAGTTGAACCCGCGCAGTCATGCCCACCACATCGAGCACCGTACAAGTTGTCATGCCCGCCATGGGCGACTCCGTGGCGGAGGGCACGGTCCTCGAATGGCACAAGCAGGAAGGCGAGGCCGTAGCCGCCGACGAGACGCTCGTCGAGATCTCGACCGACAAGGTCGACGCCGAGGTTCCGAGTCCGGTGACCGGCACCGTGACGAAGATCCACGCCGCCGAGGGCGAGACAGTATCGGTCGGTTCCCTGCTGGCCGAGATCTCCACTAACGGCGAGGTCGCGCCCGTGGTCGGCGATGTCGACGGCGGCCCAGCCGCCCCCGCCACGCCGGTCTCGGCCGAGTCGCCGCCCGCCACGCCCGAGGAGGCCGTGGCGGGAGCTGCGACCGAGGCCGCGGGCGACGCGGCCGCCGCCGCGACGCGCGGCGAGCCGATCGACATCGTCACGCCGACGGGCGGAGAGTCGGTCACCGAGGGCACGATCCTCGAGTGGTCGGTCAAGGTCGGCGACACCGTCAAGGACGGAGACACGGTCGTCGAGATCTCGACCGACAAGGTCGACATGGAGCTGCCGGCGCCGGCCTCCGGGACGATCATCGAGATCCTCGCGCAGGAGGGGGAGACGGTCTCGGTCGGGCAGGTGATCGCGCGGATGGTCGCATCGGCGGCCGAGGCGTCGGGCGGCGCGCCGGCCGGGGCGCAGCCCGTCGCCGCCTCACAGGCCGCCGCCGCCACGACGCCGGCCGCGCCGGAGACCCCGGATAACGCCTCGCCCGTCGCCCGCCGGATCGCCGCCGCCGAAGGCGTGAGCCTCGACGGTGTGCACGGCAGCGCTCGCGGCGGGCGGATCACCAAGGCCGACGTGCTGGCCGCGGCCAGCAACGGCCACGGGGCCGCGACCGCGGCGCCCGCGCCGGGCGCCGCCGCTGCGCCCGAAGCCGCCGCGACCCCGATCCGCGGCGGAGCCGCAGCGCTCGCCCGGTACATGGACGAGAGCCGCTCGATCCCCACCGCGACCTCGTTCCGAACGCTCACCGTGACCGCGCTCGAGCAGCGCCGAGCCCAGCTCAAGGAGGCGGGTAGGAAGGTCTCCTTCACCCATCTGATCGCCTACGCGATCGCCCGTGTCGCCACCGAGGACATGCCGGTCATGGCGCACCACTTCGCCGAGCTCGATGGGAAGCCCCACCGCGTCGACGACGCGGCCTGCAACCTCGGCCTCGCCGTCGACGTGGAGAAGAAGGACGGGAGCCGCACGCTGATGGTGCCGGTGATTCGCGACGCCGGGCGGCTCAGCTTCGCCCAGTTCCTGGACGCCTACAACGCGCTGGTCGACAAGGCTCGGACTAATACCCTGACCGCGGACGACCTCGCGGGCGCGAACCTGACCCTGACCAACCCCGGCGGCATCGGCACCGTGGCCAGCGTGCCGCGTCTGATGGTGGGCCAGGGCACGATCGTGGCCACCGGCTCGATCGCCTACCCGGTCGGGCTCGGGCGCGTGGCCAAGGCGCTCGGCGCGGAGAAGGTCATGACGATGACGTCGACCTACGACCATCGGATCATCCAGGGAGCCGAATCCGGGCGCTTCCTGCAGCGCGTCGAGGCCTACCTCCAGGGCGAAGAGGGCTTCTACGAGTCGGTGTTCGGCTCCCTCGGCGTCGAGCTGCCGCCGCTCCCGGCGCCGCTCGAGCCGGCTGCGCCCGCCGCCGCCGCTCCGGCCATCGCGCCCCCGGCGCCCGCGCCCGCCGTCCCCGGCGGCGCCCCCGGCGAGGAGCTCCTGGCCGCCGTGCAGGCAGCGACCTCCCTGCTCAAGGCCCACCGCACGCACGGCCATCTCGCCGCGCGCCTTGATCCGCTCGGCCGCGAGGCGGAGGGCGACCCGGCGCTCTCGCCCGAGCCGCTTGGCCTGACGCCCGAGGTGATGGCCCAGATCCCCGCCCGGATCCTGCGCATGTACGTGCCCGGCGAGACGCTGGCCGACGCGCTGCCGCATCTGCGTGAGACCTACTGCGGCCCGATCGCCTACGAGATCGAGCACATCGCCTCACATCGCCAGCGCCTGTGGCTGCGCGAGGCGATCGAGTCAGGGAAGTTCCGCCAGCCGCTCACTCACGATGAGCAGAAGACGCTGCTGCGCCGGCTGACCGAGGTCGACGCCCTCGAGCGCTTCATGCACAAGGCCTACCTCGGCCAGAAGCAGTTCTCGATCGAGGGGCTGGACATGACCGTGCCGATGCTCGACGAGCTGATCCAGCTCTCGGCCACCCGCGGAGCGCGCGAGGTCGTGATCGGCATGGCTCACCGCGGCCGCCTGAACGTCCTCGCCCATAACCTCGGTCGCCCCTACGACACGATCTTCGCCGAGTTCGAGGGGCAGTCGACGCTCGAGCCGATAACCACGATCCCCCAGGGCGGGACCGGCGACGTCAAGTACCACCACGGCGCCCAGGGCTCCTACCAGCTGCCGAGCGGCGAGTCGATCATCGTGCGCCTGGAGTCCAATCCGAGCCACCTCGAGTTCGTGGCTCCCGTCGCGGCCGGGGCGACGCGCGCCGCCCAGACCACCCGCCAGGGGCCGCATGCCCACCGCGACACGAACGCCGCGATCCCGATCATCCTGCACGGCGACGCCGCCTTCCCCGGGCAGGGCGTCGTGGCCGAGACCCTGAACCTCCAGGCGCTCGACGGCTACACGGTCGGCGGCACGGTCCACCTGATCCAGAACAACCAGGTCGGCTTCACCACCGATCCCGACGACTCCCGCTCGACGACCTGGGCCTCCGACCTCGCCAAGGGCTACGACGTGCCGATCATCCACGTCAACTCGGATGACGTGGCCGCCTGCATCAGCGCCGTGCGTCTCGCCTTCGCGTTCCGCCAGGAGTTCGGACACGACGTGCTGATCGACCTGATCGGCTATCGCCGCTTCGGCCACAACGAGGCCGACGAGCCGGCCTACACCCAGCCCGAGATGTACCAGGTGATCAAGAAGCACCCGCCGGTGCGCGAGCGCTTCGCCCGCGAGCTGATCGAGCAGGGTGTGGTCTCCGAGCCCGAGTCGACCGAGATGACCGACAGCGTGTGGGCGGTGCTCACCGAGCAGCACCAGCGCCTGAAGGAGCGCATCGCCGCCGCCCGGCAGGTCGATCACGCCACCGGCGAGTACCAGCTCGACCGCACGCCTTCGCCCGAGGTCAAGACCGCGGTCTCCGCCGATCGCCTCGAGGTCCTCAACGAAGAGCTTCTCTCCGTGCCCGAGGGTTTCACGGTCCACCCGAAGCTGGTCAAGCAGCTCGAGCAGCGTCGCGAGGCCTTCGAAACCGGCGCCGGGATCATGTGGGCGCACGCCGAGGCGCTCGCCTACGCCTCGCTGCTCACCGAGGGCATCCCGATCCGCCTCACCGGCCAGGACACCGAGCGCGGCACGTTCAGCCAGCGGCATCTCGTGCTCCACGATCCCAAGACCGGCCAGGAGCACTCCGCGATCCAGCAGCTGCCGGGGGCGCTCGCGCCGATGGAGCTCCACAACAGCCCCCTCTCGGAGATGGCGTGCCTCGGGTTCGAATACGGCTACTCGCAGGAGGGCCCGGAGACGCTGGTGCTCTGGGAGGCCCAGTTCGGCGACTTCGTCAACGGCGCCCAGGTGATCATCGACCAGTTCATCGTCTCGGGCCTGGCCAAGTGGGGCCAGACCTCGCGCCTGACGCTGCTGCTGCCGCACGGCTACGAGGGATCCGGGCCCGAGCACTCCTCGGCCCGTCTGGAGCGCTTCCTTCAGCTGGCCGCCGAGGGCAACATCCGCGTGGCCGCGCCGACCACGCCGGCCCAGTACTTCCACCTGCTGCGCCGCCAGGCGCGGATCGCCAAGCAGCGGCCGCTCGTCGTGATGACCCCGAAGAGCCTGCTGCGCCTGCCCCAGGCCACGAGCCGGCTCGACGACCTGACCACCGGGCGTTTCTCGCCGGTGCTAGGCGATGGCCGCCCGGATCCCGATCAGGTCGTGCGCCTGCTCCTGTGCAGCGGCAAGATGTACTACGACCTCATCAGCTCCGGCGAGCATGAGCGCCGCCCGGATGTGGCGATCGGCCGGGTCGAGCTGCTCTACCCGTTCCCCCAGCACGAGATCCTCGAGCTGGTGGGCCAGTATCCGAACCTTCGCGAGGTTGTGTGGGTGCAGGAGGAGCCGCGGAACATGGGCGCCCGCGCCCACATGTCGCCGCGGCTGCTGCAGATCCTCCCCCAGCACCTCGAGTTCGGCTACATCGGCCGCCCCGAGCGCGCCGCCGCCGGCGAGGGCTACCCCGCCGCCCACGCCGTCGAGCAGCACCGGATCGTCGACACCGCGCTCGACGTCGGGCAGCCGGTCTCGCAGTACCCGCGCAAGCTCCCCGGCGAGCGCTGATCCGGCGCTTGCAAGGCTGTATGCGCGGTCAGCAACGGGTTCTGACAACCTTGTGCGATCCGGTTACGTAGAGACGGATCACGCAAGGACACTGCCCGCCGCCATTTGACCCCGAGCTTCGGGGTCCACGACATGGCGATCGATCTCGGCACCGCCAACACGCTCGTGTACGTGAGCGGTCGCGGGATCGTGGTCTCAGAGCCGTCGGTGGTGGCCTCCGACACCGACACGGGTGAGGTGCACGCGGTCGGAGCCGAGGCCGAGCGGATGATCGGGCGCACGCCGGCGACGATCGCCGCCACGCGTCCTCTGCGGCACGGCGTGATCGCCGATTTCGAGGTCACCGAGGAGATGCTGCGCTACTTCATCCGTAAGGTCCTCGACCGCCGGATCGCTCACCCGCGGCTGATCGTGTGCGCCCCCTCAGGGGTCACGGAGGTCGAGAAGCGCGCGGTCGAGGAAGCCTCGCTGGCCGCGGGCGCGCGGCGGGTGCACCTGATCGAGGAGCCGATCGCCGCCGCGATCGGGGCCGGCGTCGCGATCGAGGAGCCGGTGGGGCGGATGGTCGTGGACGTCGGCGGGGGCACGAGCGAGATGGCGGTGATCTCACTGGGAGGGATCGTCGTCTCGCGCTCGGTCCGTGTGGGTGGCTACGAGATGGACGAGGCGATCGCGCACTATCTGCGCGGGGCCTACCAGCTCGCCGTCGGCTCGCGTACGGCCGAGGCGATCAAGATCCAGATCGGATCCGTCGCCCCGCTCGCCCAGGAGCTGACGATGGAGGTGCGCGGCCGCCACCTGATCACCGGCCTGCCGACGGCGGTTCAGCTGAGCTCGGAGGAGGTCCGGGCGGCGATCTCGGCGCCGGCCCGGGAGATCATGCAGGCCATCCGCGACACGCTCGAGGAGACGCCGCCCGAGCTGGCCAGCGACGTCGCCCGCGACGGGATCCTCCTCGCCGGCGGTGGCACGCTGGTACGCGGCTTCGAGGACATGGTGGCGGGGGAGACCGGAATGCCCGTGTTCTCGGCCGAGTCGCCCCTGACCTGCGTGGCCACCGGCTCAGGCCAGGCTCTGGTGCATTTCGACCAGCTCTCGCTGGCCTCCCGCCACCGGCGGGCCGCTTTGACGGCCGATTGGCGAACGACCTAGCTGCGCCACACGCGCGATCGCGCATCCGGCCAGGAGGATCAGGAACGGGTCCAGGGGCTCGCGGAATCGCGGAGTCTCGGCATTGACCGCGGCGATCGCCAGCCACAGCAGCACGGGGACCGCCCACAGCCACCGCGGAGCCCTCCTGGCGGCCATCGTGAACGCCCCGGCCAGCGCCAGGACGGCCAGCAGCCAGAAGCCGACCACGCCGATGACCGCAACCCCCCGGCTGATGCCGATCACGTACGCCGACGCCCGCCAGGCGAATGAGCCCTCGAGCTCGAGCAGGCGCAGCGTGTTATGGGCGATCGCGGCGACCGGCGCGAGCGGGTGATCGCCGATGTAGCTGACGGCGCGGCTGGTCAGGCGGCTCGAGAGCTGTGGCTCGGTCAGGTGCGGGGCGGCGGCCTCGAGGTCCTTGTAGCGGGGGACGACGAAGAAGATCCGCCACCGGTACGGGATCACCGGATCGCTGGCTGACGCGGGGTTGTATGTCCCGGCGAGCGTGATCCCGGTCTCGTCGGAGATCGGTACGAAGCTGTGAAGCTCGCTGGCGTTCCGGATCGTCCAGGGCGCGATCACGAGAGCGGTGCTGGCGAGCAGAATGACCGGGGCGAGCGGCTTGCGGACCGCCCACCACGCGGCGAACCCGAGGGGCACGGCCGCGACGAGCACCTCCTGGTGGGTGAGCGCCGCCAGGCCGAGAAGGGCGCCGCTGCCAGCGAGCCAGAGGCTCGGCCTGGCCGCCCGCCGTGCCCTGAGCGCCGTGCAGACCGCCCCCAGCAGCAGCGGCGTGAGCAGGTTCTGGACCACGAGCACGGCCGACAGCTCGACCATCGCCGGATAGACCGCCGCGATGAGGAGCGCCGCGAGCGCGACCGCGGCGCCGCAGGCCTCGAGCGCGATCAGCGCGACCAGCGCAACCGTGACGGTGCCCAGGACGGCCTGGGAGATGCGCGCCGCCTCGACACTCGTGGAGACCTTCGCAACCGCGGCGAGGAAGTACGGGTACGCGGGGGGGAAGTACGCCGTCGCACCACGCGTGCCGGCGGCGGCCCCCGCGCCGCTCGCATAGTCGCCCGAGCGCGCGATCTGGCCGGCCAGCGCCAGATACGAGGCAGCATCGAACCGCGGCGTGTAGGAGGTCGTCTCCACCTGTACGACCCGGATCGCCAGGCTGGCCAGCAGCAGCGCCGCCACGATCCCGATCCGCCAGCGGCGATCCGCAAGCACGCGCCCACATTAGTTGGGGACGCGGCGCGCGGGCTCGCGGGTGCGCGCCGTGTCAGTGGATGCCGACGATGCCGGCGCAGACCCAGCTCGAGGCACCGGCCCCGCCGTTCCAGATCCGGCTGGCGACGGCGTCCTGCTCGGCCTTGGAGGCCAGATACGCCGCCGGTCCGCTCCCGCCGTAGAGCTTCCAGGTGGCGGGCAGGATCTGGTAGTAGCCCGAGGCGCCGGCGCTGTTCGGAGGCAGATTCTGGCCGCCTGACTCGCAGAGCACGATCGGGTAGGGGATCGCCCACCCGCCCGCAGCTCCGAGCGCCGGGCCGGCGCTCGCGAACGTGGTACCGGCCGCCGCTCGCTGAGCGGCTGCGGCTGCGGCTGCGGCTGCCGCCTGGGCGGCCTGGATCTGTGCGATCTTGGCCCGGATCGAGCTGCTGGCGTTCTGGCTGGCGGCGAGCTGCGCGCGCTGGGCGGCGAGTGCACGGGCCAGCGCGGCCTGCTTGGAGGACAGGAGCACGTTCATGCCAGCCAGCGCTCGCGCCCGGACCTCGGCGTTGGCGGCGAGGCTCTGGTCTCGGGCCTGCAGCCGCTCCAGCTTGACCTCGATCGCCGTGGCGCGGGCCTTGGCGAGACGCGTGACCTCGATCGTCAGCTGCTGACGGTGCTCGGCGTCGCGCAGATATGTGACCCGCTCGAGCAGGTCGGCGAAGCCATGCGAATCGATCACCACCGACACGAGGTCGGGATTGCCGTTCTCATAGGCGCTCACGAGCTGGGCTGCCAGCGCGCTGCGGTCGCGGGCGAGGGCCGCGCGCACGACGACGAGGCGGGCGTGGGCGATGCGCAGGCTGGCGTCGACGCTCGCCAGAGCAGCTCGATCGTTGGCCAGGTCCGCGCGCACGGCGGCCTCGCGGGACTGCACGAGCGCGATCTGAGATCCGAGCGAGGCCACCGAATCAGATAGGCCACCGATGCTGTGGGAGAGCTGGTCCTGACGCGCCTGCTGCGTCGCAAGCTCCGAATTCAGCTGACCGATGCTCTGGTCGGCCGACGAGGACAGCGGCAGCACGGCCGCCCCAGCGAGCACGGCAACCGCCGCGATCCCAATGGCCGCGGGCCTGGACAATGCGTTGCGCAGGCGAATCCTCATGAGCGATGCGATCTGCCTACGGGGTTAGCTGTCGGGCTCGCGCTCTCGCGCTACGCCGCCATCAGGAGGCGATTCGCCCCGAGGAACCTGGGTCCCCCGCTCCCCCGCGCGCGGGCGGGGAATTCGGCGCGGCGCACGATATCACTCGCGTCATAACACCGCCCCGAGGCCCAATATCCTCAGGCACGATGGCCCCTCGGGACATTCTCGACCGAGTGCGGGCGACCCCGCCTGGATTCGTGCGCACCTACGGCGACGTCTCGCCAGGGGCGCCGCGCGCCGCCGGCGCTGCGCTTCACGACTGCGACGATCCGTCGGTGCCCTGGCATCGCATCGTGCGGGCCGACGGCTCGCTGGCCAAGGGCAGGCGGCAGCGGACGCTGCTCGAGGCCGAAGGGGTCCCGTTCCGCGGGGCGCGTGTCGATATGGCCGCGGCGCGGCTCCCCGAGCTGTGAGCTGGCTGCAGCGCGAGATCCGCTTGGCCCCGCGCCCACGCGGCTTTCATCTCGTGACCGGCGAGGTACTCGAGGCACTGCCCGAGCTGCGTACGCTCGAAATCGGGCTGCTGCACCTGCTGATACGCCACACTTCCGCCTCGCTGGCGCTGAACGAGAACGCCTCGCCCGATGTGCGCCGCGACTTCGAATCGTGGTTCAACGAGGCGGTACCCGAGCGCGCGGGGTACTGGACGCATACCGACGAGGGGCCGGACGACATGCCTGCGCACGTAAAGGCCGCCCTGATCGGCCCTTCGCTGACGCTGCCCGTGGCCCGCGGACGGCTGGCGCTCGGGACCTGGCAGGGGATCTACCTGTGTGAGCACCGCGAGCGCGGCGGCTCGCGTTCGATCGTGGCCACCGCTTGGGGCGAGGGCGCCGGCTGACGTCCCCCAGGTGAACTGCCCTCCCGTCCTCGGCCGTGCCCAGCGGCGCCCGTCACGGCCGCGCGAGGATTAGCGCGAAGCGACTGGATCAGTCACCGGCCCTGCCAGAGCGGCGCGCGCTTCTCCGCGAATGCTCGGGCGCCTTCGCGCGCGTCCTCTGAAGCGAACACCGGATCGGAGATCGCCCGCTGGCGAACGAAGAACTCGGCTCGTGGCCAGTCGACCGACTCGACCAGGATCCGCTTGGTCGCGGCCAGCGCGAGAGGGCCGTTGGCCGCGATGGTGCGTGCGAGCTCGAGCGCGGTCTCGAGGGCCTGCCCAGGCTCGGTCACGCGGTTCAGCAACCCGAGCTCGTGGGCCCGCTCGGCCAGCATCGGCTCGCCGGTGAGCGCGAGCTCCATCACGATCGGGCGGGGCAGGGCATACGGGAGTCGCAGCAGCGCCCCGCCGGCCGCGACCAGCGAGCGCTTGACCTCCGGCACCCCGAGCTTCGCTCCCCGTGAGGCGACCAGCAGATCGCAGGCCAGCGCCACCTCCAGCCCTCCGGCGACCGCGAAGCCCTCGATGGCGGCGATGAGCGGCTTGTCGGCGGCACGCTGCGTGATGCCGGCGAAACCGCGCTCGGCCACGTGCGGGCGGTCGCCGGTGACGAACCCCTTCAGGTCCATGCCGGCGCAGAAGCCCTTCCCGGCCCCGGTGAGAACGCCGACCGACAGCTCCGGTTCGGCGTCGAGGTGGTCGAGTGCGGCCGCGATGCCCTGGGCCACCGCGCCGTTGACGGCATTGCGCTGGTCGGGACGGTTGATCGTGATGAGGAGCACGCGATCGTGCACCTCCGTGAGGACGACTTGCTCGGTGCTCATGCGGCGAACAGTCGCAGCTCCGGCTCGCGCTCGCCGCGCAGCACCCCCAGGTCCACCTCCACGCACTCGATGCCACGGGCGGTCGCGAGCACCCGGGCCTGCGGCTTGATCGTCTGCGCCGCGAGCACGCCGCGGCAGTCGTTGAATGCCGGATCGCGACGTATTCGGTCGAGGTAGCGTGTCAGCTGCTCGACCGCTTCGAGCCCGGCCACCCGCTTGATCTCGACCGCGACCCAGCCGTCCTCGCCGTCACGGCACATCAGGTCGACGGGCCCGATGTCGGTCGGCCACTCGCGGCGCACGAGTCGGAATCCCTCTCCGCACCAGTGCGGCTGCTCCGCCAGCAGCTCCTGCAGGTGGGCCTCGACTCCATCCTTGGCCAGCGCCGCGTCGTCGTCGGGCAGACCCATGTCGTGCTCGACGTCCGAGACGATCTCGCTGAGCCTGATCTCCAGGCGGTCCTCCGTGGCGCCGGCGCGCTTGCGCACCGTGATCGAGCCGGAGGCCTCCTCGATGACCGTCGGCGGCGTCATCCAGTTCAGCGGCTTGTATCCCCCGGCGTCGGCGTGAACGAGCACGGAGCCGTCGGCCTTCACGATGATCAGCCTCAGCGCCTCGGGCAGGAGGGCATCGAGGCGTCCGGAGTAGCGAACCTCGCAACGGGCAACGATCAGGCGCATGAAGCGGCCACCCTATGATCAGAAGCGGACGGCACCATGCGAAACCAGCTGCGCCCACTGTTCGACCGGGTGGTCATCAAGGAGCTCGACCCCGACCGGGTCAGGCGCTCGGGGTTGATCGTGCCTCCGGGCTCCGACGAGCCCCCGCCCCAGCACGGGATCGTGCTCGCGGTCGGGCGGGGCCTGGACTGGTGGGACCACGTCGGCGTGGTGATGCCCGTCAAGCCGGGCGATCACGTTGTATTCCCGGCCTCGGCCGGCGCCTGGGTCGAGGTCGACGAGGAACGCCTGCTGGTCTGCCGCGTGGGCGAGCTGCTCGGCGTGCTCGAGCAGGTCGAGAACTGCCCAGCATGTGGCGGCCGGCCGCTCGCGCCCGAGGAGGCCTGCCCGGTGTGCGGACGCGAGGGCTCGATCGCCTCCGGCTGAGGCCGTAGGCCGCGCTTCGCCTGGTCTACGCCGCGCCTGGTCTACGCCGCGCTGCGCTCCCCGAGCTCGCGCGGCTGGGCGGCCTCCACGCGCTCGAGCAGGTCGGAGACCTCTTCGCCGGCGCCCAGGCTGATGGCGTGCCGGCATGCGTCGAGGCATTCGGTGACCCGGTCGGTGCGCGCGAGCGAGTGGGCGTAGGTCGACCAGGCTGACACCGACTCCGGGTCGAGGACCGTGGCGGCATGGGCCGCAGAGACCTCGGCGCCGACGTCGCCGGCCAGGTGATAGGCGAGTGCGAGATCGAGCAGCCCCTCCGCACTCGGCCCCAGCTCCCGCGCGCGCTCGAGCGCCGCGATCGCGGCGGCTCGGTCCATCAGCCGCAGTCGGAGCCGTCCGAGCCGCTCCCAGGCGGAAGCGTCCGCCGGCGCCCGATCGACCGCCCGTCGCGCGGCGTCGGCGGCCAGGTCGATCGCACCCATGTCTTCGTAGATGCGGGCCGCGAAGCGCTCGGGCGTGGGCCGGTCGGTCTCGATACGCGCCCAGTCACGTACGGTGCGCGCGGCCGCGGGGAGGTTGCCGGCCTGCCAGAAGGCGGTCGTGAGCAGACGCAGCACAACGGGATTCGACGGTTCGGCGTCGCGCGCGTAGACCAGGCGCTGCGCCGCCAGGGCGGCATCGCCCTCCGCAAGCGCGTGCTGCGCGGCGGTCATGAAGCGCTGCACGCGATCGGCGGCGGCATCGGGCTTGGAGAAGTCCACGAACTGAAGCGACCCTGCGGGGACGGTCCGCACCCCGATCGAGAACAACACGCGCGCCCACTGCTGGACGTCCTCCTCCTCGCCGGAGAAATAGATGCCGCTGACCGTGCCAACGCCCCACTCCGGATAGGACAGGCAGCGCGCGTAGCGGTGCACGACGGAGTGGTCGGGAACCCTCGTGCCGAACGGGTCGTGCTTGGCGCGTTCCGCAGCGTTCTGGCGAGCGCGCTGCTCGGCCTCGTAGGCCCGCCGGCCCTCCTCGGCGCGCGCCTTGCGGGCTGCGGCCGCTGAGACCTTCACGGCGTTCCGCGTGACCCTTCCCCCGCGCGAGGTCTCAGCCAGCTGCTCCAGTTGGTCCGCGGCCTCGTTGATCGCCTGTAGATGGCGCTGGTGCTCGTGCTGGCGTCCCTGGGGCGCGATGTCGGGGTGCCAGCGCTTGGCCATCCTCCGGCGGGCCAGCTGCACGTCCCGCTTTTCGAAGGGCGCCTCTAGCTCCAGGAGGAGCAACGCCTGTTCGAGATCGAGCACCCGAGCCATGACTGCATTACGTTAGCGACGCGCCCGAATCCGGCGAGCTTTGTCGCAATCCTGCAACAGCTCTGTTCCAATTCAGCAACAGCGCGCCCGAGGCGGCTCGCCGGCGCTTACGGTGGCGCCATGGCCATCACTCGCCCTCGCCCGCTCGCCGTCCTCGGGCTGCTCGGCGCCCTTCTCGCGCTGACGCTCGGCGCCCCGCTGCTCGGGTTGCCGCTCGAGTTCCTGGGCGGGGGGACTTCCGGCTCCCCTTGCGGCGCCGGTTCCGACACCGGGATCGCGCTGGGAGCGCCGGGCGCGGGCGTCCTCGCTGGGGCGAGCGAGTACGGCGGTCCTGGCGATCCCGGAAGCGGCGTGCTCGGAGCCTCGGGCGTCAACCTCGCCCAGCACCCCGACAGCTACGCCGAGCTCGGCGGGAGCACCTTCCAGACCGCGACGATGATGGGCGGGCTGCCGTACATGACGCCGCTTCGGATCACGTGGGGGTCTCGCTCCGTGATCGCCTACAAGCGCGACTTCGGCTTCGGCGGCGGACCGGTCGACGGCAGCCCGCGAGCGATCGACCTCTGGTGGCAGCTCGCGGGGCGGCTCGGGATCCCGTATGAGGATGGGCTGTGGTCCGGGCGCGTCCGGCTCGAGCGCCCTCCGGCGACGGGCGCAGCGAGCCAGTTCGGAGCCGTGCCCTCCGGAGCCGCCGCAGCGGCGGGTCCGGCTGCGGCTGCGGCCTGTGCCCCCGGCGGGCTCGAAGCCGTCGCGCTGACAGCCGGCGAGCGGGCTGTGCTGCTTTCGAACGGCCTGGCGGCGGCGCCCGCCGGCGCGCCGCCGGCGGTCAAGGGCATCATCGCAGCGGGCAACCAGATCGCCGGCCGGCCGTACCTGTACGGCGCCGCTCACGGGCTGCCGCTCTCCGAGCTCGCACCCGCCTATGACTGCTCGAGCAGCGTCGAGCACCTGCTCTATGGCGGCGGACTGTTGCCTGTCGGCTACGGCGCGGCGTCCTCGGCGCTCGAGAGCTTCGGGGCTGCGGGGATCGGCAGGTGGGTCACGATCTACGCCAGCCCCGCGCACGTCTTCATGTACGTGGCGGGCCTGCGCTGGGACACCTGGGCCGCCGGCGGACCCGGAGACGGCAGCAGCGGGATCGGCTGGCACCCGCTCGTGCGCAGCTCGGCGGGGTTCGTGGCGAGGCATCCGGTGGGGCTGTGAGGCGGCTGGCGCTGTGGACGGCGTGCGCGGCACTCGGTGGCTGCTCGCTCGTGCCCTCGGCCCCGAAGGCGCACAGCATCCAGTCACCGGTGGCCGTGGCTCAGGCGAGCCACGAGTACCCGGGCCCGGTGGTCCACGAGCGTGTCGCGGGCACCGCCGGCGGAGCGGTCGCCGCCGTGCGGAGCTTCGCGGGCGCGTACATCAACTGGAGCGCAGCCACGGTGAGCGCCGACATGCGCGCGCTCGCGGCCCGGAGCGTCGGCCAGGCCCGCTCGATCGTCGCGCTCGCCGCCGCCCAGACGGCTCAGGACTACGAGCTTCAGCGGGGCGGCGTGGCCAACCATGGGAGGGTCGAGGCGGTGGCGCCGCTCCCCGGCCATGCCCGTCAATACGTGGTGGTCACCGTGGAGCGCACGACGGCGACGAACACGACCGCCTATCAGGGGCTGGCCCCGGCCTGGCACGTCGCCGTGGCCACGGTGAGCGAGGTGGGACCGGGCCAGTGGGCGGTGAGCGGCTGGCAGCCGGAGAGCTAGCGGGTCCCGGGAACGTGAAATGAGGAGGTTGCTATGATTGCTTGCCGATAGGCAAGGATTTGAAGACCGAGACACAAGCCCAGACGACACAGATGAGCGCAGCCGCTCGTCCCGACGATGAGGCGGCGCGCCTGCGAATCGTGATCGGGCGCCTCTCGCGGCGGCTGCGGCCTACCGCGGCCGCGCGCGCGGCGGGGCTCACGCCCACGAGGGTGTCGGTGCTGCTGCACGTGGTCCGGGACGGCCCGATCCGCCTGTCCGAGCTCTCGGAGACCGAGGGCATCAACCCCACGATGCTCTCGCGGGTCATCGCAGACCTGTCCGACGCCGGGCTGCTCGAGCGCCTGTCCGATGTCAGCGATCGCCGCGCCGCGTGGGTCAAGGCGACAGCCGCCGGCCGGCGGCTGGCCGAGCGCATGCGCAAGGAGCGCACCGACGCGCTCCGGGTCGCGCTGACGCGGCTGAGCCCCGCCGAGCAGAGCCGGCTCGAGGAGTCGCTGCCCGCGCTCGAGGCGCTCGCCGAGGTGCTGAAGGAGGCGCTTCCGTGACCCGAGTCGCGCGCATCGGACGGGTGACGTTCGCCGCTCTCAGCGTCGCCAACTACCGCCGTTACTACGGCGGGCAGGCGATCTCGCTCATCGGGACCTGGATGCAGATGACCGCGCAGTCCTGGCTGGTGCTGACACTGACGCATTCGAGCACCGCGCTCGGTGTGGTGATCGCGCTGCAGACGCTGCCCGTGCTGCTGCTCGCCCCGTACGGCGGCGTGATCGCCGACCGGGTCGACAAGCGAAGGCTGATGGTCGCGCTGCAGACCGCGATGGGCGTGCAGGCCCTGATCCTGGGGCTGCTCACCGTGACCCACGTCGTCCGTGTGTGGGAGATCGGCGTGCTGGCGGCCCTGCTCGGCTTGAACAACGCGTTCGAGAATCCAGCCCGCCAGTCGTTCATGCTCGAGCTGGTCGGGGCCGAGCACCTGCGTAACGCCGTGAGCCTGAACTCGACCTTGGTCAACGTCGCGCGCATGCTCGGTCCGGCGGCCGCGGGTCTGCTGATCGCGAGCGTGGGCGAAGGCGTCTGCTTCCTGGCCAACTCGGTGAGCTTCGTGCCCGTGGTCGGCTCGCTGCTGACGATGGACCACAACCTGCTCGCCCCTTCCAAGCCCGCCCCGCGAGCCCGCGGCCAGCTGCGCGAAGGGCTGCACTACGTCCGTTCCACGCCTGAGCTGGCGATCCCGCTGGTGATGATGGGGCTGGTGGGGTGCCTCACGTACGAGTTCCAGGTTTCGCTGCCGGTGATGGCCAGTCGCGGCCTGCATGCGGGCGCGACCGGCTTCGGGTTCATGACCGCGGCGATGGGCGTCGGCGCGGTGGTCGGCGGCCTGTTCATGGCCGCCCGCGGCAAGACAGGTCTCCGCCCGCTCGTCGCGGCCGCCGGCGGCTTCGGCCTGGCGCTGATCCTGGCCACTGCCGCCCCGAATCTGGCGGTCGAGCTCGTGGCCCTGGCGCTGGCCGGGGCGATGAGCATCAGGTTCATGGCCAGCGGCAACACGACGCTGCAGCTGACCGCCGAACCCAGCATGCGCGGCCGCGTGATGGCGCTG
>Ga0070735_10002388_pt1 | contig 17063 bp, 17 predicted proteins | sample Coa_R1_FD_66443 | JGI IMG/M metagenome (GOLD analysis project Ga0070735, IMG submission 66443) | Surface soil microbial communities from Centralia Pennsylvania, which are recovering from an underground coalmine fire - Coalmine... | ecosystem: Environmental > Terrestrial > Soil > Unclassified ... | reverse complement strand
CGCGGCTTTGCGGTGGTTGCCAACGAGGTCAAGTCGCTCGCCAGTCAAACCGCGAAGGCGACCGACGAAATCTCGGCCCAGGTTGGTGCCATGCAGGGCGCGACCGCCGAAGCGGTCGAGGCCATTGAGGGCATCGGCCGCACCATTGGCGCCATCAACGAGATCACTTCGGCGATCTCGATCGCTGTGGACCAGCAGGGTTCGGCCACGCAGGAAATCGCCCGCAACGTGCAGGAGGCGGCGAAGGGAACCGGCGAGGTATCAAGCAGCATCGCAACCGTCAATCACGCCGCCGAGAAGACCGGGACGGCCTCCAGCAGCGTCCTGGCTTCGGCGGAACAGCTCAGCAAGCAGGCGGCGGCCTTGCGTGCCGATGTCGATCGCTTCCTCGGCAATATCCGCGCGGCTTGAGGCGGCCTTCGGTCGGTGTTGATGGATGGCAGGGTTTTCGAAGATCGCTCCCGTCGAAAGCGAATCTAGGTCATCGCTAACGGCTCGTTAACCTTGCTGGCCGTAGGGTCAATCAATCGCTGGTGTCCCTTTGAACCAAATCCGCTCCGGTGAGTGCGGCGACTTCGGTTTCAGGGCACTGGAAAGCCGGTGGTCTGGCGGCAAAAATGTCTTTGGCGAACAAGAAACCGGTAGTTCCATCCGCCGAGGAGCGGCGACGTTTCCAGCGCGTCAAGGTGCACCTGCTGGGACGTTACATGCTTCCGGACCGGCGCGAATTTCCTTGCCAGATCATCAATATGTCGCCCGGTGGGCTCGCGCTGCTCGCGCCCGGCATCGGCAATGTCGGCGATCGGGTGATCGCCTATCTCGACCATATCGGCCGGGTCGAAGGCAAAATCACCCGCATCATCGACAATGGCTTTGCCATGACGGTGGGTGCGACCGCCCGCAAACGCGACAAGCTCGCGGCGCAACTGACCTGGCTTGCCAACCGCGACATTCTCAGCCTGCCCGAGGATCGCCGCCACGACCGCATCATTCCGCGCAACCCGATTGCGCTCATGACGCTGGAAGACGGCACCAAGATGACCTGCCGCATCATCGACATGTCGCGTTCGGGGGCGGCGATCGCGGCCGAAAACCGCCCGCCGCTGAAATCGCTGGTGATGCTGGGCAAGGTTCAGGCGCGCGTGGTGCGCAATCTCGAAGAAGGTTTCGCGCTCGAATTCCTCCACGAGCAGATGCCCGATACGCTCGAGGAAAGCGTCACGGCGCGGTAGCGCTTTATCTTACTCCCCCTTGGCAGCCGGCTTCGACAGATACTCGGCCGACTGCGCCGCGCCCTTGAGGGGCGTGACCTTGTCGGGATCGATCCTCACCATCAGATAATCGATGTGGTCGTCGATCCGGGTGAACCAGTGCCCGGTGCCGGCCGGAATGACCACGACATCGCCGGCTTTGATTTCATAGGCAATCCCGTCGCGAATATCCGAGCCATTATTGCCGGGGCCGTTGAATTCGACGACCGTGCGCATGGTGGCCGGACGGCGTTGCCGCTCGACAATATCGGGGCCGAGCACCAGCGTCGCGGAGCCCGAAATCACGTGATAGACCTCGCTGATCTGGTCATGCTCCGCCACTGAATGGGGCGCCGGCCTCTCCAGCCGAGCGCGATGGACCATGCCGATGCCGATCCGCGCTTTCCCGATATCGATGTCGCGCACCTGCTGGTCGATCAACTTCTCGGCGATCGCCTTCTTGGTGTAGCTTTCAAGTTCGGCGACCGGAATATGGGTCCCCGGGCACATGATACAGGTCGGCTGCGGATCGGTCGGATTAACGCGGGCGGCCTCTTCGGCGGCAACCGGCACGCCGATCGCAACGCCGATGACGGTCCAAAGACCCAACAACACATTTTTCATGATCACCTCGCTGTTCTCGCGCGACAGCATGCACGGCCATGGCCTCTTGCCAAGGTTTTCCGGCCTCATCGCGGACAGCGTTAGCGGGGGGTAAAAAGCCATAAACCACCGGATTTGTCGCATAGGCGGCCAAAAAGCCGGCCCGTCTGTACCTTGGCCGGTGAAAAACCCGTCGGAATGCCGTTAACAGCGGCGCGCTTCGCCACCGTAAAGGCGGATATTTCAGGGATCCGGCCGTTAATCGATAAAATTTGAATCAATTGCGGTTGTCTAAAATTGTATTCGAATTCTATTCAAATAAAGATCGAATTATCTGAAGTATTGATCAGTATTTAGCTCGATTGTACTTGGTATACTTAGCCGCCGCGCAAAACCTTTGTGCGCAATGTGGTCCCAACAAAAAAATAAAAACGGGGGCCATCATGTTTGGAGTCAGGGAGCGAAAAGGTTTGGCGGTCGCCGCCATCCTTTTGGGATTGAGTACGGCGGCACGGGCCGCCGACGAGCGGGCGCTTTATGCAAGCCTCGGCGATACCACGCGTGCGCCGATCGGCTGGGTCGATTTCTGCAATGAAAATCCTGGCGAATGCCGGGGTGGTCCGTCGCAACCGCGCGACATCGTCATGACGCAAGCCGCTTGGCGCGATCTGTTGCGCGTCAACCATTGGGTCAATCAGACCGTCAAACCGATGACCGACATGGATCATTGGGGCGTGATCGAGAAATGGTCGTTGCCGACCGACGGCTATGGCGACTGTGAAGACTATGTGCTGCTGAAGCGCAAGATGCTGATGGACGCGGGCTGGCCGCGTGAGGCGCTTCTGATCACGGTGGTGCGCGACAAGATGGGCGAAGGCCACGCGGTGCTGACGGTGAAGTCCGACAAAGGCGAGTTCATTTTGGACAACCAGAACGAAAACGTCGTGGCCTGGACCGAAACCGGATACCGCTTCGTCAAACGCCAATCGCAGAGCGACCAGAACGTTTGGGTTTCCCTCGGCGACCCCCGGCCCGCGGTTTCGACCGCCAGCGCCAGGGATCGCTGACAAAAGAGAAAGGTTACGCGAGCCGGTCACATCCCCACCCCTCCCCGTCCCAGACCGGACCGCGCGCGGCCAGGCTTCCCCCAAAGCCTGGCCGCAACTTTTTTGTCAGTTTTGTGAAGTAGACCGCACCACCTGCTACCCGCGTCACATGCTGCGCCGACGGCCTTGTTTTTGGCATCTCCCGCCCGGTTCCTCGCGGTCTGGTGACTTGCGTTTCGCGGCAAATACCGGCTGGATGGTCACCTTCATTATCCTTTGAGGAATCCACATGAACGTGCACACCCAGTTGACGTCCGACGTCATCGGACTGACCAAAACCGCGCCGTTTTCCCGGCGCGGTTTCATGACCGCATCTGCCGCCGTCGCGGCGGGCTACACGCTGGCCGCCGGCCCCGTGCGAGCCGACGTGATCAAGACCGATACCGACGGCCTTGAGGCCGGCGATATCAAGATCAAGGTCGCCGACGGCGAAATGCCCGGTTATTTCGCGCGCCCCAAGGGCGTCGCCAACCCGCCCGTCGTCCTGGTCGCGATGGAGATTTTCGGGTTGCACGAATACATCCGTGACGTCACGCGGCGCATGGCCAAGCTCGGCGCGCTCGCGATCGCCCCCGATTATTATTATCGCAAGGGCGTCGATCTCACCAAGATCACCGACATCCCGCAGCTTCTGCCGATCGTCAATTCCAAGCCGGATGCCGAACTGCTGTCCGATCTCGACAGCACGGTGGCTTGGGCCAAGGCCCAAGGCGGCAATACCGAGCGGCTCGGAATCATCGGCTTCTGCCGTGGCGGGCGCACGGTGTGGGAATATGCCGCCCATAGCCCCGCCTTGAAGGCCGGCGTTTCCTTTTACGGACCTCCGGTCGATTCGCCGAACCCGCTCTGGCCCAAGAGCCCGACGCAGCTCGCGGGCGAGATGAAGGCGCCCGTGCTCGGACTTTATGGTGAGGCCGACACCGGCATTCCCGTGGCCACCGTCGAGGCGCTGAAGGAAGCGCTCGCCAAATCGAACAAGACCGCGGAGTTCAAAATCTATCCCGCCGCCCCGCACGGCTTCCATGCCGACTATCGCCCGAGCTACCGCAAGGAAGCCGCCGAAGATGGCTGGAACCAGATGCAAGGCTGGTTGAAGAAATACAAAGTGCTCGGCTGATTATCAGCCCCGTTCGCCCCTCGCGGCCGGGTCGAAGCGGACAACAGTTGAAAAAAGCGCGCGGCTATTTTACCGCGCGCTTTTTTGACGGCAGCCTTCTTCACGAAAGGCTGCCGGCCATACCCTCAACCGCAAACCTGGACCGGCCGCCAACGCCAACCATAGGCCGTATGAATGTGACGCCGCACGACATAACAGCCCTCATTATAATAGTAAGAATCGTCGTAGGCGTAATTCGGGTAGCCCCAGTAGCCATCATACCAGCCGTTATCCCAAACAAATCCGCCGCCGAAGAAACCGCGGCCGCGACGGAATCCATCACGATCACGGTCAAATCCGCGACGGTCACGATCGAATCCGCGGCCCCAATTGCCGCTGGCGAAACGGTTGCCCTGGATGCCCGCATTCGGCGTGACGCGTGCAAAGCTATTGCTGAAGTTCCCGCCTCGCGCAGCGAAACCGCCGCCGCCGAAACTCCCGCCGGCGCGCCCGCCGCCTCCACCGTGGCCGCCTCCCCCGCCACCGTGGCCGCCGCCACGCGCCAAGGCCACGTCCGGTGTCAACAGGCCCACCGACGCCACCGCACATAATGCGATCATTGTTTTCCGCAACATTGTCACCCTCCTCGGTGAAAAAGCACACTCCGCAGGCGGATGACTCTTTCGCCGCAATCGCGTTCCGCGGCATGGCGGCGACACGGCCAAATGCCCGCGCTTTAAGGCTCACTTCTGCGCGACTAAAACGCGATGAAGAAAAGCTGTCGTGGGAACTTAAAAACCGTTTTAGGAAGCGAAATTGGGAGGCAAGCGCTTTTCTCGTCCGCGCCCGTTCGGAGCCGTCAGGCGGCAACTCCGGAAGCCGCGGCCTGGCCGGTGCGGTCTTCGATCATATTGATCAACATATTCTCGCTGGACTGATCGGCGATCCGCAAGCGCCGCACCGCGACATGCCGCATGCCATTATTGGGCGTACTCACAGTGCGAACGATGTGTTCGCTTTCGCGGTTTCCCGCAAGCGCCTCGCGATCCTGGCGCTCGATCTTTTCGGCGGTTTCGGCGGGAAATAGTTCCCACACCGATTTGCCGATCACCTGGGCGCGCGGCAATCCGAGGAACACCTCGGCGGCCCGATTCACGAACGTATAACGCAACGTGCGCGCATCCTTTGCCACGATCGCCTGCGGCATACTCTCCAACACGGTGGCCAGGAATTTCTCGGTGCGCTCCAGCATGCGTTCGGCGCGCCGCCGCTCGGTGCAATCCTCGTGGGTCGATACCCAGCCGCCGCCCGCCATCGGCTCCTCTGAAATCCGGATCAAACGGCCGTCCGGCAACGCCAGTTCGGTAACCGCGGGCTTTCCTTTCGCGACACGCTCCAGGATCGAGGCCATGAACGCATCGACGTTCCCCTGAAACGTACCATGCTCGGCACGATAGGTGAGAAGATCGCGCAACGAACAGCCGGGCACGATGATCTCCGGCGGCAACTCATACATGGCGCGGTAGCGCCGGTTGGTCGTCAACACGTTGCCTTTCGCATCGATCATGACGAGGCCCTGGGGCATATTATTGAGCGCGGCGCTGAGTTGCCATTTGGTCTCCAGATATTTGTCGTTCAACCGGTCGCGTTCGCCCCGCGCAACATCGCGCTGCCGCGCCGTGCCGAGTTCCATCTGGATGAGTTTCTGATTATGGGAGATCGCGTCACGGAAATTTCGCACGGCACGCGCGAGGTGCCCGATCTCGTCGCGGCGATTATCATATGGAATACCGAGATCGGTCTTACCGGCTGCGATCAAATCGGTGGTCTTGGCAATCTCCGCCAATGGCGTGATCACCGCGCGCCGCACGGCTAATAAGTTGAGCGCGCCGAGCAACAGGCCACACAGACCCAGCGCCGCCAGATACCACGATGCTGTCCGGGTCCGATCGGCGAGCTCGGTCACGACCGCGGCGCGGCCGTCGAGCTCCTTTTCGAAGGCCTCGATATCCCGGTTGAGCGCGACACGCAGCGAACGGTTGGCGTCGTTATCGCCCCAGCTACGTCCCGCGGCGGGGCTGATCTGGGTTGCCCGGCGCGCCAACTCACGGCGAAAGTCGATGAATTGCAGAATGCGCTTCCGGAAACCTTCAAACCGGGCATCATCTTTGAAATCGGCGCTCTTTTCCCATTCGGCCATGACGGCGGAAAGCTCGCGGTTGCGCCTGAGCAGCTCATCGGCATAGCGCTTCACCGTGTCGGGCTCTGTCGACATGTAAACGCCGCGCGACTCCATCACGATCGCATAGATCAGCGCGTTGACCCGTCCGAGATTGATGGCGGTCGCCGCCGAGGCCGCCAGACCATGACGGTATTCGCTTTGCAACCGCACGGTCTGAATCGACATCACCACCAGCAAAGCCAGCACGACGGCCAACATGCCGACGATTCCGGAGACCTTCTCCGAAAGGCGAAGATTGTCGATAAAATCAAGACAATCGCTGAGCAGCTTGCGAATTTTGCCGATCATGGGTGGCGCTCGTGGTCCAGTCTGGGCAATACGGATTGGAACCTTCTGCCTGGGCGGCAAGCATAACCCGTCAGCCACTACCATAAGTTTAACTGCGATTGCTCCAATTTGCGGCAACTGTCGTCCCCCGGCCGCGAACGCGCGCACAAACGCCACCGCGCCGGCTTAAAGCGGCCGGAAAGACCGCGCGGCGGTGGAGGGACAAAATCGTGATGCCGATCAGAATCTTAAAGGGATAAGCTGAGGCGGCCGTTTAGCCGATTCTCTTCAAGCCGTTTTTGAATCGAGGGCCGTTACCGACATAGAATTTGGCGGCGCCCCCCATGGCGACCATTTGCGCCGGATCGAGGGGGCGGATCACCCGTGCCGGCGCGCCGATGATCAGCGAATGCTCGGCGAACTGCTTGCCTTCGGTGATCACCGAACCTGCGCCGACGATACTGCCGCGACCGACCCTGGCGCCATTCATCACGATGGACCCCATCCCCACCAACGCACCGTCTTCCAGCGTGCAGCCATGCAAAATGACGTTGTGGCCGACAGTGCAATTCCTGCCGATCGTCAGCGGAAAGCCGCGATCGGTGTGGCAGGTCGAATTATCCTGCACGTTCGAATTTTCGCCGATCTCAATCCATTCATTGTCGCCGCGCAACACCGCGCCGAACCAGACGCTGGCCCCTTCAAGAAGGCGTACCTTGCCAATAACGGTCGCGGTATCGGCGATGAAGTAATTGCCGCTGGCAGGGAGATCGGGTGCCTGCCCGTCGAGTTCATAGATCGCCATGCTCGCCAGTGCCCACTTTCCGTAGTTCGTTACGGAGACTCTGGCACAGCCATCAAAGCGTTTTCAAGCGAAGCATGCCCTCGGACTCGATCCGAGGGTGGATACCCGGTTCGCGTCAAGAAAACGCGTCAAACCAAAAAATTCAGGCCAGCAATCCGGCGGCGCGCAGGGTCATCAGAAAAAACGTTCCCGACATCAAACTCCAAAATCCCGCGATCACCGTTGCCATCAGCACGAATTCGAAGCGCCTCCGCTCGATCCGCGCTCCACGCAGCGTGTTGCGCATGATGATGAAGGGCGCGGCGAACACCAGAAAAGGAACCGCGGCGAAGGTTCGCGGCGCAACCCCTTCTTGAAGCAGGCCGAAACCGGCGGGACGTTCCAAAAAGGCCTGATAGCCGCTGGCCAGCGCGCCAGCGAACGCAAAACCGATACAGAGGGAAAAGAAGGAATTCAACGCATCCGGCGACATCATAGGCAATCCACGCAACCACTTTTGGAAAACTGCCTTTGCTTCGCAAAATTGACGGGCCGCCGCCACAACATCCTTAAGAAAAGGTTAACCGGCCGGGCCGGAACCGCGACCAGCACATGGCTCGCACCTGGCGTGTTCTCGCAAAACCATGCGTAAATAGCCGCTCGCATGGCATATTCGGCGTTGATTCGACCCTCCCCGATCCCGCGATCGCCCTTTTCATGACCTTCCTGACGACAACGCAAAACTTCGCGCGCCATCCCGGCAAAGATTTGGGCGGCCATTTTTTTGCAATCGTTTTGATCTGTGTCGCCGCCATTGGCGCGATCGGCCTTGTTGGCTATTTATTGTGGCCAACCTGGGAGCCGGATACTTCCAGCGGTCCGACGCGGCTGCCGGTGAGTATCGGCTCAACCCTGTTCAACGTTCCCGCGGCCTCGATCCGCATGAAAATCCAGCACCATTCCGGACCGCAGGAACGCATCGATCTGAGTTTCAAATTCCCCTCGCTCGACCCACCCGACGCTCCGAAACATGTCAGCGCGGCCGAAGTGGATGAGGCGATGCAACCGATCGACAGGATTTTCCTTTCAATCGCCGCGCATCACGATTCCTTGGCGCCCGAAATGCGGGTGCGGACGATTTTTCCGCGCTATCTCGATCAAGCGTCCACGACCGGGGAAGACGGTTTGACGATCCGCGCCTTTCGCGACAACTCGCCCTATAGCGGGGAGGATCTTTTCTCAAGCAGCGCGCCTCATCTCACCGCGCGCTGTACCCGCGAGGGCGCCACTCCCGGCATGTGCTTGAGCGAGCGCCGCGTCGAGGGAGCCGATCTGATTTTTCGCTTTCCCCGCGCCTGGCTCACGCATTGGCGCGAGGTGGCCGAGGCGATGGACCGCCTGACGGAGCAACTGCGCGGGCCGAAATGACGGCCACGCCTCGATCTTCGCCCGTCAACCCTGCTCGACCAGATCGTCTTCCAAAATAGCCATCTGGAATTGAAATGAGCGGTCGTCGTCTTCATCGTCGACAAACAAAACGCCGATAAATTCCTCTCCGATATAGACCTCGGCGGAATCGTCCTTTTTCGGCCGCGGCACCACCCGTATCTTGGGATTACCGAACAGGCGCTTGAGATAGGCGTCGAGTTTCCTGACTTCCTGAACGTCCACGGCAGTCTCCGATCTGATTTGGCAGGTGTAGAGGAAATTTTAGGACGGCATGGTGGAAACCGCCACTGATATCCCGGTCATATGACACGACGACGTGTCGTTCTCCAGAGCGTTTTCGAGCAAACTGGTCAAGCTTCGTACCCCGCGCCCGGGGCTGAAAATCTATCACCCTTGAAAACTACAGCCCGGTCGCGTTGAGCATTTGATCCATGGTGCGCGAGGGTTCGGCGCAACCGGCTTCTCCGACGATCTTGGCGGGAACGCCTGCGACCGTCACATTGTTGGGCACGGGCTTCACGACCACGGAGCCCGCCGCGATCCGCGCGCAATGGCCGACCTCGATATTGCCGAGGATTTTTGCGCCCGCCCCGATCAACACGCCGTGGCGTATCTTGGGGTGGCGATCCTCATTTTCCTTGCCCGTGCCGCCCAATGTGACGCCGTGCAAAATCGAAACGTCGTCCTCGATGACGGCGGTCTCGCCGCACACAAAACCGGTGGCGTGGTCGAGAAAGATGCCGCGGCCGATCCTGGCCGCCGGGTTAATGTCGGTTTGAAACACCGCCGACGAACGGCTCTGAAGATAATAGGCGAAATCCTTGCGGCCTTTCTTGAACAGCCAATGCGCCAGGCGGTAGGCTTGCAAGGCGTGAAATCCCTTGAAATAAAGCAAGGGATCGATGAAGCGCGAGGTAGCGGGATCACGGTCATAAACCGCCACCAAATCGGCGCGAAAAGCGTTGCCGAGATCGGGGTCATCGCGAAGCGCTTCGTCATAACATTGGCGAATGAGATCGCCCGACAAATCCGAATGGTCGAGGCGCTCGGCGATCCGGTGCACCACGGATTGTTCCAACCGTTCGTGATGAAGCACGGTGGCATAGATAAAAGACGCCAGCTCCGGCTCCCGGCGGACGATGTCCTCGGCCTCCGCCCGCACGCGATCCCAGATCGGATCGAGCGTCGCGAGCCTGCTGCCGCTTTGTGGATTTGCCTGATGCTTTACCATCGCCTTCGCTCGTAAATAGTTATAATATCTTACAAATCTTGACGCTCAATAGATCAGATCGTCAAATCGCTTCACGTCTCTTGGCTTTTATTATCCTAACATGAAGGAGTTTCGCCGTCCCTCGACTTTCACGCCAAGGTGAACGTCGGGGAAAGGCCGATACGGGACCTAACCGCCCCTCCACATGGTGGCAGCTTCGGCCGCATCAAGCCGTAAATCCGACTATTGGCGGATTTCCGCACCCCTCCTTCCCCGGGCAAGGTGGTTGGAATTGGGGGAAAACGCATTACAACGCACATTTTAAAAGCGCGCGCGAGGAGCCCAGTTTGGGTCTGGATCAGCGCCGTCGCGATCCCCTTGATGTTGTTGGGACCCGCGCTGTGGAACGGCTATCCCCTGCTCCAGTCGGATACCGGCGGCTATCTGGCACGGTGGTATGAAGGCTATCTCGTCCCCAGCCGGTCCACGGTATTTGGCCTCTATCTTCATTTCGGCGAGAACAGCTATTTCTGGCTCGATCTGACCGCCCAGGCGCTTTCGACGATGTGGATTTTGCAGCTAACGCTGCGCGTCTTCGACCTGGCCAAGCCGTGGCGGTTGCTCGCCACTTGCCTCGCGCTCACCGTGACCACGGCGCTGCCATGGCTCGCCAGCATGCTTTTGACCGACATCTTTGCCGGCCTGTCGGTATTGTCGCTGTTTCTTCTGGTTCTACATCGCGACAAAATTTCGGGAATGGAAAAAGCCGCGCTGTTTGTCTTCACGGCCTTTGCCGCCGCAACCCACAGCGCGACGACGGCCATGTTGCTCGGGCTCTGCATCGCGGGCTTTGCCGCACGCCCTTTTCTCGGCGGACGGATAACCGTCATGGGCCTTGCCCAAGGCCTGCTCGCGCTCCTTGTCGGCGCGCTGATGCTGTTATCGGCCAATTTCGCCCTATCCGGCCAATGGGCGTGGACGCCCGGCGGCTATTCCATTGCGTTTGCCCGAATGCTTCAGGACGGCATCGTGACGCGATATCTGCATGATCATTGCGGCGAGCAGCATTTCAAGCTCTGCCCCTATCGCGACGATTTGCCGGAAACCGCGGATGATTTTCTCTGGAGCCGGGAGACCGTCTTCAACAAGCTCGGCCGGTTTTCCGGTCTCGGCGACGAGATGGGTTTTATCGTCACCCACTCGCTCGCCGAATATCCGCTATGGCAGGCCAAAGCGGCGATGCTGGCGGCCGGCGAACAGATGCTCAAGGTCGCCACCGGCGAAAACACCGACCGCCCGACGATCCCTCATACCCATGGCATTATCGCGCACTATCTACCGGCGCAATTGAGGCCGATGAACGCGGCGCGTCAGCAGACCAGCTTCATCACCTTCGGCCCGATCAATCTAATCCACGTGCCCGTGGCGCTGATTTCGACGGCGCTGGTCTTTACCATGTTGTTTGCCGCGGGCAGCCGCCGCCGGATCGACGAATTGACGCTTCTGATCGCAACGGTCGCCCTCGCGCTCATCGGCAATGCATTTATCTGCGCGGTCATTTCGGGGCCGCATGATCGTTACGGCTCGCGCCTGGTGTGGATCGCGACCTTCACGGTCATGATCGCGGGACTAAAGCGCTTCCAACGCGGTAACGACCCGCGCGATTATTCACTTCCGCCGTGAAAGAAAATCCAACACGCCCGCTTTATACACCTTGTCGCCGACCGCGCGCATATGATCGCGATGAGGGATGTCGAGCACTTGCGCGCCCGGAACGATGTCGCCGAGCGCATGCGCCGAGCCCGCGATCTCGTCCGCCGTGCCGACCGCGATCAGCACCGGCACCGTTATCTCTTTCGCCTCTTCTTTCATCATCAGGCGGCGCGAGCCGCGTAAACAAGCCGCCAGCGCTTTCCGGTCGGACCGGGTCTGGTCGGCGAAGGCGCGGAAGGTCCGCCCGACCGGATCGGTGATTTCATCGAGCGATTCGGCCTCCAGCGCCATGACGACATTCTCGCCGGGACCGCCGCCTTCGATCAGACCGATCCCGATGCCGCCCAAAATCGCCGAGCGCAAACGATGCGGCGCGCTTCGCGCCAACATCGCCGTCATGCGCGATCCCAGCGAATAGCCCATGACATCGGCGCGATCGAGGCCGAGATGATCCATCAAGGCGGTGATATCGCTCGCCATGGTCGCAATCTCATAAGCGCGGGAATCGTAGAGTTTACTCGAATCGCCATGGCCGCGATTGTCGAAGGCAATGACCCGCCGGCCGCTCTTTTTCAGCTCCGAAACCCAGGCCGGATAGACCCAGTTGACGTTCTTGCTGGAGGCAAAGCCGTGCACGAGCACGACCGGATCGCCCTCGCCCTCATCGAGATAAGCAATTTCAACAGCGCCGTGAAGAAAACTCGGCATTGGCAATTCCATCTTTGGGAAAGGATCGGAAATTAGCCGTTTGCGGCGGCACTGACCACCGCCGGATCGGCCATGCGCCGCTTTTACGACATAACCGCCCCGACGAAAGAAGGGCTTTTCCGGAACCCCAAGATTGGGTCGAATTTGCATAGGCTGGTTGAACGGCCGGGGCTACCGCACGTGTCTGGAACATGTCAAATTCATGCCACTAGTACCACCCGATCTGAAGTCCCTGCACCACAAGCCGCTAGGTTCTCTTTCAGGGACTTCAGATCGAGAAGCGGTACTAGGATCAATAAGTTTTCTAGTGCCCATTGCTTTGCCGAAGTTCGCGTAAAGGTGCTGCTGGGACGGATCGCGAACTTCGGAAAGTGGGCACTAGGAATCAACCATCTCCATCTCTATGGTGATGCCGTTTTTCGAGCGGCGCGGCCGTGCCGTTGCCGTCGCTACCCGAGGTGAATTCGATGTCCGATCATGTCGTCCCGCACTTCCACAATGATGCCGGCGTTGCCGTCATCGAGATCGGCTCGCAGGAATTCATGTGCGTCGGCGCCAACCCGCCTTTCGATCATCCGCACGTCTTCCTCGATCTCGGCAACGATAACGAGATCATCTGTCCTTATTGTTCGACGCTGTACCGCTATGCCGCCGACCTCAAGGCCGGCGAGGCCCGTCCACCCGAATGCGTTTTGACCGACAAGGTCGCCTGATCGGATCACTAGTACCCACTTTCCGAAGTTCGTGCTCCATTGCGAGCCGTCCACTTTCACGAGCTTCGGAAAGTCATGGGTACTAGCAAACCTATTGATTTGAGTACCGCTTCTCGATCTGAAGTTCCTGAAGAGAACCTAGCGGCTTGTGGTGCAGGGACTTCAGATCGGCGGTACTAGTGGCGGCTTCACGCACGATCATCGTTGCGGGTGCGGGTATCGGAGGATTGACAGCCTCGCTGGCGCTGGCGCGGCGGGGTTTTCGGGTCGTCCTTCTTGAGAAGACCGAGCGTCTCGAAGAAGTCGGTGCCGGAATCCAGCTTTCGCCCAATGCAAGCCGTGTGCTGGTCGATTTGGGGCTGCAATCCCACCTTGCGCGCGCCGTGACGCCGGAGGCGATCAGCCTGATGAACGCGCGAAGCGGCGGCGAGATTGCACGCATCCCGCTGGAGCCCGCGATGTTTCCCGCCGAGGCGCCCTATTGGGTCATCCACCGCGCCGACCTCCAAGGCGCGCTTCGCACGGAGGTGGAGAACTGCCCCGACATCGACCTGCGGCTCGGTTGCCAGTTCGAGGATGTCAGCACCCATGCCAAGGGCCTGACCGTCGTTCAACGCCGCGGCATGGCGCGGCAGGAGGAACGGGCGATGACGTTGATCGGCGCCGACGGAATCTGGTCGGCCGTTCGCGGGCATTTGTCTTCCGACATGCAGCCGCGTTTCACCGGGTTGATCGCCTGGCGCGGGACGCTCGATGCCAAGCAGTTGCCGCGCGAATATACGTCGCGCCGTGTCCAGCTCTGGATGGGGCCAAACGCCCATCTCGTGGCTTACCCGATTGCCGCGGCGCGTCAGATCAATGTGGTTGCGGTGGTGCCGGGGCAATGGAACAGGCCCGGCTGGAGCGAGGCCGGCGAGGCCAACGAGATCAAAGGCGCGTTTGCCTCCGCTGGCTGGCACGCCGTCCCGCGGATGTTGATTGGCGCCGTGGACGGCTGGCGAAAATGGGCGCTTTTCACCGTTCCGGAAGGTAACCCATGGACCGACGGCGCTATCGCTCTCATGGGCGATGCCGCGCATGCCATGCTGCCTTTCGCGGCCCAAGGCGCGGCGATGGCGATTGAGGACGCCGCGGTGCTCGCTCAATGCATCGCCGAAAGACAGAGCGAAAGCCCGGCTTCGCTGTCCGACGCGCTCAAATCCTATGCGCGGCAGCGCCGGCCCCGCGTCACCCAAATCCAGCGCTACGCGCGCCAGGCGGGGCGAATCTATCACCTGACGGGGCCGCTTGCGCTGGCGCGCGATCTCGCCATCAAGGCGATGGGACCGAAACGCATGTTGGCGCGGCAGGATTGGATCTATCGCTGGCGGGTTTGAGACGGTGCCGTCCCGTAAATCAAATCAGCCGCTCAATAAACCGCATTGCCCGATTGCATCGGGGCATGACCGGTTTTGTCGGTGGCAGAAGGTGCCGGTGACACCCCGGATCGAGCCGGCGTGGGCGGCGTTTCGCGGCACTTGTTAAGGGCCCATGCCGCCTCCGCGTTCTTCGCCTGTCCGCGCACGGCGATATATTCGTTGCGATAGGCGATCTCCGCCACCACGGGCCCAGCGACGCCGGCCTGGGCCTTGTTGATCAAGCCCTGCAATTCCGCCGAGCGGGCCGCCAAAGTCTTGCGCTCGCTTTCCAGTTGCTTGCAATTATAGAGATCGTATTTCGCGGGATCGGCGAAGGCCGAAATCATGCCCTCGCCCATCTCGGCACAGCCGGACAAGCTCGCGCCGAGGACAAGCAAAAGCGTGCCTGCCAGTACCGCCGATCCGAAGTTCGTGAAAATGGGCGCCACGAAGGAGTACAAACTTTGGGAAGTGCCCACCAGCGCTTGCGGGGCCGGCACAAAAAAGCGAGAAAGCGAAGCCATCATACGGCTTTGTAACCTGACAAAATTGAGGTTTTCGTAAAAAGCAGGTGCAGATGTCCGGATTGAGGCTTTGCGGGAATTGACGCAATCGCTTATGAAAATATCCCGCGCGCAACAATAGACGTTCCTCATTCCATGGGTACAAAAAACGCGCTAAGTACCTGATCCTGTGACCAAAGCGGACGTGGCGGAATTGGTAGACGCAAGGGACTTAAAATCCCTCTGCATACGATCGTACATCAATTTTTTCATTGATTTTCAATTATTTACGGGTATTTCTATTTTAGCACGCCCCTAGCACACGGCTAGCACAAACCGGCGCGCTGAAAGAAACGCGCAAATGCCGACACGTCACACGATCCTTGGCGGAAAAGTTCAGCTCTATCGGCGCGGAGACATGTGGCACAGCTCGGCATCCGTTGGCGGCAAACAATATCGGACATCAACCAAGAAGGACGAGCTTCGACAGGCCGAAGACTTTGCCGAGGATTGGTATCTCGGCCTTCGCGGGAAATTTAAGCGCGGCGAGTTCGGCGAGGTCATCAAGATCGACAACGAAATCCGCTTCAAGGAAGTCGCCGAAGACTTCATTCGCGAATTTCCGATCATGACCGACGGCCAGCGAAACAAGCAGTATGTTGATGGCCATACTCGGCGCTTAAGGAAGTATCTCATCCCCTTCTTCGGCGAGAAGGGAATTTCCAAAGTGACATCAGGACTGATTCACGACTATCGCCTGAACAGGATCGAAAGCGCAAAGGCCGGAACCGGCAAACCACCCGCACGTCAAACATTGCATCAGGAAACTGTCGCGCTGAGGCAAGTGCTGAAACTAGCCCTGCGAAAAGGCTATATCTCTGGCCTGCCCGATTTGTCGGAGCCCTATCGCAGTAACGGCAAAATCTCCCACCGTGCCTGGTTTTCTAAGGAGGAGTACAAGCTCCTTTACGAAGCAACGCGAGATCGTGCGAAGAACCCACCGCACAAGACGCATGCGGACGACTATGAAGACCTGCACGACTACGTGATCTTCATGGTGAACACCGGCCTCAGACCTGATGAATCCCATCGCATTCAGGTGCGGGATGTGAAAATCGTCGATGACGTTGACAGCGGCGAAACCATCCTCGAGATCGACGTTCGCGGCAAACGGGGTGTCGGCTTCTGTAAAAGCATGCCAGCCGCAGTGTTTCCCTTCCAACGCATCGTCGATCGGCACAAGCTCGGCCCTACCGACATCGTCTTCCCGAAGAAACAGCATGAACTTTTCAATGCGATCCTGGGTGAGGATGAGCTCAATTTGAAATTCGATCGCGAAGGCCAACGGCGCACCTTCTACAGCCTTCGACATACCTACATCTGCCTGCGCCTTATTGAAGGTGCGGATGTCTATCAGATCGCCAAAAACTGCCGGACCAGCGTCAAGATGATCGAGGACTTCTACGCCTCGCACATCAAGAACATGGTCGACGCTTCGGTCATCAATGTGCGGCGTCCAAAGGCCCCCGCCAAAGCAAAGAAAAGCGCTAAAAAGCAAAAAGATAGCGAAAACGCCTGAGAATCCGCTATACGCCTTTTCCATTGGCCTCGCGGCACCTCGCCGCTAGATTGGGGCTACGCGGGCGTGGCGAAATTGGTAGACGCAAGGGACTTAAGCAAGTTGAGTGCCCTCCGGGAAACCGAAGGTGCAGAACTGCCCAAATTCGGGGAAACCGGTAACAGGCAATCCCGAGCCAAGCGCTCCAGCCGAACGGCTGGCGCGAAGGTGTAGAGACTAGACGAGCAGCACCTAAAGCGCGAACGCGCGACGGTGAAGGTATAGTCCAGACCACAAACGAGCCGAAAGCGCGGACGCGCCAAGGCGAGGCGGCGAAAGCCGTAGCTGGTAAGAAAATCCCTCGGCTCGAAAGAGCTGTGCCGGTTCGAGCCCGGCCGCCCGCACCAATCCCGTCCGCATCCGGCGGCGGGGAAATGTACGGCTTCCCTTCGTTCATGGCCGGT
>Ga0070735_10002385_pt1 | contig 17083 bp, 15 predicted proteins | sample Coa_R1_FD_66443 | JGI IMG/M metagenome (GOLD analysis project Ga0070735, IMG submission 66443) | Surface soil microbial communities from Centralia Pennsylvania, which are recovering from an underground coalmine fire - Coalmine... | ecosystem: Environmental > Terrestrial > Soil > Unclassified ... | reverse complement strand
TTGCCAAAACGTTATTCGACAAGCTTAGAAGATAGCACAGGCGGTGGGATTGCAGGCCCCTTTCCGACTTGGCGATTGGAGGCATGCCGAAAGGCATGCCCTGACACGAAACGTTTGCGAGACGGAACTGGTTTGTGAAGCTGCCGGATCCTTCAAATTGTTGAAGCAGGAGTCAAAGGAGTTTTTCCAAAACTCACTTTTCTCGACTCCCCCAAGGCATCCACTTCAAAAGCTCGGCGACACTTCACTTCACTTTTTGGTCGGCGATCCACTTGTTCGTACGTGCGTCGAGTAGATCGAGCGGGAGGGTGCCACCGTCGAGCATCGCATCGTGGAATTTGCGGATATCAAATTTGGGGCCTAGCTCCTTACGCGCGCGCTCGCGCAATTCGCGAAACTTCAACTGTCCGAGCTTGTAGCTGAGTGCTTGAGCCGGCCACGAGATGTAACGGTCGGTCTCGGATTGAATTGTCGGTTCGTCAACAGCACCGGTCTTGCGCATGAAGTCCACGACCTGATCGCGGCTCCATCCCTTGGCGTGAATTCCAGTATCAACGACCAGGCGTACGGCACGAAAAAGCTCCGAAGACAGGCGTCCGTAGTCGGAGACAGGATCCTGATAGAACCCAACGTCCTTGCCGAGCTGCTCTGCGTAAAGAGCCCATCCCTCAGTATAGGCGTTGAAGCCGAGGCCGTGCTGACGAAATTTTGGCAGGCCTTCCAATTGCTGCTGAATTGAAAGCTGCAGATGGTGGCCGGGCACGCCCTCGTGGTAAGCGATCGCCTCGTCGTCGATCAACGATCGCTTGGCAAAGTCCGAAGTGGCGACGACAACGCGCGCCGGGCGCTTTCCGTCGGGTGTGCCGATCATGTAGTGCGTCGCGGCAGCGGCATCGAAATCTGGAATGGCTTCGACGGTAACTGGCGTTTTCGGAAGCAGGCCGAACAATTCGGGCAGTTTAGCCTGCATCTGCGAAATGTAATGGCGGAAGTCATCGAGAATCTGCTCGGAAGAAGTTGGAATGTACTTGGGATTGGTCTTCAGGGAGGCGCGAAATGATGCGAGATCGGCAAAGCCCTCTTTTTTGGCGATCGCCGTCATTTCCTCCTGGATGCGATCAATCTCGCGCAATCCAAGTTGATGGATTTCTTCTGGCGGCATGTGCGTCGTAGTGCGGCCGTATATGTCGTTTTCGTAGCGCTTCTCGCCCTCGGGGAGCGAAGTTACGGCCAGGGTGGTGCGGCCCTGCGGAGCATATTCGGTGCGAACGAACTCCGCGAACTTCTTGTAGGCAGGAAGCACGTCAGCATCGACAGCATCGGTGATTTGACGCGTCAGGCGGGCTTGATCCTCCGCAGAAATGGTCGCGGGATATTTTTTAGTTGGTCGCAGAAACGGGTTGGCCCTGATGACACCCTCGCATTGTCCGGGGATTTTTTCGGCGAGAAAGCGTACCGGCATGAGCTTGTCTTTCATACCGGCGCGAAGAACTTCGGTGATCTGATCGAAGGCCCGGGGAATCTGGTGGAGGCGCGAGATGTAGTCTTCGTAGTGCTTGACGGAGTCGAGAGGAATTTCCAGCGGCAGATCCGCAAGATTCGTATGGATGCCGTTCTGCTGGTTGATCGGCATCTCGTATTCTTTCAGATTGAAATCGGCGGCGCGCTGCTGCAGCACGCGAATCAGTAAATCGTGTGAGAGCTGGTCCTGATCGGAAAAGCCGTCAGTCGAGATGGCCTGAATACGAGCAAGAAAGTCCTCGTTCGACTTTTTACGGGCGGCAATACCTTGCAACGAATAATCGCTCAGCTTGTCGTTGTACCGGTAGTCGCCAAATGCCGTAGCCATCTCGGGCCGGTTGCGGAGATCGGTCTCGTAATACTGGTCGAAGAGGGCGTTCTGGTCGGCGACACGATCGGCGACTGATTTGATGTTTTAGGCGAAAGCGACTGATGCGAGAAGAGAAACCAGGAGAATTCGACTAAGGCGCATGGGCGGTAGCCTACCAGACGAAGAACAAAGTATTCCAGAAAGCGAGTGCGGGCTCCGCTTATCCGTTCGACTTGCCGGCTGGATTTCTGGGAGCCAGATACGTACGGGTAATGCGGTCGTGCCAGCAGAGCGCGTCTTCATCGAGGAAAACCCAGGCATAACCCATGCCGAGCGACGCCGCCGATAGATAGGATGCGAGGACGCGCCAACGGCGCAAACCGCGATTGCCGCGGCTGCCATCGAAACGAGTCAGTTCGAGACGCGCCGCGCGCAAACCGGGCGTGCTACCAGCATAGACAATCAGCAAGTATTGATAGGCGGCCCAGAGCAAGCATGGAATGCCGGCCAAAAAGATGACGATCTGCAAGCGGGGTGGACGAAAGCTGGTGACCTTCCAGAAAATGAAACCGAACAGTGCTGCTGCCAGCGCGATGATCAGACCATCGACCAGCGAAGCTATGAGCCGCAATCCCAACGGCGCGCTTTGCAGGGGAATGTCGATCCCCGGTCGCTTTTCAATTTCCTGAAGCTGAACGGGTTCAATGAGGATACCTCCTAGAGCGGGAGGTGGAGGTGCGACTTCCGGGACCTCCAGAATGCGAGGGCGCTCCATGACCGGTCCGGCAAGTTGGTCGGGCGGAGGTGGAGGTGGCCCCCAGGCAAAGCGTGGGAATTCGATGATCTTGGCACCGGTGTGCGCGGGTCGTGCCTGCGTGTCGGCTTCCGTGAAAGCCTCGGGTGCAGACGTCTCCTGAACTATCGGCTCGACGGCCACCGGGTCGACGTTCGTTCCATCGAGGGCGAGCGCATGATGCGAGACTGATCCGTAAACTGGCGCGTCCGGCGCAGCGACTCGGATTGCAGACTCGAGCGGGGCGAAGGGCAATTTGAGCGACGGATAACGCGGCGGGGGAGCTTTTCGGCGCGTGCGATACCGATTGAGCTTGGCATAGAGTTCAAAGCGCCAAGCCGGAGTCTCGGCCTCATCGTTTTCCGATTCCGAGTGCGGCATTTGCATCGGCGCTATTTCGGCGGATGGACCTCGAGCGGGAATCGGCAACTCGGTGGGAGGGGACTCCACAGGGCGACCATAAACTGCCTCAGACTTCTCGTAATTCATCGCAAACAATCCGTAATTTGAACAGCACGTGCAACCGGGAGGAAATCAACGGCAATCCTAGCCTTTGTCGCCACTTTTCCTCGCAGGCATGGCCGTGCTAACTTCACGATGCCACGAGCAGATGGGAAAGGCAGCAGCTTTCGATGGAACTTTTCTTCCGTCGATTTTCTTCCGATGATTCTGCGCAATAGATTCCTTATCACGGCGCTGTTCCTTTGTCATCAGCTTCTCGCACAAGGACTAGTAACCAGACGGTTGCTTGCGGATTCTGAACCAGTACCAGCCCCTTCTGTACAAAGCTCGGTGAATTCCCCTTTTGAAGAAAAGAAAAGTACGCCTTGCGCGACCGAAGCGGCGACGCAGGGTGCCGATTCAGCGACGATTTGCGCGCTCACACAGGAAAAAGACGGGGATTTATATAAACTTCACGGGAATGGCGAGATTCATTATCGGGATTACGTACTCCGAGCCGATGAGATCACCTATAACGCCGATACCGGAGCGGTGACTGCCACGGGCCACTTCACGCTCGATGGTGGCCCGACCGACGATCACCTAAAAGCCAGCCACGGAACGTACAACGTTATCAGCGAAACCGGCAAGTTCTACGATGTGAACGCGACGACCGGTTTTCGGTTCGAAGGCAGTCGGGCAGTACTTACGTCCACAGCGCCTTTCGCCTTCAACGGCAAGGTCGTGGAGAAAACAAGTTCCAACCATTACGTGGTTTACCATGGCAGCATCACCACCTGCGAACTCCCCCATCCCAACTGGAAATTTCAGGCTCGCAAAGTTGTTGTGGATGTTGGAGGGAATGCCAGCATTTATCATAGCGACTTCCTGCTGCACGGCTTTCCGATCTTTTATTTTCCCTATGCTACGCATCCCGTGGCACGTGAGGCGCGACACACTGGATTCCTTGTGCCGACAGCCGGACGCTCGTCCACGAGAGGCAACATCGTAGGAGACTCGTTTTACTGGGCCATCAATCGGAGTCTCGATGGCACGATCGGCGGGGAGTATTTCTCGAAGCGGGGGTCAGCGCAACGCGGAGAATTTCGCGCCCGTCCGACCGACAGCTCATACCTCGATCTGAACTATTTCGGAGTAATCGATCGGGGAATTGCAATCGGTACCAGTACCGGTCCCCAGCTGTTGCGCGAGGGTGGACAGGAAGTACGACTGACGGGAGATGGAAACTTCTATGGATTCCGGGCAGTCTCGAACGTGGACTACCTGAGTTCCTTCATCTTTCGGCTGGCATTCAACGACGTCTTCACGCAAGCCATCAACTCTGAGGTGAAATCCCAGCTTTTTCTCTCCAAAGATTACAAAGGATTCTGGCTCGGTGGAATGGTGGAGCGATACCAGAACTTTTTCCAGAATGCGAACGCGGATGGAACGCTCTCTAATCCTCCGACATTCGATTCCATCCGCATCCTGCACACCCCCAGCGTGGAAGCGTCGAGCGTAGACCGACAGTTCCATAACTGGCCCTTGTTCTGGTCCTTCGACACCTCTGTTTCAGGCCTGTCGCGAAGCGAGCCCGGATTTCACACGAGTTCGCTGCTGGGACGGTTTGACTTCAACCCAGAACTTTCGATGCCTCTGAAGCTCGGCGGATGGGTGCTGCGTCCGGCCTTAACGCTGCATGAGGCATTTTATTCCGAGAGATTCATGAATGGCGGCGTGGTGGACGATTCCACCAATCGGCACGCCGTGGAGACCTCCGTGGAGTTGCGACCCCCTGCGTTGGAGAAGGTTTTTGCGCGAGAGTTTATGGGCCGAAAATGGAAGCATGTCATTGAACCGCGGATCAAGTACCAGATGGTCACTGGCGTCAACGATTTCTTCAACGTCTTGCACTTCGATGATGTTGACATTCTCAGCAATACGCATGAGGTCGAATACGGCTTTGTGACCCGGCTCTACGCCAAGCAGCCGAAGTCCAAAGTTCAAGAGTGCGAAGCCCCGATGACGGGATTGGCGGTGGGGGCAGCGGCTCCAGAACAGACCCTGCCTTGGGGGCGCTCCGATTACCTGGGAGCTCAGCCTTGCATTGTGGCTCCTCCCGTAAAGGAGATACTGACGTGGGAACTGGCGCAAAAATATTTTCTCGATCCGACGTTTGGGGGAGCGCTGGTTGCCGGGCAGCGCAATGTGTTGACGACTACGGAAGACCTGACCGGGATCGCCTTCCTCACCCAGCCGCGTCATTTGTCGCCGCTGGTGTCACGTTTACGAGCCGCAACCGGGAGTCATACCAATACTGAATGGGATCTCGACTACGATTTCCAGCTGTCGCGCGTTAATGCCAGCACATTGCTGGTGAACTACGATGTGGGGCCGTTCACGTTTGGCGGGGGTGACGCTTTCCTGGAAATTCCCCAGACCAATGCAGTGACTTCCGGCTTGAGTGAAGGAAAATGCGGACCTGCCGCGGGAACGAACCAGATCACCTGCAAGTTCCAGCAGTTTCGCGTGGCTCTGGGATACGGAGGACTGACGCGACGTGGGTTCAGCGCGGCCAGCAGTTTAGGCTTCGACGCTGAAACCCGGCAGCTGCAATTCGCGACTGCGCAAACCACCTACAACTGGAACTGTTGCGGGGTCACCGTGGAATACCGCCGGTATGCCATCGCCAACGTGAGGAATGAGAACGTGTTCCGTTTCACGTTCAGCCTTGCGAATATCGGGTCCTTTGGAAATCTGCGGCGGCAGGAGAGGCTCTATTGAGCTTGCCCGAGGCGTTTCCGCTGTTACCATAGGGTATGCAGTTTTCTGACGCCGCCCTCTCGGCCAAAGCCTCTCAGCTTGACGCCGGACTGCGCCAATTGGGGCGCCTCTTGGTCGCTTATTCAGGCGGCGTGGATTCCGCGTATCTGGCCTGGGCCGCGTATCAAGCACTCGGCGCTAACATGCTTGCCGTCATTGCGGATTCGCCGAGCCTAGCGCGTACACAACTTGCAGATGCGATCGCGTTCGCGAACGAGCAAAGCTTCCCGCTGAAAGTCATCACGACGTCAGAACTCGATCGGCCCGACTACATACGGAACGATGGGCAGCGTTGCTTTCAATGCAAGGATGAACTTTTCGCAGTCATGGAAGAGATTCGAGTAACCTGTGGCTTCGATACAATCGCTTATGGCGTAAACCTTGACGACCAGGGCGACTTTCGTCCCGGGCAGCAGGCGGCCAAGTTGCACCATGTGGCTGCGCCTTTATTGACGGCAGGACTTCGCAAACAGGACATCCGGGAACTGTCTCGCGAGGCTGGATTGCGTATATGGGATAAGCCCGCCTCGGCATGCTTATCGTCGCGTATCGAATACGGCCGCCCGGTCACTCGAGAGGCGCTGGAAGTAGTCGAACGTGGCGAGGACGCCCTTCGCGCTCTCGGATTCCAGCAGTTTCGAGTGCGGCATCACGGGGACATCGTCCGGATCGAGATTTCTCGTGAGGAACTGGATCGCGCCTTGAACCCAAGCATGGCATCCCAGTTCACCACGATTTTCAAACAGCTTGGATTCAAATTCGTCACACTCGACCTGGAAGGATTCCGCTCCGGTTCTATGAACGCGCTCTTGCCGCTGGATCAACTCCGACGCATCGTCTGAAGCGGGAGACTCGCCGTTCTACAAGCGTCTGCCGTGTTGTGCTGTGAGATAATCAAAACTTAACCAAATGCTATTCAGGCGGGTCCTAGTGATTCTCTTTCGTCGTTCCCTGTTTATCCTGATGCTGATCTGTCTGGGTTGCGTAGCCCAGTCTGCGCCTCCGGACCTAGCTCGCAAGATCGAGCATCAGGTGCGCTCCTACTACAACTTGCCCGCCGAAGTAAAAGTAACCGTTGGCGCCATTACTCCCAGTGTCGATATGCCTGGCTACGATGGAGTGTCCGTAAAACTGGATGGCGATGGCAAACAAAAAGAATACTCGTTCCTGGTTTCCAAAGACCGAAATACGCTGCTGCGGGTAACCAAGTTCGATCTGAACAAAGACCCCTACGCAGATCTGATGAGCAAGATCGACGTGAAAGGGCGGCCCACTCGTGGCGCAAAAGATGCCAAAGTGGTTGTTGTAAACTTTGACGACTTTGAGTGCCCCTTCTGCTCACGGATGCACCAGACCCTCTTCCCCGAACTGCTGAAAGAGTACGGCGACCGCGTCCTGTTCATTTACAAGGATTACCCTCTCACCGAGATTCATCCGTGGGCAGTGCACGCCGCCGTGGATGCGGATTGCCTGGCTGATCAAAATGCGGATGCGTACTGGGATTTCGCCGACTACATCCATGCCAATAAGCAGGAAGTGGACAAAGAGAAGGCTATGAGCGCGCGATTCGATGCCGTTGACAAAATGGCCGAACTGCAGGGGCAAAAACATAATCTGGACGCGGGCAAGCTGCAGGCCTGTATCAAGGCGCAGAACGAGGATCCAGTGCGAGCTTCCATGAAGGAAGCGGACGGAATCGGGGTGAATGCTACCCCAACCCTGTTTATTAATGGGCAGAAGATCGATGGCGCGGTCCCCATCAGCGAAGTTCGGGCTGCGTTGGATACAGCGCTGCGCGACGTGGGACAACCCGTACCGGAGCACATTCCGTCAGCACCTGTGCCCGCATCCAAGTAAAATAGGCGGGCTTGGCGACCTCGCTGCAGATCTTCATCTTGCACTTGTGATCTTGGGTTGCGGAAAGCAACTGGAGAAACACCTTTGAAAAAAAGCGAATTTCATTCGCAGGCGGCTGCCGGTCTTCTGGCAGCGCTTCTTATTGCGATCTTGTCCGGCTGTAACGCGCAGCCGGGTGGTGATGTGATGGCGACCGTCGACGGCCGTAAGATTTTCCGGTCAGACGTCGACAAGTACTACAACAATAACGTGGCCTCGGCGCAGCAGGCTCCATCGGGTGAGCAGGCAACCGCGCTGCGCTTGAACATCTTGCACCAGATGATTGACGACGAGATTTTGATGCGTCGCGCGGAAAAGCTGGGATTATTAGCCACGGATGACGAAGTCGACCACAAATTCACTGAGTACAAGGCGCCGTTCACACAAGAAGAATTCGATAAGCGACTGCAGGAGAAGAAGATTACGCTGGCTGACTTCAAGCGGGACATACGGCGCTCGATCACGGTTGAAAAGGTGCTAAACAAGGAAGTGTCATCGAAGATCGAGATTTCGGACAAAGACATATCCGACTACTACAATGCGCACAAAGCTGAGTTCAATCTGATCGAACCCCAGTATCATCTCGCGCAAATCATGGTGACGCCATCACCAAATCCTCAGGCTTCCAATCAGAACGACAAGGCACAGAACGAAGCCGAGGCCCGCAAGAAGATCCAGATGATTTCGAATCGGCTCGAAAGCGGTGATGATTTCGGAACGCTTGCCATGAAGTACTCTGAAGATCCAGAGACCTCGGGCAACGGCGGAGATCTGGGGACGATACCTGAGTCCGGGCTGAAAGGAACGGACCCGGCCACAAGGGAAGCGGTCCTCAAACTCAAGCCTGGAATGTTCAGTCCCATCATCGGTGTGGTAAACCCTGCAACGAAACAGATTGCTGGATTCCGCATTGTCAGGCTCGTTGCAAAAGAGCCGGCCGGTCAAAGGGAGTATTCCGATCCCCGAGTCCAACAGGCGATCCGATCACAACTCCACGATCGACGCGAGCAATTGCTCAAAGCCGCGTACTATGAGGTTTTGCGGGACTCTGCCAAAGTTGAGAACTACTACGCGAAACAGATTCTGGACAGAAGCGGTATCGAGAAGTAGCGCCCGGACTCGGCTACGTTATTCCACGATCGCGAGGACGTCTCCTGCATTCACCGCAGCGCCTTCCTCGACAAGAATTTTCTGAATCGTCCCCCTCTTCGGCGACTTGACCTCATTCTGCATCTTCATCGCCTCGACCACCAGTACGCCCGCGCCGGCTTCAACCTCGGCCCCCTGAGCTAACAGGATGCGGACGATCTTGCCGGGCATAGGAGCCGTCAATCTCCTTGGGCCGTGGTCATCCGTCGCGTGGCTGCGGCTGCGCAGCGATCGTGGATCGCGGACCTCGGGTGCAAACCGGCGGCTACCCACCCAGATGTGTACGTCATTGGGCACTCGCTCGCATTTCACCTCGTATGCCTTGTTGCCGATGCGGAGGGAAAGCACGTCCGGACGGGCGAGCACTGCATCCACTTCGATTTCACGGCCATCAAGGCGACATGCCCAGCGTCCTCCGACCTGCTTCAGATCGAGCCGGTAGCTTTTGCCTTCGATGGAGATTTCGTACGTCATGAGATGTGGTGATCGGTCGTCATTGACCAGCAATCGTACTCGAAAGCGAGCACAGTAGCCGATGCTTCGGTTTTGTAACGTGCATCTTTCATCGAAGGGCCTCGCGGCGGGCGACGGTCTTCCAGTTCGAGGGTGTGTCCGCTTTTGCCGGAGGTCCGTCTGTGGCAGCACGCTCGTGCGCGCCGGCTGCGGCCGATCCCAGCGCTGTAAACATCCCGGCGGCAATTACCGCGATCTCAGTTGCTTCGGTGTCACCTTCAGGGTCCGGCGGATCTTTTCTTTGCTGCAGCATGCGGTCTAGGAAACCAGTGTCTATCCTGGCGGCGCGAAAATCAGGGTGATTCAAAATGCGCCGGAATAACGAGATGTTTGTCTTAATCCCGCCCACGAAATATTCATTCAGCGCGCGGGTCAGTCGGGAAATCGCCTGATTGCGATCGCTGCCATAGCCGATCAGTTTCGCGAGCAGAGGATCGTAGTCCATCGGCACAGTCCAGCCTTCGTACATCCCACTATCGCGGCGAATTCCTGGCCCCGAGGGCAACAGGAGCAGCGTAATCTTGCCCGGGCTGGGGAAATAGTTGTTGTCGGGGTCTTCGGCATAAATGCGGCATTCAATCGCGTGCCCCCGGATACTTACATCCTGTTGCGTGAACGGAAGACGCTCCCCATTCGCGATATGAATCTGCAAATGCACAAGATCGAGCCCGGTGACTAGTTCCGTGACGGGATGCTCCACCTGCAGCCGGGTGTTCATCTCCAGGAAGTAGAAGTTCTTTTGCTGATCGACCAAGAACTCGACCGTTCCAGCATTTGTGTACCCGGCGGCCTGAGCCACGCGGACGGCGGTCTCACCCATCCGGCGGCGCATATCGGGATCAACCATCGGCGAAGGAGCTTCTTCGATAACTTTCTGATGGCGGCGCTGGAGCGAGCACTCGCGCTCGCCCAGATACACAGTATTGCCGTGCTCGTCGGCTAGGATCTGCATCTCGATATGGCGGGGATCGATGATCGCCTTTTCGATATAGACTTCGCTGTCACCGAATGACCGTTCGGCCTCGCTGCGGGCGCCTTCAAGCGCGGATTTCAGGTCCGCGGGCGCATGCACGAGCCGCATCCCCTTGCCACCTCCACCAGCCGCAGCCTTCAGCATTACGGGATAGCCGATTCGTGCTGCGACCTCCTGTGCCTGTTCGGCGGAAGCGAGACCGCGAGAGGTCCCCGGAACCAAGGGCACACCAACGCGTTCCATGGACTGGCGGGCACGCGTCTTTGAGCCCATGGCGTCCATCGCGGCAGCTGTAGGGCCGATGAACTTTACTCCGGCTTCGACACACGCTCTGGCAAATTTCGCATTTTCAGAGAGGAATCCGTAACCGGGATGGATTGCGTCCGCCCCAGAGCGCGCCGCAACGTCAAGAATCTTCTGAATATTCAGGTATGACTCGGTTGCCGCAGGCGGTCCGATGGGGAACGCCTCATCCGCCTTGCGAACATGCAGAGATGCGCGGTCAACGTCGGAATAGACAGCGACCGCGGCGATGCCCATCTCGTGACACGCGCGGATTACGCGGACAGCAATCTCTCCACGATTCGCGATGAGGATCTTTTTGAACATGCAAATTGGCTGCAATGGCAAACTGCGCGGTCAGACCGGCTATTGTACTGGACCCCATGGCAATCGCGGATGTGATTTGTCATAAGCGGAGATTCGATCCATCCCGGGGGTCAACCTCAAGCCCAGGTTGCCGCATAGTATGATCTTGAGGCCACGTGGCGATTTACACCTCAGCGATGGAACGATCCCGCGATGCCAATCAGAGGCAGAGTACATCACTACCCAAAGTTGAAACGCTTAGCACCGTTCGTGTTCTCTTTCTCTTCTTCTTGACTGCGGCAGGACTAGCCGCGCGCCTTTTCTGCCTGACGTGCAAACCTTTCTGGTTCGACGAGACCTTCAGCGTCGAGGTCGGTCGCGTCTCCTGGCCCAACTTCCTGCATTTGCTGTGGTGGCGCGAAGCAAATATGTCGCTCTACTATTTGCTGCTGCGGATCTGGCTGCACTTTGGAGACAGCCCGTTCATGATTCGGAGCCTCTCGGCAGTGATCGCCGCGGCTACTGTCCCGGTCATTTACTGGCTCGGGAGCATGCTCTTTAACCGTCGCGTAGCTTTGATTGCCGCGGCTCTTTTAGCGTTTAACGGATACGACGTACGCTATGCGCAGGAAGCTCGCAGCTACTCGCTGTTTGTGCTGCTGGCGACACTATCGTCCGGATTTCTGATCGCATTCCTCAAAAAACCGACGGCGAACCGTCGGGTCGTCTATGTGTTGTGCAGCATTCTCGCCGTCTACGCCCATTTCTACGCGCTTTTGCTGATCGCAGCGCACTGGTTAGCCTTCCGTTGGAGAGGCACCTCTGCGAGCGAGGATGAATCCACGCAATCGGCTGAGCGCGAGATGAAGAGCGCATGGATTGCAATTGGCATTGCCGTCTTGCCACTCCTGATTTTTGTCACGAAGACGGGGGCAGGACCGATCCGCTGGATCCACCGGCCCGGCCTTCTCGATCTTGTCATGTTCAGCGTCTATTTCACTGATGGGAGGCCCCTGATCTATTTCGCCGCCTGCCTTGTAACTCTGTTTCCGTTCCAAAGGAATCTGCTGGAGCGTGCCCATGATTGGGAGAAGTGGCGGGTTCATTTTCTCTTTGTGTGGCTGTTGTTTCCAGTCGTGTTGACCGTCTTGCTGTCGTTTGCGCGCCCGGTTTTCCTGCCGCGTTATATGATTTTCTGCATTCCAGCTCTCATATTGTTGGTAGCAGCGGGCCTGGCGAGCATAGGCCCAAACTGGCTGAGCGCAGCTCTAGCAGGCCTTGTCGTGGTTCTCTCAGCCCAGTTCGTGCCATTCGTGTACTCCCACGATTTTGACGACGAAAGGGATGCTTCAGTCGCCGCGGCAAATATGATCCTGGATCACGCCCACCCGGCGGATGCGCTCGTGTTCCATATCGCCGAAGCGAGGATCCCATATGAGTTCGTCCGCTCTCTTCGGTCGGGACAAAATACCGCAAGCCCCGCCTTCGCGGGATCGATTGGTCCGGAAGTCATTTTCCCGCATCACGGGCCAGGACTTAGTTATCAAGACTTCACAGGCAAACCCACCGCGGAGCTCTTACAAAAGGAACTCCCAGACCATTCGCGCGTCTGGGTCATGCTGATGAACAATGGAGGCGTCGAGAAGCCGGATCCCACCACGATCATGCTGACTCAGGTGCTGCCAGAGATGTTCCCGAGGATGCAGCGTTGGCAACTGGCCAGAGTAGAAGTCCGTCTCTACAGCAAAGATTGAGCGTGGCCTTCGCTCCGAAAACAGAAAGCCTTCCGCGCGAACGCGGAAGGCCAATATGAAACGGACAGAACCTACTTCGAATTGTCCATGGTGATCCCGCCCTGGCTTTGTGCCGCCTTTTCCGCTTTAGCCTTTTTGACGCGCATGGTCTCATCGACCCAGTGGTCCGCGGTCTTGAGGTCCTCGGCACGGGCCGCATCATCATCACATTCCACGTCAGCGCGTTCGCGGTACATGAGGTTCATGTAGGCCATCGCGTCGTCGTAGTCTGGACGAAGCTGAATCGCCTTGTTCAGGCTGTCAATGCCTTCCTGAATGGCTGGGCCATTTTTCGCCTTCAGATCCTCGCAGACCTTTTTCTGGTCTTTGTTTTTCGAACTGAGGTGTTCTTCAGGCTTCATGCCCAGCTTGGCGCGCTCTTCCATGCGCGGCTGGTAGCAGGCCGTCCAATCGATGACGCCCACAGAATAATACGGCTCAGGGTCATTGGGGTCGAGATCGGACGCCATGCGGTAATACTTTTTTGCATCGTCCCACTTTTTCTCGTTCAAAAAGAGATAGGCGATTCCTTTTGCGCTGTTGACCTTCTGATCGCGCGACGGGTTCATGTCAATTACTTTTTGATATTCCTCGATAGCCTGCTCCGCGGTGCGCAGGTTATCTGGAGCGTCTACGCCAGGAATGTATTGCGACACATAGGCTGTCGCCAGATACATGCGCGCATTGATCAGGGATGGATCCAGCTGTACCGCCGACTGGAAATGATTGATGGCTTCTTCGTAGTGATTGTCTTTGTAGGCTTTCACGCCCTTGTTGAGCTGGTCGCGCGCCTTCAGCTTGTCGCATCCCAAAGAGGAGAAAAGCGCCAGCCCTACTGCCGCCAGCGCCAACAGTCTAAGAGTTTTATTCATTGCGGTATAAGTCTCCCTCGCCACAGCATCCTAGGCCCAGAGACATCAGTTTGACAAGCGGACCCTCGGCAGCACGAAAGCGGAAGCTTCCGTGCTGCAGGCCGAGTGAAGAATCGCACAACTCCGGGCCGTACCGGACGGACAGTTTAACTGCCCGCTTCAATCTTTGCGGTGATCAGACCGACCTTGTCCACACCGGAGGCGTGGGCAATATCGATCACATTCGCGACGTTGACGAAAGGAATAGAATCATCGCCCTTCACGAACATCACCTTTTCCGCGCGTTGTTTGTAAATGTCGGTGAGCCGACCTTGCAGATTATCCCAAGTAGCGTCTTCATTGTTGATCTTGACGCCCGGGTCCTGCCCTGCACCACGATCAATCAATTGCACGACGATGGTTCGGTCAGGAGTGTTGTTCTTGGGAGCATTCGGTGGGGGCGGCTGAGGCACCAGGGCATCCAATCCCTTCGGGGTCACTGGCGAGATCACCATGAAGATGATCAACAAGACGAGCAGCACGTCGATAAGGGGCGTAACGTTGATGTTCGCGCTCTGTCCCCCATGCGTGCCAACATTCATTCCCATGATAGGTTCTCCTCTATTGCCCTGCCTGCCCCTGTCCAGATGCTCGTGGCGTAGTGGGCGGTGGGGTGGTTGGAGACGTTTTGCGTTGATCGGTTAGCAAGCCGAGATCGTCCACACCCGCGGCTCGCACCGCGTCTACAACCTGTACTACTCCACCAAAACGAGTGCGCATATCGGCTTTCACGTAAACGCGCTTATCGGCTTTGTTGGAGAGCCGATCTTTCACCTTCGTGGTGAGGCTGTCAGGACTAATTTGCTCACTACCGAAATACACTTTGCCGTCGCGCGTAATGGAGACGAGCAGCGCATCTTCTTTGTCCGCGTCCGGCATCTGCTCGGGGTTATTCACTTTGGCCATGTCCACGCTGATACCTTTTTGCAACATCGGCGTGACCACCATGAAGATGATCAGCAGCACGAGCATGACGTCCACCATCGGTGTGACGTTAATCTCTGAGCTGACCTTCGATCCTTCGTCTCTTTTTGCTAATGCCATAGCTTGATATCTCCCGTCCTTCCGCGGCCGCGTTTATGACTTCGAGTTCGAGTTGGGAAGGCCGGCGCTGGATCGCTCCAGCGCCAGACAAGCAACTCACTACGAAAATCACACCCGTCGACCTGCCGGCGGGCACTTACCGTCGAACGTCGCCGCGTTTCTTCAGGAAGTAGTCGATCAGTTCGCTCGACGAGTTATCCATCTCGACGTCGAATGCTTCGACGCGACCGGTCAGGTAGTTAAACATCATGACGGCAGGGATGGCAACCAGCAGCCCAATGGCCGTCGTGACCAGCGCCTCCGCGATACCGCCAGCGACCGCAGCCAGACCGGTTGCCTTCGAGTTGTTGATGCCGATGAAAGCGTTCAGAATGCCCATCACCGTGCCGAACAGTCCCACGAAGGGAGCGGTCGAACCGATGGTCGCGAGGCCACCCAATCCGCGCTTCAGTTCTGCGTGGACGATGGCTTCGGTGCGCTCCAGAGCGCGTTTCGAGGCTTCGATGGTTTCGCCAGGGATTGCGCCCGGGCTATCCTGGTGAGCCTTGAATTCCATCAGGCCGGCGGTGACGACTTTGGCCAAGTGGCTCTTTTTGTTGCGCTCGGCGACCTTGATGGCTTCGTCGATACGGCCATCGCGCAAAGCGCCCGCTACAGCAGGAGCAAATGCACGAGACTGCTTACGGGCCGCGCTATAGGCCATCCAGCGATCGATCATCACGCCGATTGACCAACCAGACATGATGAAGAGAATAATGACTACGGTTCGAGCAACCCAGCCCATTGCCTTCCACAAGCCCAATGGATCGGTCGCCATGGCACCGCCGCCTTCCTGGACGACCCAGGCGGCTGCGGCAGGTACGTGATTGAGAATGCCTGCTACGTGAATTGCGAACATGAGTTGCTTTTCCCTCCTCGGAACTCTTTACTTCCCTGTCACTAGGAACCTTTGATGCGCTTGCTATGCGAACCGCTGGCTGGGATTCGACGGCCCGCGGCCCGTTCGGCTCTCGCACATGAACGGACCTCGCCCAGCAGGATGAAGCGAGGACGGCCGGCGAAGTCCGGGCTCTTTCAAAAGCGCTTCCCAATCACCAAGCCCTCAGGGTAGGCGGGGAAGGGCTAATGCACACTTCTACAGCCATCGCAAAACTACGCAAGCCGCAGGCGTTTAGCCTCCAGCGAGCGTGAAGTTCACCTGCACCTGCGTCTCTACTTCAACCGGCTCGCCGTTCAGTAGATACGGCTTGTACTTCCACTGCTTCACAGCTTCGATCGCAGCCGGAGCCAGCATCGGGTGACCGCTGATCAACTGCAGGTTTTGGATGTCTCCGGTCTTACTAATCTGCGCCTGCAGGATCACCGTTCCCTGGATGCGCGCCTGACGAGCCAGAGGTGGATAGGTCGGCGGAATCTTGCGGATCAGGAGGCCCGAAGTCACACCGGCCGATACGCGTACCCGCTGAGGCGTCGCAATCTTCGGAACGGCGACGGGCGTCGAACTCAGCACACTGCCGATAACGCCACCCATGGATCCGCCCGGAACGCCACCCGGAACGCCACCGACGACTCCAGCCGAAGCCATAACTGGTGGAGGAGCCTCGTCTTCCTTAATCATTTCGACTTTCTTGGGAATCTTGGTGGGTGTCCGCAACTCGCCGTTAACGATATCGGTCTGAATGACCTTTACAATCTTTACTGGAGCAGCGGCGGGCGGTGGAGGCGGTGGCGGCGGCGGGGGGGCCACCAGGAAACCTAGAGTTACTGTTTTCGGCAAGGCTTCGGTGAAGATCAATGGAATCAGCACCATAACTCCGATGATCATGAACTGGAGCGCGAACGAGACGATCGACGTCCATCCCCGCTTCGTTTTCAGCTTGCCGCCTGACTCGATAAGGCTGTCTTCAAACATGTGATTCTCCCCAAACGTTCAGACCCCTACGAATACTTAGACACCGACGGATTCTCCTTTGCTCCCAGAATCTACTTTCACGCCAAGGGTCCTGTTTGTCATCGAGTGGCGCTGAGCAAACCTTCTAAAAGGCACTCCTAAGAAGGCGTAAACCAATGATTTCGCGAATACTATACGGTAACTTACCTAGCCTTGGTAACCGTTTTGCCCACAGGCATCCCAACCGGGCGCTTGCCCTTTTCAATGCGCCAATCCTGATAGGCCACCAGGATCGGGGCGGCGATTGCGATGGACGAGTACGTTCCGATCAAAATGCCAATTACCAGCGCGAGGCTGAAACCACGAAGCACCTCGCCGCCGAATAAGAAGAGAGCAAGTACAGTAAGGAAGGTTAAGCCCGCTGTCAAGATGGTTCT
>Ga0070735_10002384_pt1 | contig 17086 bp, 13 predicted proteins | sample Coa_R1_FD_66443 | JGI IMG/M metagenome (GOLD analysis project Ga0070735, IMG submission 66443) | Surface soil microbial communities from Centralia Pennsylvania, which are recovering from an underground coalmine fire - Coalmine... | ecosystem: Environmental > Terrestrial > Soil > Unclassified ... | reverse complement strand
ACAAGGACCCCGAGAAGAGCGCCCGCACCTGGGTCACCATCAACGGCCAGCGGCGGCTGATCAGCGGCGACCACGCGACGGTCGAAGCGGACGGAACGATCAAGCTGCTTGGCCGCGGCAGCCACTGCATCAACTCCGGCGGCGAGAAGATCTATCCGGAGGAGGTCGAGGAGGCGTTGAAGACCCACCCCGCGGTGCACGACGCGCTGGTGTTCGGCATGCCGGACGAGCGGTTCGGCCAGGTGGTGAGCGCGGTGGTCGGCCTCGCGCCCGGCCAGGCGGCCCGGGACGCCGAGCTGATGGCCCACGTGCGCGGCAAGCTCGCCCCCTACAAGGCGCCGCGTAAGATCGTCTTCGTGCCGCAGGCGCCCCGCGCCCCGAACGGCAAGGCTGACTACGCGACGGCGAAGCGATTGTTCGAGCAGGCGATGGCCTGACGGGGGTTGCAGCAACCGCTTGACGGCCGAGCTTTCGGCTCGCCAAGCTGAGGCCGCCCGAGAGGTCTTTATCTTGGGGCGGCAGGGCGTCTCGCCCCCGGGGCCGACGTCATGTTCCTGCTGGGCTACCTGATCCTTCTGCTGGTCGCGTCGATCCCGCTGGCGACAACGGCGCTGCGCCATCGCGGCGACCCGCCATCGGCGGCGCTCGCGCGCCGGGTCTACCGGGACCTCGCCTACATTGCCCTCGCCGGCCTTGCGATCATCGTCATCGAAGCCACGCTCGGGATTGCGCTGGAGCGCTACTGGTTCGCCGAGCTCGGCCAGTCGGCCCGGTTCTGGCTCGCGCTCGGCCTGCAAGGCGCGATCTTCGTCGTGGTGCTGGCGTTCGGCGGCCTTTTCGTCGCGATCAACTGGCGCCTCGCCGCCCGCCGCCTGGCCAACCTGCCGCCCAGCGCGCCGGTGATCGCAGGCTTCGCCGTCGCCGCGCTGGTCGCCTATGGCGCGGCCGGCATGTGGACGCCGCTGACGGGGTTCCTCGGCGCGACGCCCTCGGGGATCACCGACCCGGTGTTCGGCCGCGACCTCTCGTTCTACATGCTCAGACTGCCGGTCTACGAAGGGCTGGCGCGCCTGATGATGACGCTGCTGGTCATCACCATCGCCGGCTGGGCCGCGATCGGGGTGATCTCCTTCATGCGCCTGCCCGCCGTGCGCCGGCCGATGCCGTGGGGCGTCCGCCGCCCGCGTCTGGCCGTGGTCGACGCCGCCGCCGCGGACACGATCGAACAGGTCATGGCCAACGCCCTCGCCGCCGGACGGGCCGCCTGGAACGGCTGGCTCCCGCAGGGGCTCCTGCTGGCGGCGCTGTTCTGTCTCGGCTGCGCGATCCTGCGCTTCATCGCCCGCTATCACCTGGTCATCGACGGCCACTCGGGCGTCGTCGCCGGCGCGTCCTGGATCGACTTGCACGTCTGGCTGCCGGCGTACGCGGTGATCATCACCGCCTGGCTCGCCGCCGCCGTCGTGCTCGCGGCCGCGGCGCTGCGGCCTGGCCTTCGCGGTTGGCTCTTCGCAAGGCGGACGCGCTGGCTGGGGGTCGGCGGCGCCTTCGTCGTCCTCTATGTGGGCGCGCAGATCGTTCCCGCGGCGGTCGAGCGCCTCTACGTCGGGCCGAACCAGATCACCCTCGAGCAGCCCTACCTCTTGAGCAGCATCGCCGGCACGCGGCGGGCTTACGGGCTCGAAGGCCCGGACGTCCAGGAACAGGACTTCCCGGTGTCCCCAACGCCGCTCACGCGCCAGGACCTCGACAACAGCGCGGCCACGTTGCGCGATGCGCGCATCTGGGACTGGCGGGCGCTGGAGCCGCAGCTGCAGCAGACGCAAGGGCTGCGCCCCTACTACGCCTTCAGCGGCGTCGACATCGACCGCTATCAGGTGGACGGCGCCGAGCGGCAGGTGATCATCACCGCCCGCGAACTCGACGTCGCCAAGCTGCCGCCGCCGGCGCAGGTGTGGGTGAACCTGGCGCTGAAGTACACGCACGGCTACGGCGTCGTCGCCGCGCCGGTGAACGAGATCGACCAGCGGGGCGATCCGGTGCTGTGGGCCCACGACATTCCGATCCAGGCGGTGGGCGACCTCGCCGTCACCCATGGCGAAATCTACTACGGCCTGCAAACCAACGACCGGGTCTACGTCCACACCACCGAGAAGGAATTCGACTACCCGCACGGCGACGCCAACGCGGAGACGGTCTATGGCGGCCGAGGCGGTTTCGCGCTTTCGAACCTCTGGCGCCGGCTGGTCGTGGCGCGGCAGTTCGACGGCCTTCGGCTCTTCCTCTCGGACTATTTCACGCCGCAGAGCCGGGTCCTGATCCGCCGCAACGTGGTCGAGCGGGTCGAGCGGCTGGCGCCCTTCCTCACCTTCGATCGCGACCCCTACATCGTCGCCGACGGCGACCACTACGCCTACATCCTCGACGGCTACACCAGCTCGGCGAACTATCCCTACAGCGAGACTTACGAGGGTTCGGTCGAGGCCTTTCACGACCGCAACTACGTGCGCAACGCGGTGAAGGCGGTCGTCGACGCCTACAACGGCTCGGTGACCTTCTACGTCTTCGCCCCCGACGACCCGATCATCCGCGCCTACCGAAAGATGATGCCGGGCCTGTTCAAGGACGGGGCCACGATGCCGGCGAATCTGCGCCGGCACGTGCGCTATCCGGAAGACCTCTTCACGGTCCAGGCCGAGATGTACGGCACCTACCACATGACCAACCCCACCACCTTCTACAACCGCGAGGATCGGTGGGAGGTCCCGCACGAACTGGACGGCGGCGCCGAGGTCGAGACCCAGCCCTACTACGTGATGGCGCAGCTGCCGGGCGCGTCGGCGCCGGAGTTCATGCTGATGCTGCCGCTGTCGGTCGCGGGAAAGAACCAGATGGCCGGCTGGCTGGCCGGCCGCTCGGACGGCGCCAACTACGGCAAGCTGGTCGCGTTCCGCTTCCCCAAGGGGCGGTTCGTCGACGGGCCGGCGCAGGTGGAGTCGCGCATCAACTCCGACAGCCGCTTCTCAGCCGACCTGACCTTGTGGGACCAGCACGGATCGCGCGTCATCCGCGGCAACCTCCTGATCCTGCCGCTGGCCGGCGGCCAGCTCGTGGCCATCGAGCCCATCTATATCGAGGCCGAGCAGACCGGCATTCCGACACTGGCCCGCGTCGTCTTCGGCCAGCTCATGCCGGACGACCGCCGGATCGAGTGGGCCGACACGCTCAGCGCGGCGGAGGACACCCTGGTCGGCGGCGTATCGGCGCCCTCGCCCGGCGGGAGCGCCGCGCCCGCCGCCGGCGCGCCAACGCCCGATCAGCTGAACCAGGCCCGCGCCATCTTCCACGACATGCAGCAGGCGTACGCGTCCGGCGACTACGTCCGCTACGGCCAGCTCATGCAGCAGCTGGGCAAGATCCTCGCCTCGCCCTGACGGGCCCCGCGACCGAGAAACCGACGGATGGACGAAACCACCTACCCGATCCGCTACGTGCTCGAGTTGTGCGACACGAGCAGCGAGCACCGCCCGGTAGCGGTGTTCCGCGCGAGCAGCCCCTTCCCCGCCGTGCAGGTCGGTGACCGCTTCGACGACGAGGGCTGGCAGAGGTTGAACCCGAACGATCCGTCAGGGACGCCGGCGGCGCCGCGGCGCTACGTGGTTCACTCGGTCAAGCACGTCGTCAGCGTCGAGGGCGGCTCGATCCTCGCGCGCTACTGCCTGAACCTGACGCCGCACGACGGCGACCGATCGCCCGCCTGGGGCGACAGTCCGCCAGTTCCGTGATCGCGGCGGCGGCCCGGTCGCAGCGCATTGACAGCCTCGACCCGTGGAGTCACCTCTCGGATCGGTTGATACGACCTGCCGCTTGCGACCCCCAACCGGGTTGGTGAACGTATCGCATCGCTCCGACCGTCCCTTTGCCTCGAGCGAACGGGTCAGCAACGCAAGCCCCTGGCGCACCTGGTTCGCTCTCGAAGCGAGGGATGACGACATGCGCGACTTCCGCGACGCCAAGGCCATGGCGCAAACGCTCAGGCGGGCGCTGACCGCGAAAGGCCTGACGATCAGCAACAGCGACAGTCTCGAACTGATCGCCCAGGCGCTGGGGATCAGGGATTGGAATACGCTTTCCGCGCTGATCCGCGCCGAGTCGGAGGCGCGCCCAGGCGAGCGACGAGCGACCGAAGATGCGGAGTCGGCAGCGCTCGCGCCGGAAGAGTCCGCCACCGCCGAAGGATTGCTTGGCCGGGCGGTCGATCTAGCGAACCGGCACGGCTATCCGCCTGACCGGCTGTTGCTCGCGCTCGAGGCCGCCAAGGTCCTCAACATCCGAACCAACGAACTCGAAGTGATCGCCAGAAAACTCGGCGCGAAGGATTGGAATTCGCTCGTGACGATGCTGCGGAACGGAGCGCTGTCGCCGCCGCCCTCGGAAGACCCGGCGTCAGCGATGGGCGCATCGCGCCCGCCCGGCCGGGGGCGCGGCTCTACGCGGTTCTCACCCAATCTGGAGCAGACGCTGCACGTGGCCGTCAACCTTGCGGCGCAGCGCGGCCACCGGGACACGACGTCGGAACATCTGCTGCGGGCGCTCGCAGACGACCGCGACGCCGCCCTCGTGCTCGACGCCTGCGCCATCGACATCGACAGGCTAAGGGCCGAACTGGCCGCCTGGCTCGATGGCGAGCGGGCGTCAGCCGCCGGCGAAGACGGCGCTGCGGCGACGCCCACCGGCGCCTTCCAGAGGATCATTCAGCGCGCGGTGATCCATGTTCAATTGGCCGGCAGCGACTTTGTGACGGGGGCGAATGTGCTGGTCGCCATTTTCTCCGAGCGCGACAGCCGCGCCTGCGAGCTCCTGAACGAGAACGGCATGACACGGTTGGACGCCGTGAACTTCATCGCCCACGGCATCCGCAAAAGCGGCGGCGGTGCGACGGCCTGACGCCTAGCTCAGCACGAAGTCGTCCGGGTTCGGCTTCAGGGTCGCGGACCAGTAGTCGACCAGGGGGAAGGGCCAGTTCTGGCTGACGCGGCCCTTGGCGTTCTTGTACCAGCTGGTCACCTGCGGGGCGCCCCAGGCCATCCAGCGGTTGGCCTCGTCGACCTTGGCGTTGAACGCGTCGTGCACGTCCTTCTTCGCCTCCATGGTCTGCACGCCCTTCTCGGCCAGCATCTCGAGCGCGTTGACGATGTAGCGGACGCTGCACTCGGAGAAGAAGATGATGGAGCCGTTGACCACGATGTTGGTGTTCGGCCCGTAGATCACGAAGAGGTTGGGGAAGTCTGGGATGGTCATCCCGAGATAGGCGCGCGCGTCGCCGGCCCAGCGGTCGTGCAGCTCGACGCCGCCCTTGCCGTGCACCTTGAACGTCTTGAGGAAATCCGAGGCGGTGAAGCCGGTGCCATAGATGATGACGTCGACCTCGTGCAGGACGCCGTCGGCGGTGACGACGCCCTTGGGCGTGATCTCCTTGATCGGCTCGGTGATCAGGTCGACGTTCGGGCGGCGGAGCGCCGCGATCCAGACGCCGTTGTCGCGCACCGAACGCTTGCCGCCGATAGGGTACTTCGGGATCACCTTGTCGAGCAGGTCCGGATCGCCCTCGGTCTGCGGGCGGATCATCTCGATCAGCATGGCGCGCATGCCGGCGTTGAACTCGCTGACGGCGTTGTCGGGCCCTTTGTAGTTGGGGTCGGCCTTGACGCCCTCGTAGAGGCCGTCGGTCAGCATCCAGAAGAGCCAGAAGCGGTACCACTTCTCATAGAAGGGCACGTGCTCGAACAGCCAGCGTTCGCCGGCGGTCACCTCGTAGTGATAGTCCGGCGTCGGCCCGAGCCAGGGGGGGGTGCGCTGGAAGACGGTGAGGTGCGCCACGTCCGGCGCGATGGCCGGCACGAACTGGAAGGCGCTGGCGCCGGTGCCGATGCAGGCGACGCGCTTGCCCTTGAGGTCGACGTCGTGGCGCCAGCGCGCGGAGTGGAAGGCGACGCCGGCGAAGCTGTCGCGGCCGGCGATGTCCGGCAGGCGCGGCTGGTTGAGCTGGCCGACGGCGCTGATTACCGCGGTCGCGGTTAGCGTCTCCTCGGCCCCGTCGGCCTTTCGGATCGTCACGCGCCACAGCTTGGCCGCCTCGTCGAAGCGCGCCTCGGTGACCTGGGTGTTGAAGCGGATGTGCGCTCGAAGCCCGTACTTGTCGGCGCAGCCCATGAAATAGTCGCGCAGCACCGGCTGGGTGGAGAAGTGCATCGGCCATTCGTGGTTCGGCTCGAACGAGTAGCCGTAGAGGTGGCTGGGGTTGTCGACCCGGCAGCCCGGGTAGGTGTTCTCGAGCCAGGTGCCGCCGACGTCGGCGTTCTTCTCGATGATCTCGTAGGCGATGCCGGCCTGCTGCAGGCGGATGGCCGCCAAGAGGCCCGACATGCCCGCCCCGATGATCACCACCTTCATCTTGGCCGCGGCCGCCTTCAGCTTCGGGCTTTCCCAGTGCGGCCGCTTCTGGTCGACGCCGTCGACGGCCAGCTCCTCCATCATCATGCCCATGTAGCGCTCGGGCACCTGGCCGCCGACGATGAAGTCCATCATCCGCCGCACGGTGGCGGGCGCGGGCGGCGCCGGCAGCTTGCCGCTGGCGAGGTAGGCGGCGATGGCGCTCTTCGCGGCCCCCCGGACGCGGGCCTGCCTGGCCTCGTCGAAGCCGCCGAGACGGCCGTCGGCGAACATGTCGTAGGCCGGCTTCATGTCGTCTGACAGGATCGAGGCGTCGCCGGTCAGATGCACCAGCGACATCATCAGCGACGGCAGGTGCGCCTCGCCGACCGCCTGGTCGATGGCGGCGTCGGTGCGGGGAAGCGGTTCGCTGAGCATGGCCGAGACTCCTCGGGGCGCTGGTTGTCGGTGATCGGCGTTTACTCTGGCGCCGTCGATTTGGCGGGTCAATTTCGTGCGGTCTTGCGCCGCCGCCCGTTTGGCGAGAAGGGTTTCGCGAACATCGGAAATCAACGTGGAGGAAGCTTCGATGAGCGAGGCGAAAGTCAATCCGAACGGGCCCTTGAAGGGCAAGACGGCCATCGTCACCGGCGCCAGCCGCGGCATCGGCGAGGCCGTCGCCGCGCGTCTGGCCATGGAGGGCGCGAAGGTGGTCGCCTCGGCGCGAACCGCCGAGGAGGGCGAAAGCCGCCTGCCCGGCACGCTGAACGACACGGTCGAGCGTATCCGACGCGCCGGCGGCGAGGCGCGCTTCATCAAAGCCGATCTGGCGCAGCAGTCCGACCGCGAGCGGCTGATCGAGGAGACGGTCGCGGCCTACGGGCCGGTCGACATCCTCGTGAACAACGCCGCCATCACCTACTTCATCCCGGTCGAGGATTTCCCCGAGAAGCGCTTCAAGCTGATGATGGAGGTGCAGGTCTATGCCCCGTTCCATCTGGCGCAGCTCGTGCTGCCGTCGATGCGCGAGCGCAAGCAGGGCTGGATCGTCAACATCTCGTCCGGCGCGGCCTTCCACCCGAAGCCCGGCCAAGGCGGCGGCCGCGGCGGCACGGTCTATGGCATGTGCAAGGCGGCGCTGGAGCGGTTCACCACCGGCCTTGCCTCCGAGGTCTACGCCGACGGGATCGCCGTCAACGTGGTCTCGCCGGGCCTGGTGGCGACGCCTGGCGTGGCCGTGCACGGGCTGATCACCGAGGCGAGCAAGGACCGGGTGCAGCCGATCGAATACATCGCCGAGGCCGTCTACCAGCTGGCGTCGGGCGACCCGAAGACGTTGACCGGGCGCATCGACCACGCCGCGCCGTTCCTGAAGGAAATGAACCTCGAACCCTCGGCGCTGGTCTAGGGTATGCGGTTTGTAAGCTATGAGGCCGGCGGCGAGGCCAGCTTCGGCCTCGCCGTCCGCGACGGCGTCGTCGACCTGAAAGGGCGGCTGGGCGCGCCCTCGCTGAAGGCGCTGATCGCGGACGACGGGCTCGGGCGCGCGGCGGCGTTCACAAACGCCAAGGCCGATCATGCGCTGGCGGATGTCGCGTTCCTGCCGGTGATCCCCGACCCGGAGAAGGTCATCTGTATCGGGATCAATTACGAAGACCACCGCGCCGAGACCGGCCGGGCCGCCGTCGCGCATCCGACGGTGTTTACCCGCTTCGCGGACACCCAGATCGGCCACGGCGCCGCGATCCTGAAGCCGAAGGTCTCGGAGACGGTGGACTACGAGGGCGAACTTGCGGTGGTCATCGGCCGCGAGGGGCGCGCCGTCCCGGAGGCGCGGGCGCTTGAGCATGTCGCTGGGTTCGCCTGCTACAACGACGTCTCCATCCGCGACTTCCAGCGGCACACGACCCAGTTCACGCCGGGCAAGAACTTTCCCGCTTCCGGCCCCTTCGGCCCCTGGCTGACGACGCCGGACGAGGTCGGGCCGCTGGGGCCACAGCGCATCCAGACGCGCCTGAACGGCGAGGTCGTGCAGGACGCCAAGCTCGAGCAGCTGATTTTCGACGTGCCGAAGCTGATCGCCTACCTCTCGCTGTGGACGGTGCTCAGGCCCGGCGACGTGATCGTCACTGGCACGCCGGGCGGCGTCGGCGCGGCGCGCACACCGCCCCTCTGGATGAAGCCGGGCGACGTGGTCGAGGTTGAGATCGACGGCGTCGGCCTGCTCCGGAACCCGATCGCGGCGGAGGCTTAGGCCGCTTCGGGCGCCGGGCAGCCGCCGGGGCGGAGCACGCGCTCGGTCTGGGGCGGGAAGTTGGCCAGGAGGTGCGCCGGGCGGATCGGGCGGGCGCTGAAGGCGCCGCCGCAGTTCGGGCAGCGGCCGGCCAGCACGCCCTCGGCGCAGTGGCGGCAGAAGGTGCACTCGAACGAGCAGATCATCGCCTCCGCGCTCTCGGGCGGCAGGTCCTTGTCACAGCATTCGCAGTTCGGCTTCAGCGCCAGCATCGCGGTCTCCTCCTCCGTCTGGTTCCGTCTCATGGGCCGCCCGGCCGACGAAAGTCAGCGCGACGGCGGCGACGCCGCCCATGAGGATCACCGGCAGCGTCGCCAGCAGCACCTGGTTCGAACTCGCGTGCGCGGCGCGCAGCACACCGCCCAGCGTCGGCCCGATGATCGAGCCCACCCGGCCGGCGCCGACCGCGGCGCCGACGCCGAGCGCGCGGGCGCTGGGCGGATAGTAGGTCGGCGAGGCCGCGTAGAGCGCAAACTGCGCGCCGACGGCGAAGAAGCCTGCCAAACCGGCGAACACCAGAATGGCGGCGAAGGCCGACGTCGCCGCCAGCGCGCCCATCGCCAGGACGAGGCCGATGTAGCTGGCGAGGGCCGCGCGGCGGAGGCCGAAGCGATCCACGGCGATGCCGATCGCAACGCCGCCGGCGGTGCTGGTCACGTTGAAGGAGAGCGCCGCGAGCGCCGCGTCGACGCGCGAAAGGCCCTCGCCGACCACCAGCGTCGGCAGCCATCCGACCATCAGATAGAGCAGCACCGTTGTGCAGGCGAAGGCGAGGCAGAGCAGCAGCGTCGGCGCCGCCCGGCCCTCGCCGAACAGCACGGTCAGGACGTTGCGGCGCTCGCCGGTCCGGGCGGGCCGCGTCTCCGGCAAGGTCATCAGCGCGACGGGAACGAGGGCGATCGCCAGCGCGCCGCCGACCAGATAGACGAGCCGCCAGTCGAAGCTCTTCGGCAAGACGCCGGCCAGCACCGCCAGCGTGAGCAGCGAGGCGACCGCCCCGCCGGCCGGGAAGCCCGAAAAGATGCCGGTGATTGTCGCCGACCGCCGCTCGGGCGCGCTGATCTCGGCCCCCATGGCGATCATGTTCGGCATGGCCCCGCCGAGACCGAGGCCGGTCAGGGAGCGCAGGACGAAGAGCTCGTTCGACGTCTGCACCAGCGCGGTCAGGACGGTGAACACCCCAAACAGCGCCGCCGAGGCGACCAGCACGGGCTTGCGGCCGATGCGGTCGGCCGCCCAGCCGCCGACGACGGCGCCCAGGATCAGCCCGGCCATGGTCAGGCTCGAGGCGTAGCCGATGAAGGCTTCCGGCATGTGCAGCGCCGGCGCCATCGCCGGCGCGGAGACGCCGACCGCCTGGATGTCGTAGCCCTCGAGCGCGCCTATGGCGCAGCAGACCGCGATGGCCCAAGCCACGTGGGTCGGCTTGCCGGCGGTGTTCAGCTGGCGCATGCGGCTCCCCTCGAGCGGCGATGCATAGCCGAAATCCATCGCCAAGAGCACGATGCGGTCTGCGCTCAGGCTCGGGCGCCGAGCGCGGCTTCCTCGCTGACGACGCCCGCCGGGCGGATACGCCAGCGCATCAGCAACAGCGCCAGGCGCCCGCGGGCGGCATGCTCGGAGACGCTCATGGCGGCGAGCTCGCCCTCGGCCAGCGCCGTCGCCAGATGCTCGACCTGGATGAGATCGACCGCCAGGCTGGCGCGATCGATGCGGCCCGGCCCGAGCCAACTCGCCAGGTCGGCCACGGCCGCCAGGCGCGCCGCGGCCAGAGCGCGGCGCACGCGAACATCCTCCTGCGCCAACCGCCTGAGGCTCCGGCGGAAATTGGCGTCGCGCCGAGTCCGTGCGACCAGCGCCGCGACAATCTCGTCGATGGGACCGGGGCGCCCCAGCAGGCGGGCGAAGGCGCGGCGCTCCGCCTCCGCCCAGTCGGCGTACACGGCGAGGAAGGCGTCGACGCGGTCCTTGAACGCCCGGTAGAAGGCCGCCGGCGCGACGCCCGTCCGCCGGGCGATGCGATTGGCGTCGGTCCCGTCGAAGCCGAAGCGGAGGAACTCCGCCGTGGCCGTGGCGAGCAGTCGCGCCGGCGTCTCGCCGCGGATCAACGGGCCCCTCCGAGCGCGGCAGTTGCGGGGGCCGCGGTCTCGCCCCGATCGGTCCGCGCGAGCCTGGGCGCCGGAGTCGCGGCGATGGCCAAGCTTGGCCACAATCTCCTGTTCAATGTCCGACTCCCGCCAGCTTCGTGCGCCGCCGGCCGATAGCCTCGACGCTGCCGGGCTGATAGGAACGGGGCTCGGCGTTCGCCGAAAGGATGGGGATGCGACGTTTCGCCGATCAAACGCCGATGATGGGCGGGGAGCGGCCCGACGTCGCCGCGCGTCCGGTGGTCCTGGCGCGAGAGGCGGACTTCGCGCTGGGCGGCTTGGCCGTGCGCCCGTCGCTGCGGGAGGTGACCGCCGACGGACGCCGCGACGTCCTCGAGCCGCGCGTCATGCAGGTGCTGGTGGCGCTCTCGCGCATGGACGGCCAGGTGATCTCGCGCGACGAACTGATCGACGCCTGTTGGGGCGGGCGGATCGTCGGCGAGGACGCGATCAACCGTTGCATCGGTCGGCTGCGGCGACTTTCAGAGACCCTCGGCGGCTTTTCGATCGAGACGGTGGCGCGGGTCGGCTACCGGCTGACCGAAACAGGCGCGGCGCCCAGCGCGGCGACCCGGCCAGGTCCCGAGCGTCGCATGATGGTGGCCGCGGGGCTGGTCGCGGCGACCTTCGTCATCGCTGTCGGCGGCGCGTTCGGCTGGCGGCTCGGCGTTCCCCCCCGCTGGACGGTCGAGAGCTCGCGGCTGCTCGTCTCCGCCATGCCGATCGAACGCCACCCGGCGCTGTCGCCCGACGGCCTCTTTATCGCCTACTCCGCCGGCGCCGACGTCGACACGCGCCAGATCTACCTGCGCGCCCTCGCGGGCGGCGACCCGGTGAAGCTGACCGACGAGCCCGGCGACCATACGTCGGCGGCCTGGTCGCCGGACGGGAAAGAGCTGGCCTACGTGGTGACGGCGCCCGGCGCGCCCTGCCGCATCATGATCCGCCCGCTGCGGGACGGCGCGGCGCGAACGGCGGGCGATTGCATCACAGACGACCGCAGCCAGGTGGTCTGGTCCAGGGACGGGGCCGCGCTCTTCTTCACCGACCGCCCGAACGGCGACGCCGCCGATCGCATCGTTCGCCTCGACCTGGCGAGCGGGCGGCGAACCGACCTCACGCGCCCGCCTGGCGGGGTCCCCGGCGACCGATCGCTGGGTCTGTCTCCGGACGGCCGCTACATCAGCTTCGAGCGCAGCTTCAGCGACCTCGTCGCGCCGCTGGTCATCCGCGACCTGAAAACCGGGGCCGAGCGCGTGATCCCCAAGGGCTGGGACCTCAGCCCGGGCGGCTGGACCGGCGACTCGCGCGCCGTGCTCCTGGCCGGGCGGGTCAACGGCGACAACGTGATATGGGCCTACCCGGCCGACGGCGGCCCGCCGCAGCACCTCTTGTCCGGGCCGATGCAGCTTGGCCGGATCGCAACGGGGCCGCACGAGATCGCCGCGGTCGAGGTCAACAGCGAGGTCTACAACCTCGCCTCGCCGCCCACCGCCGCCGGCGGCCCGCCACGCATCCTGGACGCCAGCCGCGCGATCGACGGCGCGCCCGCGATCGCGCCGGACGGCGATGTCGCGATGGCCGGCGCGCGCGCCGGCGAGGCCGGCGTCTGGCTGCGCCGGCCAGGCGGCGCCTTCCAGGAACTGGTTCGCGTCGAGCCTGACGTCTACCTCGACGGCCCGGCGTTCTCGCCGGATGGCCAGAAGCTCGCCTTCCCGACGGAGGCGTCTGGCCGCCTGGTCATCCGCATCGTCTCCATCACCGGCCAGAGCCTGGGCCAGATTCCCTTCGCGGGGGCCCAGCTCGGCGTACCGGCCTGGGACGCGGACGGCCGCTCGCTGATCTTTCCCGGCCGCGACGCCGGCGGCTGGCGACTCTACCGCGTCGCCCTCGCCCCGATCGGCGCGCCGGTCCCGGCCTCGCCCTACGGCTGGATGACCGTGCAGGCGCGCGGGCGCGAACTCTATGGCGTGCGGGCGGACTCGCCCGGCGTCTGGCGCATCGACGGGACTCCGCGTCGCATCACGACGCTGCCGCGGCCGGGCTTCCCGAACCTCTGGGCGATCGACGGCGCAAACATCGACTATGTGGACGACCCGTTCGGCCACCCGGCGCGGATCATGCGCCAGCCGATCGCGGGCGGGCCTCCGCGCGTGGTCGCCGAGGCGCCCGGCTACGCCTACGACAAGGGCTTCGCCGTCGATCCGGCCACCGGCGCCGTGATCTATGCGGCGACGCTCAGCGACGCCACCGACCTCGAACTCCTGAAGCTGGGCCTGACCTGATGGCCGTCGAGCTCGGCCTCATCGAAGGCTACTACGGCCGCCCGTGGAGCTGGCCCGACCGTGAGGCGCAGGCCGACTTTCTGCAGCGCGAAGGCTATGGCTTCTACATCTACGCGCCGAAGGCGGACCGCATCCTGCGCGAGCGCTGGCGCGAGCCGTGGCCGGCGGAGACCCGCGCCGCGCTGGCGCGCTTCGCCACGCACTGCCAAAGCGTCGGCATTCGCTTCGGCGTGGGCTTGAGCCCATTCGAAATTTACCGCGACTTCAACGACGAGGCGAAGGCCGCGCTGGCGGCCAAGCTCGACGACCTGGCCGACCTGGGCGTTCAGGATCTCGGCATCCTCTTCGACGACATGCAGGGCGACCTGCCGCGCCTGGCCGAGACGCAGATCCGCATCCTCGACTGGATCACCGAACGCTCGACGGCCAGCCGCATCATCTTTTGCCCGACCTACTACAGCGACGATCCGGCGCTGGACCGCGGCTTCGGCGTCCGCCCGCCGGGCTATCTGGAAGAGCTCGGCCGCGGCCTGGATCCCAGGATCGAGGTGTTCTGGACCGGCGAGGAGGTATGCTCGCGCGAGTTCAGCCCCGGCCACCTCGCACGCGTCGGCGAGAGCCTGAAGCGCAAGCCGCTGCTGTGGGACAACTATCCGGTCAACGACGGGCCGAGGATGAGCCCCTATCTCTACATCCGCGGCTTCACGGGGCGCCCGGCGGCGATCGGTCCTCACATCGCCGCCCACGCGGTCAACCCGGCGCTGCAGTGCTGGCTGAGCCGCATCCCGCTGGCCAGCCTGGCGGAGAGTTATCGTGAGGGCGAGGCCTACGAGTACCTCGCCGCCTTCGACCGCGCCGCGGCCGCGATGATGGGCGCGGACGCCGCCGTGCTGCTTCGCCGACATCTCGTCGCCATGCAGGACACCGGTCTCGCCGCGCTGGACGATGAGTCCAAGGCCCGCATCCGCGCCCGCTGGTCGCCGATCGACCATCCGGCCGCCCGCGAGATCATCGGCTGGCTCGACGGCGACTACACGATCACGCGGGAGATGATGGACAATGCGGAGGGCTGAAGCCCGTCGTCCTGCTCTTTGCCGTCATCCCCCGCTGGAGCGCAGCGGAAAGCGGGGACCCATGAACACGGGAGACGCACGGTGATCATGGGTCGCCCGAACAAGTCGGGCGATGACGGGAGAGGATGCGCGCGCCGTTAGTCGTCGTCATCGACCCAGTCGAAGGTGCGGGAGACGGCCTTTTTCCACTTTCGATACCCCGCTTCGCGCGCGGCCTTCGGCATGGCCGGCGTCCAGGTCGCCGAGGCCTTCCAGTTCTTGCGCAGCGCCTCGGTCCCCGGCCAGAAGCCGACCGCGAGGCCAGCGGCGTAGGCGGCGCCGAGGCAGGTGGTTTCGGCCACGACCGGCCGCACGACCGGGACATCCAGCACGTCGGCTTGGATCTGCATCAGGAGCGCGTTGGCGGTCATCCCGCCGTCGACCTTCAGGGTCTTCAGGCCGACGCCCGAGTCGGCGGCCATAGCGTCGACCACCTCGCGGGTCTGCCAGGCGGTCGCCTCGAGCACGGCGCGGGCGATGTGGCCTCTGTTGATGTAGCGGGTGAGCCCGACGATGACGCCGCGCGCGTCGCTTCGCCAATAGGGGGCGAAGAGGCCGGAGAAGGCCGGAACGATATAGCAGCCGCCGTTATCGTCGACGCTTCGCGCCAGCCGCTCGATGTCGGCGGCGGCGTCGATCAGGTCGAGGTTGTCGCGCACCCACTGCACCAGGGAGCCGGTGACGGCGATCGAGCCCTCGAGCGCGTAGACAGGCTTCTCGCCGCCAATCTGGTAGCCGAGCGTGGTCAGGAGCCCGTGCTTCGAGTGGACGATCTTCGCGCCCGTGTTGACCAAGAGGAAGTTGCCGGTCCCGTAGGTGCACTTGCCCTCGCCGGGGGCGAAGCAGGTCTGGCCGAACAGCGCCGCCTGCTGGTCGCCCAGCGCCGAGGCGACCGGCGCGCCGTCCAGAACCCCGTCGGCGTTTCCATAGACCTCAGCCGAGGGCCGAATCTCGGGCAGCATCGCGGCGGGCACCCCGATCGCGTCCAGCAGGTCCTCGTCCCAGTCCAGCGTCTTCAGGTTCATCAGCATCGTGCGGCTGGCGTTGGTGACGTCGGTGAGATGCCGGCCGGTCAGCTTCCAGATCAGCCACGTCTCGATGGTGCCGAACAACAGCTCGCCGCGCTGGGCGGCGGCGCGGGCGCCCGGCGTCTCGTCGAGCAGCCAGCGGATTTTCGGGCCGGAGAAGTACGTGGCCAGCGGCAGCCCGCAGGCGTCGCGGAAGCGATCCTGCCCGATACGCCCGCCGAGGTCGCGCACCAGCCGGTCCGTGCGGGTGTCCTGCCAGACGATGGCGTTGGCGATCGGCTTGCCGCTCGCCTTCTCCCACACCAGCGTCGTCTCTCGCTGATTGGTGATCCCGACCGCGACCAGGTCCTTGGGCCCGATCGAGAGCTTGGCGAGGGCGCCGGCCACCACCTGCTCGACGTTCGCCCAGATTTCCATCGCGTCGTGCTCGACCCAGCCGGGGCGGGGGAAGATCTGGCGGTGCTCCTTCTGGTCGACCGCGGCGATCGCGCCGGATGCATCGAAGACGATGCAGCGCGACGAGGTCGTTCCCTGATCGATCGCGGCGACGTAGCGGCTCATGGGCGCCCTCCGGCTGTGCTAAGCACGCCCGCTGTCTTAGCCCGTGGAGGCCCTGCATTGCGAGGCGCGCTCACCGTCCTCTTCGCGACCCTCGCGCTGGCCGTGGAGACCGCGAGCGCCGCCGCGAGCCCAGACCCGGCGGCGCCGGTCAAGGCGCTGCACGCAGGCCTCGTCCGGCTGTCCGCCGCCGCCGACCCGCCGGCGCCGGCGGTGGCGGCGCTGGCCGCGCGCAGCTTCGACATGGCGGCGATCACCCGCACGGTCCTGGGCTCGGCCGACGCCCAGGCGACGCCGGCCGAGCGCGCACGGCTCGCACGCGCCCTGCTGACGCTGATCGCGCGGCAGATCGCGGCCGCGGGCCGGCAGACCGCCAGCGACGGCTTCGCGGTGACCGAGGTCCGCGGCGCTAGCGGCGCCGACTGGCTGGTGTCGACGCGCGAGACGCCTACCGGCGCGCGGCAGCCGGTGGCGCTGGCCTGGCGCGTGCGGCGCGAAGGCGCCGGCTTCCGCATCGTCGACAGCCTGCAGCAGGGCCTGAGCACCGTCGGCGTCCAGCACGACGACTTCGCCGCCGCCCTTCCCGGGCACACGCTGGACGACGTCATCGCCCAGATCGAGCGCCGCGCCGCCCGGCCTTTGCCCAGGCTATAGCCTGCGGATCAGCCGCGCTTGCGGTCGGTCATCGCGGCGTAGACCGCCTTGGCGGAGAGTTCTCGCATGAGCGGGGCGCCGTCGGGGGTGGTGCCGCCCATGTTCTGGATCATGCCGATGACGATCATGTCGTTGACCGGATCGATCCAGAACCAGGTGCCGAACGCGCCGCCCCAGTAGAAGCTCTCCACCCCTTGGTTGGTCTTGGCCAGCGCCGGGTCCTCGATGATGCCGAAGTCCATGCCGAAGCCGAGTCCGCGGGCGTCGGGGCTGTAGAGGGTGACGTTCACGCCCGGCTCGAGCACGCTGACGTGCATCATGTCGACCGTCTCGGGTGCAAGGTACCGGCGGCCCTCGAAGACGCCGCGGTCCAGCACCATCTGAGCGAAGCGCCAGTAGTCGCCGATCGTGGAGACCAGCCCGCCGCCGCCCGACAGGAAGGCCGGCTTCTTGGTGTTGACGATGTTCTCCGGTCCCGCCGGCGCGATCTTGCCGTCGACATACTTGTGGATGCGCACCACGCGGGCGACCTTCGCCGGATCGACCCAGAAGCCGGTGTCGACCATGCCGAGCGGGT
>Ga0070735_10002383_pt1 | contig 17086 bp, 14 predicted proteins | sample Coa_R1_FD_66443 | JGI IMG/M metagenome (GOLD analysis project Ga0070735, IMG submission 66443) | Surface soil microbial communities from Centralia Pennsylvania, which are recovering from an underground coalmine fire - Coalmine... | ecosystem: Environmental > Terrestrial > Soil > Unclassified ... | reverse complement strand
ACGTGGCGCAGATCGCAATTCACGCGAATGCGTTCCGGAGCGGCCACCATGAAATAGGAAGTCGGCGCGCCCTTTTTCTCCGACCCATATTTCGGGTTGGCGCTGACGTGGATGATTTCCTTGGGATTGCCCCACTCGTCCACAACCTTGTCACGGTCATAGAGAAGATCGTTCAGATCGCCGATGATGGCGCCCAGGTTTTTTCCAGTGGTGATGGCGCCCCAGCCGCCGATCGAATGGAAACGTACGGCCACCGCCTTGTCGGGCAGTAGCGAAGGCGTTTCATCCGATTTCACTTCATAAGGATGATCGACGCCGAGGACAAAGAAGGAAACTCCGTCAGCAACGCCCTTGCCGTCTTTGCGAGTCCGGGTTCCCGTCGCGAATTCGTAGGCGCCGAGGATGTGTTCGGGCCGGAAGTCGCGGGATCCCAGTCCATAAATGCCGGCAAACAATCGCGGCATATGGTCGGGAGTGAGCGGGGGCAGGTTAGCCTCCGCGACGTGATCGTGCGTCACCAGCGCCTTGCTCAAGGCCGTGCGAATTTCGCGGCCCATCGGGTTGTCGCCGGACATCGGCTCGTCGGTGCGCTCCAGGACGATAACGTTGCGCTTGCCGGAAAGCGCCCGCACCACGGCGGCCTCAGGGAACGGACGGAACACGTTCAGATGGATCGAGCCGACTTTGGCGTTGCGGTGTTCGCGCAGATAATCCACGCCCGCTTCGATATTTTCGGCGGCAGAGCCCAGAGACACGAATACGGTGTCGGCATCTTCCGTCTTGTATTCCGTGATCAGGCCGTAGTCACGCCCGGTCAAGTCTCCGAAATCCTTATAAGCATCTTCCAGGAAGGAGAGGATCGGCTCGGTAAAGTTGTTGCGCCGCGCCACCACGCCCTGCATGTAGTGCTCCTGGTTCTGCACGGGGCCGAGCAGCACCGGATTGGTCAGGTCGATCATCTTCGGCACGCGGCGGCGCTTGGGGCCGAACAGGATACGCTGGGTTTCCGTCGGACAATCGATCATGTCGTCCGGCGCGCCCAGATAAAGGCGCATTAATTCCGATTCATGCTTATAAAAAGTGCGTTCCAAGTGCGAAGTAAGGAATCCGTCCTGCACGTTCATTCCCGGAGTGAGGCTGAGCTCGGTCACGCGCCGCAGGATCAGCGCCTGGTCGGCGGCTTGCTGCGCGTCCTTGCCGAATAGAATGATCCAGCCGGTATCGAGCGCGCCGTAGACGTCGTCATGGCCGCAGTGCACGTTCAGGGCGTGCTTGGTGAGGGCGCGCGCGCCGACCTCCAGCACCATCGTGGAACACTTGCCCGGCGCGTGGTAATACTGCTCCACGCCATACACCACTCCCTGGCCCGAGGTGAAGTTCACCACGCGCTGCCCGCAGACGGAATGTGCGATGGCTCCGCCCTGCGCGGCGTGCTCGCCCTCCGCCTCGACGGCAATGGTATTGCGGCCGAAGACGTTCAACTTGCCTTCGGCGTAGGCCTGCTGGTAGAGCTCACCGCCTTCGGTTGAAGGGGTGATGGGATAGAAAATTCCGGCGTCGGTGATGCGGGTTTCCGTGTGATACGAAACCAGCTGGTTGCCGTTGGCTGTAACGCGGATTCCCGGGTACCGTGGCTTTTCACGCATGGGCCCTCCTGGGTCGAGGTCATGCCGTTGGTGCCTACGAAGTGCAACGAGGCACTCAGCACAGGCCTTAAACTACGAAATGGGATCCTATTGGGTGAAAGTTATCACCACATGGGAAGCTGTGCAAGGAATTGATTTGATTGAGCCTCTCCGCCATGCCCCATCCGAACAGTGGATCGCCATACTTCCGTTACGTACTATCGGCACGGCGAGACAGAACTTCAGCCTGCGCCGGCGGACAGCGTCACTCGACCCGCAGACATTATTGGCGAAAACCAAACGGCGGAACGGTGACGCCGGTCACATCGTGAAGTGACGCGCCCCGCCGGTCCGGCCGGTTCACAGATGCTCGTAGACACGAGATATACCGGTTTGATAGCCTCGGCGGGATTGCGATCTGGTAAACCTGACCGGCACGCGCTCACTCGGCCTCGATATTCGTGATGGGAGGACTTATGAGATTACTGCCCATTTTCAGAAGCCTGGCGCTGGTGGCCGCAGCCGGCCTGATGTCCTCCTTCGCCTGTGCCGCGACGATTTCGGGCAAGGTCACCGCCCCGGACGGTTCGCCGTTCCGCGCCGCGTTTGTGCAGGCGCGCAACGCCCGGACCCATGCCACGGTGATCGTCCTGTCCGGCAATGACGGTAAATATCATATTGAGAATCTACCCGCCGGCGATTATCAGGTGCTGGCGAGGTCGGTAGGGTACCGGTCCGACTCGAAAAGCGGAATTGTGCTCGCCGCGAACCAGAACGCCACGTTTGACTGGACCATGCAAAAGCAGATGGTGCACTGGGACGAAATCCCCATCATCCAGGGCATCGATTTGTTTCCCGAGGGGCCGGGCAAGGAAAAGTTCTCCCGCTGCGGCTCGAGCTGCCACGGCTTCGAGCAGTTCATCAATGTGCGACGCGATGAAAACGGCTGGCGCGAAGTCCTTAAGGACATGATGTCCACGCGCATCGGCGGCAGCGTCGTCTACAGCACGGTCAAAAGCGACCAGGACGTGAACGAAGTCGCCGCCTACGCCGGAAAGATTTTCGGCACCGGGCCGGGAGCGCTTCCCGAATCTCCTGCTGACATGCCCGGCTACGTGGACTGGATGAAGCAGTTCAGCGATGAAGCGCTGAAAATTGTGTACGTTCTCTATGAAATGCCGCCGGGCCGCATGACCTGGGACGCCAATCCGGACAAGGACGGAAACATCTGGTGCCCGTACTTCGGAACCGTGAATGGCGCGGGACGCTTGAATCCCGAAACCGGCGAGCTTACCGAATATTTGTGGGAGAGCCAGTCGCCGCGCGTCGGAACGCGCTCGGTAATCCTGACGCATGATGGCGCCACTGCATGGGTGGTGGAAGAAGGCGGAACGCTGGTGAAGGTTGACGTCAAGTCCGGCAAGCAAACCAAGTTCAAAGGTCCGGGCAAAACCATGAACACGGTGCGCGAGGACCCCAGCGGAATCCTGTGGGTTTCCGGCGCGCCGTTCTCCTACCGTTTCGATCCGAAGACCGGCATCTATACGGAGATAAAGGATGCGCCGGCCACCTACGGCGCGAATCTCGACCGCGCCGGCAACATCTGGTTTGACGAAGCGGCGGGGCAGGGAAGAATTTTCAAAGTGGATTACAAGACGTCGAAGGTCACCACGTGGACTCCGCCGCCGCAGCCCGGTTCGCGCCGCCGCTTCCAAATCGATGCCAACGGAATTGGCTGGCTGGCCCAGTACGATCGCGGGCAAATCGTGCGACTGGACACGGAAACGGGAGCGTTCAAGGAAATTCAGCTCCCGGGAGAACAGCCGACGCCCTATCCCATCGGCATCGACACCCAGAATCAAGTGTGGTACGCGTCAGGAATTATGGACACCGTCGGCCGCCTCGATCCGGCCACGGGCAAGATCACCGAGTATCCAGCTCCAATGGTGGGAAATGGAATGCGCGAACTGAACAACGATCCCAAAGGCAGAATGTGGTTCGCCTCGCCAGGGAACAACACGGTAGGCTACGTATATCTGGCGAAGTAGCCCAAGTAGGACAGGCTTCAGCCTGTCTGGTTTAGATTCGTGTCATGCGTAAATCTAAACCGGACGGGATTCTTCGCTTCGCTCAGAATGACAGCGTATTGAGTTTTTCCGCAGCCTGTGAAGTCTGCGCTACGGTTTGGGTTGTGGAGCCGCCGCGGGCATGCGAATCCGGTTGGTGAACGCATCCTCTTCCTCCGGAATGCACGGCAACTCTTCCATATAGGCTTTCTTTCCCTTAAGCAGCTTGTAAGTCTTGGTGTCGCCCACCCACGTCGCGGTATAAGCCTTGGGATCGTCGACGATCAGTTGCAGCGTCAGCGTGTCATGATCCACGCGCTTGAACATCTCCACCAGATGGATTTCATCGCTGTGCGGATCGCCGTAAAAATCGAGCCAGCTCTTGTCGTTCAGCCCGACGGTGTCCACGACGAACGTGTCGCCATCCCACTTGCCTGTGGAGTCTCCCATCCAGGTGCCGGCGAAGTCCTTCGGATGGCTGCGCCCGTCGGTCCAGATCTGTCGCCACTCGTGTTCGCGCTCAAAAAACATGAAGGTCCGCTCGGGCGACTGAAAAATTTCAAAGGGCTGGGGGAAAAACAGAATGCGCGGAATTCCCGCGGGATTGCATTGGAGAATCGGATCGTTTCCGCCGGCTTGCGCCTTGGGGCCGTACCCGGGCTTGGCCGCGTCGTAGCGCGCCTTGGCCCACGGCGTCATCGGAGGATGATCCTTGCTGGGCGTGGCGTAGATGCCCTGCCCGGGAATGTTCATGAAGAATTCCCACATTCCGGAGAGGTCATGAGAATCGAACGCCGCGGGCGCGCTGTTTTTTGCCGCAGCGGCCGGCTGGGGCATTTGCGCTCGCATCGAGAATGGCGAGGCCGCAATAGCCACCAATGCTGCGATCGACGTTGCCCACATCGCGCGGTTTTTCATTTTGCGGTTTCTCCCAACGCGAATTCTTCACCGGCGTTTCAGGGGCTAAAGCCCTCGTTTTTTAGTCTCTGGATGTCGCGGCTGAAGCCGCGACCCACAAAGACCGTTCGTGAGTTCACTTCACTTCATTCAAAACCGCACAGCCAGGAGTGGCTGTGCTACTTAGTTCTCCAGTTCCTGCAGGCCTAACTCCTTGCCGTTCGGCAGCACCAGTTTGTGCAGGAAGCCGACCGGCGCGCCATTTTTCGCCGGAATGAGGTTGATCGAAACCTGATCGCCGGCCTTGACGATGTCCTTGGACCACCCAGCGCGCACGAGTTTTCCCGGGCTGTAGGTTTCCACGCTCCAGTGCACTACGTTGCCTTTGCTGTCCTTCACGTCCAGGTAAATTTGCGCGTGCGGATTGGTCCACTCAAATTCCGTCACCGTTCCCTTGATGGTGATCGGGTTTTTGTCGTCGTACGCGGCGTTTCCGTGATGCGCCGGAAGAGCGATGCCGGCCAGCAGCGCGGCGGCGAATGCGATCAGGAATCTAGTTCGATACGATCTCATTTCCAGCTCCTAAACTCCTGCTCCTAAACAATTCATGCGTTGGCCAAAAGTTTCGACGTGCGCCGCGTTCCCGCTTCACTATTTGCTGCGCCGCAAGTGAACGCGGTCTTTTTCGTTTTCCTCGCACGAGTAGGACATGATCTCCGTATTCTGGCGCCCGATCGGCAGTGTGATGGACCACGGCTCGGTAAAAAATTTCGGATCTTCAAACGTGACGCTCCACTTGATGTTGTTCGCGTCCATCTTTTGAAATCGCTCGACGAGGTGCAGTTGGTCGCTATGCTCATGCCCCGCGGTGTCGAGCCAAGTCCGGTCGTCGAGTCCGACGGTGTCCACTACCAGTGTGTCACCTTCCCAGCGGCCGACGGAATCCCCGAACCAGGTCGGATCCAGATCCTTTGGGTGGCTGCGCCCGTCCGTGTGAATAATTCGGAAAGTGTGCTGATTCTCAAAAAGGATGGTGAACACCGCGGGTGTCTGCACAATTTGAAACGGCATGATCCCGGCCTGAATTCCGCGCGCCGGCCCGATGGGCAAGCATTTGGTCAGCGGATCGTCGATCTCATCCTCTTTTGCGAATCTCGCCGCGCCGTACGGCGTGAAGGGAGGCTGGCGCCCCAGCGTTTTGGAAATATCCGGCGTGAAGGGAGCGGACCACACTCCGTTCAGATCGGGCGGCGTAGCAGCCGGATTTCCCGAAGCTGCGTGGCTGCCGCACGCCGGTAGAAAAGGCAGCGCAACGAACAACGCTGCGGCTGAAAAATGGCCGGCGCGAAAATATTTCCTCATACCGCGCTCCGGTCCGCGCAGCGACTTTCGTTCCGCTTATTTTTTGCCATCGGAACCCGCCGCGCCATACGCGTTCTGCGAGACGCCGCCCGAGCCGGCGGAAACTTCGCGTCCGTCGGGAAGCTTTACCGTCGAGCACGCGCCGAGGTGCGAGCCGTCTTTCGCCCGAAATCCCTTCACGGTGACCACGTCGCCCGGCTTCAGCGTGTCCTTCCGCCAGCCCTGCCGGTAAATCACGTTCGGCGGGCCGCCCTCGAACGCCCAGTTCACCACCTTGCCGTCCTTGCCCTTCACATCCACATAAAAATAGATGTGCGGATTCATGAATTCCATTTTGGTAACGGTGCCGGTGAGGGTGATGGGACTATCCTTGTCGAACTCTACCGAGAAGCCGTGATGCGCGAAAACGCTGTGTGGCGATGGGAACAAACACAATGCCGTCACTACAGCCGTAAATAAAATTTTCCGCAAAATCGCACCTCGGAGTAGATCGCGCACTTGTTTGCTAGTTGTATAACTGAAGGATGGACGAGTCAAGTGCGGGAAACTTTATAGGACTCGTGGGAGAGGTGTCCGCTTGCCGGTTTCACGCTTGCCGTTTTTGAATCTAAACCTGACAGGCTGAAGCCTGTCCTACTTGCGTTGGAACAGTTTATTGGCATCCGGGTAGGGAATGCTTCCGTCGGTCATCACTTGGAAATCTCCGCGGTCGCGAAGTTCGCGGGCCATGCGCGCTAGAAAGCCCAGCGCGGAACGCATTGGGCCGGAGCCGACGCTCACTCGGGCTACGCCTAGCTGTTGCAACTCCAGAGTGCTGGGCGTGCCTACCGTCGCCAAAATGTTCAGCGGGCCGGTGACTCCGCGCGCCAGTTGCGCAATTGGCTCGCGGTCCTTTACGCCGGGGGCGAAGAGTGACTGTGCTCCGGCGGCGCGATACGCGTTCAGCCGCTCGATGGTCCGCGCCATGCGCGTCTCCGCCGCGCCGATCCCGTTGAGAAAAATATCGGTGCGCGCGTTCAGCACGAATGGAACGCGGGCCGCCGCCGCGGCGCCCAAAATTGCCAGGATAATTTCTTTTTGCCGGCTCAAGTCCGCCAGATATTCGGGTTTTTCTTCGATGCCGTCCTCCAGGTTCATTCCCACGGCGCCCGCGGCGATCACCGCCCGCGTCGTCTCGGCGACTTCTTCGGGCGTGGTTCCGTATCCCGCTTCGACATCGGCCGTGACCGGAACCTCGACGGCTTCGGCAATCCGTCGCACCATGCCCAGCATTTCGTCCCGCGAAATTTTCTGGCCGTCCGGGTAGCCCAGCGAAAACGCGACGCCGGCGCTGGAGGTGGCGATCGCCGGAAATCCCGCTTCCTCAAAAATTCGCGCGCTGGCCACGTCCCACGCGTTCGGCAGCAGCAGGATTTTTGGCCCGCGGTGAAGCTCGAGAAACTGCCGCGCCAGTTCCGCCTGTGTCTTTTTCATGGCGATCCCCCAAAGGAATTGTATACCCAAGCAGGCGGCACTCTGGGGATCGAGCGCCAGTCGTGATAAATTACAGGCCATAGCCATTTTAGACTTTTACTGGAGGATCGGATGATTCGGAGGAGATTGCTTGCTGGCGCGTTCCTCGTAATGTTCGCGGCGACCGCAGCTTTACATTCGCAGGCCGCCCCGCAGGCGCTGGTAGCCGTTCGCGCCGGCCACATGTTTGACAGCAAGACCGCACAGATGTTGAACGACCAGGTCATCCTGATTCAGGGCGACCGCATCACCGAAGCCGGCCCGGCGGACCGCGTCAAAATTCCCGAGGGCGCAAAGGTGATCGATCTCAGCCAGGCCACCGTCCTGCCCGGACTGATCGACGCTCACACGCACATGTATGACAGCCTTTCCAACGGCGCGCGCGTGACTACCTCAACCGAAGCCTGGACCATCTCCGCCGTGAAAGAAGTGCGCACCGATTTGCTGGCCGGATTTACGTCCGCGCGCGACTGCGCCACCCACGGTGAAGGCTACGGCGACGTGGACGTGCGCAACGCCATCAATAAAGGATTGATCGAAGGTCCCCGCATGCAGGTCGCCACGCGCGGAATCGGCGGCGCCGGCTCCAACTACATCGGCGCGCCCGGCGGGAATCTCACCGGCGGGCAGCAGAGCATCACCGGCGTGCTGCAGGCGCGCGAAGCGGTTCGCGAGCAGATCCGCTACGGCGCGGACCTCATCAAGATTTTTCCCGCGGGCGGATATTCCTTCAGCCCCACCGGAGAACTGTTTGTCGAGCCCATGCTGAACCTCGACGAAGTGCAGGCCATCGTCGATGAGGCGCATCGCCACCATAAAGCGGTGGCTTCGCATGCGTATGGAGGAGACGGACTGCGCTATTCGGTGCAGGCCGGCGTCGATACCATCGAACATGGCCAGGCGCTCGATGAATCCGAGATGACCATGATGAACCAGAAGGGCATCTATTGGGACGTCACCGGCTACCGCTACTCGCTGCCGGAAATTGTGGCGCGGGACCGCAAAGAGACCGGCGGAAAATACGATCTGCCGGCGATCTTCGAGAAAACCTTTCAGATGGGTCTGGCCATGAAAGTGAAAATGATGTTTGGCAGCGGCGTCGATGGCGATCCCTACGCGCACGGCGACCAGTACACAGAATTTGAGTGGCTGGTGAAGCACGGCCTGGCGCCCGCCAAGGCCATTCAACTGGCCACCGCGGTGGATGCCGAAGCCATGGGCTGGCAGAACGAAGTCGGCTCGCTGGAAAAAGGGAAGTACGCCGATCTCGTAGCGGTCTCCGGCGATCCCATCAAGGATATTTCCGAGCTTCAGAGAATCAAACTCGTGATGAAGGGCGGAAAAATCGTCCGCAATGATTTGAAGTAAGATCGATTCGAAGTCACCGAGCGTTCCTGCGCTCCCACCGCCGGTTTCCCCACCCTCGCGCGCCGCGAGGGTGGGGATCACGCGCCGCCCGCATCTATTTATCAGGCGTAAATCAGTTGACTTGATTTCGATCGCGCTGTTATAAGCCAGATAGTTGAGTTAAACGTTCACTGAACTGCGAGGCCGTCGGAGGCAACGGGCATTTCTGAGGGCCCATCTCGCGCGTGGGATCGCCGCGCAAGTAAATCTCTGGAGGAGTGTGGCTCGCTCATGAATAGAAAAGCAGCGGTTCTCGTTTGTGCGCTGGCGGTGTTGCTTACCGGAGTTGCGCTTTCCGCGCAGAACGGCGGGCAAATCATCCGCCTCGATCCGGCGCTGGACGCGCTGATTCCGGCCAACGCCAAGATTGAAAAACTGGCTGACGGCTTCGGCTTCCTCGAAGGCCCGGTGTGGGTGCACTCGACGCCTCCCGGTTATCTGCTCTTCAGCGACATTCCCGCCAACGTCATCGACAAATGGAATCCGCAGGACAAGAAAGTTTCGGTGTTCCTGCCCAAGAGCGGTTTCGCTGGCAACGATCCGGGAGACGCCGGCTACCAGTTGAACAACGGACATGCGGTGGTCACGCTCTACGGCTCGAACGGCGTCACGCTCGACAAAGAGGGCCGCGTCACCTACTGCCAGCACGGCGATCGCGGCATCATGCGCCTGGAGAAGGACGGCAAGCGCACCGTGCTTGCGGACCACTTCGAGGGCAAGCGCCTCAACAGCCCCAATGATCTGGTTTACAAGTCCGACGGCTCGCTCTATTTTAGCGACCCGCCGTTCGGCCTGCGCAAAGGGCCGGAAGATCCCAAGAAGGAATTGCCGTTCGCCGGCGTCTTCCTGCTGTCCAAGGGAAAACTGCAGGTGGTCAACAAGGATTTTCAAGCGCCCAACGGCCTGGCGTTTTCGCCGGATGAAAAATATCTGTACATCAATGACTCCGCCTCCAAAACCTACTGGCGCTTTGACGTTCAACCCGACGGCACCCTGGCCAACAAGAAACTGCTGATCGACATGTCCTCCGCCAAGGAGGATGGCGTGCCGGACGGGATGAAGATCGATCAAAAAGGAAACATTTATGGCGCGGGTCCCGGCGGCATCTGGGTTCTGACTCCAGAAGGCAAACACCTCGGCACGATTCGTCCGCCGGAAAATCCCGCCAACCTGGCATGGGGCGACGCCGACGGAAAAACTTTGTACTTCACGGCCGTTACGGGCTTGTACCGGCTGCGCTTGAATGTTGCCGGCATACGGCCGTGAGCGCGGACGCCGGGATTGGATCTGAGTTTTCGGGCGCGGCGGCCTGAAAAAGTTTCTGTAGTTTGTCGTCGTTTGTGAGTAGCGATCTAACAGGGCGGATGGGAGGAAGGGTGATGAGGAAACCGGTATTTGCCGCAATGCTGCTGTTGAGCCTGCTGTGCGCACCGCTGTCGTTTGGGCAAACCAAAGCCGCAACACCCGCGGCGGGCGGCGAGGACTGGAACGCGCTCGACCACAAATGGCTGGATTCCGAGCGCACCGGAGACTTCGCTTACCTGGAGAAGTTTTTTGCCGACAGCTACGTTCTGGTTCTGGCCAACGGCCAAATGTACACCAAGAAGGAATGGCTCGGAATTCTGAAGTCGCCGGATCATCCCGTAATCGTGTCGATCAATCCCGAAAATGTTCAAGCTCACGTTTTTGGCAATGTCGCCATTCTCACCGATCACACCACGCTGAAAGGCCATGACGCCAAGGGCAACAGCCTGGACGGCGTGTTCAACGTGTTTCGCGTGGTGATCAAAGAGAACGGCGAATGGCACGCGACCGGCGTGGTCATGAACGAGGACCGCACGAAAAAGTAGCGCCTGAGTTCAGTAGCTGGGTTCAGTAGCTGAGTTGGGCCGAATTCCAAGGGAGGAACAAGAACCATGACACGCGCGTACGGGCTGATCGCCGGCATATTCCTGATTGTTGCATGGGGCGGAGTCGCCCTCGGCCAGGCGCCGAAAAAGCCGGCCAGCACGATGGAAAGTCCCGCCGCGACCATTGCGGTCCTGGACCACATCTGGCTGGACGCCGCGCACAATCGCGACACCGGGACGATGGCCTGGCTCTTCGCCGAAAATTTCGTGGAAATTCATCCGGGCGGATTTATCGTGAATAAGCAGCAGCAGCTTGACCAGATCCGCGATCCCCAGGTCATTTTGAACGAAATCCATCCGGACGATATTCAGGTGCGCTACGTCTCGGCGGACGTAGCAGTGCTAACCGATACGACGACGATTCGCGGCGAGAGCGCCGGCGTCAAGTACAACGGGCCGCAGCGCGTGATCCGCGTTTTCGTCAAGCAGAACGGCCGGTGGCGCGCCGCCGGCGCGGGCATCGTCCCGATCGTTCCAGGGAACTAAAAATTCCCAGCTCCGATGGATGAGGGTTTTAAGTGGCGCAGACTTCAGTCTGCGGAATTTTGTTTCGTGAGACCCACCAAGAACTCGCCACAGGCTGAACACCCTGAACAGGCTAGGGAACCACTCAAAGCGCTGTCATTCTGAGCGAAGCGAAGAATCTCTCTCGTTACTTTCAATCGAAGAGAGATTCTTCGCTTCGCTCAGAATGACAAAACTAGATGCTTTTTCCGCAGAGCGAGCAGTATGCGACCACACCGGGATTATCGCAGCGGCGGAACTCCAAGGCGGCCCGCAAGCTCATCCAGAATCTTGCGCTGCCCATCGCTCAGCGGCACTCCCCGCGACATCCGCTCGCTATAAATCTGCTCGGAGCGTTCCCCAGGCAACCGCACTTCGTCCACTCCCGGCAGCGTGGGAGAAGACTTCATGACGTCCCACACCTCATCCACGCTTTCTTTGAACGGTTCCAATTCCGCGAACGCCGCAATATTCACAGCGATGATCGTCTGCCCGGTGTTGCTCGGCGTCTTGGAATCCACCGTGTAGTCCACCACGTCGCGGCCAAACGCGGCCCCGTTCAAAGTCCCCGCCAGCAGCCCGATCATCAGCGCCAGCCCATATCCCTTGGGCCCGCCGATCGGAAGAAGAAAGCCTTCGCTTGCGCGCTTCGCATCCGTCAGGGGTTTTCCTTCGCGGTCGATCATCCAGCCCTCCGGCATCGGCTCGCCGCGCTGCGCTTTCAGCCGGATTTTGCCGAAGGCGGTGTTGGTCGTGGCCATGTCCAGCGTGATGGTGGGATGCCGCAGGCCGGGAACGGAAATGGAAATGGGGTTGGTGCTGAGCAGCACTTCACTGCCGCCCCACGGCGGCAGGAGATTCGCGTTGCCCACGCAGAAATACATTCCAATCATGTCCTGCGTCGCGGCCATTCGCGGATAAAGCTGCGCCGGGCCCGCATGATTGCTGCGCCGAGTGCCGACCCAGGCGACGCCGCATTGCCGCGCCTTTTCGATCGCCAAGTGCGTCGCCCGAGTCATTACCAGATGGCCGAGGCCGTTGTCGCCGTCGACCAGCGCGGAGCCGGGACGCTCGCGCACGATTTCAATTTTGGGGCGGGGATTTACCGCGCCGCTCTCAATCTGCTTCACGTACTGCGGCAGGCGAAAGATGCCGTGGGCGTCTCCGCCGCGCGCATCCGCTTCGGCCATTAGAGCCGCCACCTGCATGGCATCGTTCGGAGGTATTCCGGCAGCCGCCAGTGAGCGCGAAATAAACTCCACGAGCGCGGCGATCGGAACCGGCGGCGGCGCGGCCGGTGTGGTTTTGGCAGTTTCACTCATAGGCGTTTGAATGTCCCTGTGTCGAAAGTCTCGTGAGCCGCGGTTACGGGCAGTCGTGTAGCGCCCGCCTTCAGGCGGGCATCTGGGTTACGGCACAATGCCACGCCTGAAGGCGGGCGCTACATACACACCAGGCTCCCGCACAGAGTCTTTAGCGGGAACACGCATGCATGTTCTTTTTAAGCGAAGCGAACTTTCACGTCCGGACGCTTGTCCAGCGTCACCGTGTCAATGAAGCGCACCTGCCGTTCATCGAGTGTCACGACCAGCGATTGCGTGCGGATCCCCTCTCCAAAAAATCGCACGCCGCGCAGCAGGTTTCCGTCGGTCACACCGGTGCAGGCAAAAATAATTTTCTTTCCCGGCGCCAGATCCTCGGTGCGGTACACGCGCTTGCCGTCCTTGATTCCCATTTTCGCCAGCCGCTCTTCGTGCTCGGGCTTGGATACCACCAGGCGCGCCAGAATTTCCCCATTCAGGCAGCGCAGCGCCGCCGCGGTCAGCACGCCTTCGGGGGCGCCGCCGATGCCCATGACCGCGTGCACTCCCGTGCCGATCACCGCGGCGGAAATTCCGGCGGAAAGATCGCCATCGCCGATCAGCCGGATGCGCGCTCCGGTAGCGCGAATATCGGCGATGAGCTGTTCGTGGCGCGGGCGGTCGAGAACGATCACCACCAGGTCTTCCACATCGCGATCCAGCCGCTTGGCGATGGCGCTCAGGTTTTCCTTCACCGGCGCGTCCAGTTCCACGCAGCTTTTGCACGAGGGCCCCACGATGATTTTTTCCATGTACAGATCGGGGGCATGCAGCAAGCCGCCCTTTTCGCTGGCGGCCAGCACGGTGATCGACCCGGGCGCTCCGGTGGCGCACAGGTTGGTGCCTTCCAGGGGATCGACGGCGATGTCCACGGCGGGAAAATTGAATCCCCGCACGTGCTGCGCGGCGCCGATTTTTTCGCCGATAAACAGCATGGGCGCCTCATCCCGCTCGCCCTCTCCGATCACGATGGTGCCGTCCATGGGCACCTCGTCCATTACCTTGCGCATGGCAGAGACGGCGGCCTGGTCGGCAATGTGGCCGTCCCCGCGGCCCATGGTCTTGGCCGATTCGATGGCCGCATGCTCCACGACGCGCAAAAATTCCAGACTCAGTTCTATTTCCATCACCACTCCCGCTCACGGAAATTTTTTGGATCAGGCGCGCGTTCAGGCATGGAGCACGCGCGCGGCACGGCCAGAACGTAGCCTATCCTAAACCAAGAATCGCGGAGCGCCTAGCGGAACGGACTCACCGCGCAGGCGGAAAGAATTTGCCGCATGAAAGGCGAATCCGTCCGCATGCCCCCGGTGTTTGACGGAAGGAACGCCTGGCAAGGCCGCTCGCGACCTGGGGGAACCAGGGAGCCAGTGGCGCAACTGGCCGGAGTATTGCTCCACGAGAAACTCAACGTGGCACCGTGGTACCGTCGCGAAGATCGCCATGCTAAATTTTGATCCTGGGTGAATTCTCAGCCATACCCTCATGCCGATTCAAAGACCACCGCTAGCGCCACGGCCCAAGACCTCTCACGTTGAGATCTATTGGAAAACTGTAACCTACCGCACTGTAGCCATTTACGTGATCTTGATCTTCGCCGTGGTCATGGCCATCCTGTATCTAATCTTTCCGGAAGCGTATAGCGGGGCCATCGCCCGGATTTCCCAGGCGCTCGGCGCCGGCGCGCCTTCCACCGCACAGCTTACCGCCAAGCAGGCCAAGTTCGTCAACCTGGACGGCCGCGTGCAGATTAAGAAAGTGAATTCCGTGCAGTGGGTGGCCGCGGATTACCGCATGGCGCTGGATAAGGGAGACCTGATCCAGACGAGCGGAGACGGAGTGGCGCGGATCACCTTTGCCGACGGCACGACGTATACCGTCCAATCGGATACGTTGGTCACGGTCGAAGAAAATTCCGTTGGCCGGGACAGCGAAACGCGTGTGGCCATGCACATTTCCTCGGGCGCCGTGGATTTGGCCACCGGCACCTGGGACTCGCCGAAATCCAAGGCCGAGGTCTCATTTTCCAACGCTGTGGCCTCGGTGCAGCAGAACAGCCGCGCCGCCGTGCGCAGCGATCCCTCCACGAGCGAGGGTGAAATCACGGTGTCCGCCGGCGCCGCCGAACTCTCCACGACGGATGGCCGCCAGCATGTCGAGATCGGCCGATGGGAGCGGGTGACTGTGCCGTCCAGCGGCGGCCCGGTGGTGAAGTCCAATGTTTTGGCGCCCCCGGACCTGACCCAGCCGCTGAACCTGCAGCCCTTGATCGTGCCTGATCCCAAAAAGGCGCCCGTGCGTTTCGAATGGAAGCCGGTGCAGGACGCGGTCAGCTACGAGCTGCGCATCAGCACCACCTCCATGTTTTCGCGGATCGTGGAGGATCGCAAGCTGACCGGAACGTCCGTGGAAATCACCGGATTCGACCAGGGCGACTACTTCTGGGATGTTTTGGCCACCGACCAGCAGAAGCGCGTCAGCGCTCCGAGCGATACCTTCAAGTTTACGCTCGCGACACAGGGCAAGGGCCAGGAGATGCTCCTGGAGGTCGGAAGCACCGAGTTGCATGGTAACGTGGTAGAGATCACCGGGCGCACCGAACCGGGCGCGGCGCTCATCATCAACGGCGAGCAGGTTGCCGATATCCGGAGCGATGGAACTTTCAAATATTTTACGGCTCCGCTCACGCGCGGCAGCCAAACGATTGTCTTGACGGGACAGAACCGGCGCGGTGGTACGGCCATCAAGCGCGTCGAGATTGTGATTCCATAACCGGGGCGGCCGGTGCAGGCGCACGACCGGAGCCTGCAGGAATATATTAGGGAGGGGCAGCCGGACAACATCGGAGCGGAAGCGGCAACCAGCAGCCGCGCGCGCTCTCCGGCACTGAGGGAACTATGCTCAACAACGGTTACAACCTTCGCTCGGTCTTCAGTTTATTTTCCTCGGACCTCGCGATCGATCTGGGAACGGCCAACACGCTGGTCTACTCCAAGGGCAAAGGCATCGTGGTGAACGAGCCCTCCATCGTAGCCATCAACAAGAACAGCGCGGAGGTGGTGGCGGTCGGCAAGGAAGCCAAGGACATGCTCGGCCGCACGCCCGGCAACGTGGTGGCCATCAAACCGATGAAGGACGGCGTCATCGCCGACTTCAAGGTGACCGAGAAGATGCTTACCTATTTCATTCAGAAGGCGCATAACCGGCGCATGCTGGTGCATCCGCGCATCGTCATCGGCGTGCCCAGCGAAATCACCCCGGTGGAAAAGCGCGCCGTGCAGGACTCGGCCTATCGCGCGCGCGCCAGCGAAGTGTATCTCGTGGAGCAGGCCATGGCCGCGGCCATCGGAGCGGGCCTGCCGATCGAAGAGCCATCGGGAAACATGGTGGTGGACATCGGCGGAGGCACGACCGACATCGCCGTCATCTCCATGAGCGGCATCGTATATTCCAGGTCGGTGCGCGTCGCGGGCAATGAAATGGACGAAGCCGTGATGCAGTACCTGAAGCGCAAGTACAACCTGCTGGTGGGCGAGCGCACCGCGGAACAGATCAAGATGGAAATCGGTTCAGCCTACCCGCTGGAAAAGCCGCTGACGATGGAAGTGAAAGGCCGCAATCTGATCGAAGGCGTGCCGCGAACTGTCACGATTGATGACAGTGAAATCCGCGAAGCGCTATCCGAATGCGTGGCCACGATCCTGAACGCCTGCCGCGTGGCGCTCGAGCGCACCCCGCCCGAGCTGTCCGCGGACATCAGCGACCGCGGCATCGTGCTGACCGGCGGTGGCGCGCTGCTCAAAAATCTCGACAAGCGCATCCGCGAGGAAACCGGCTTGCCGGTATCCATCGCCGACGATCCACTGGCCTCGGTGGTGCTGGGCACAGGAAAAATGCTCAGCGATTTCCGCCTGCTGCGGCTGGTCTCGATTGATTAAGAGCGGCGCGAGGCGATCAAGGTTTGCTTTTAGGAGGTCCGACCTTCAGGTCGGACGTCCGGAGTTGTGGTAAGTGGCCTTTAGGCCCTGAAGCTTCAGGGGCTAAAGCCCAGAGAAGAAAGCGACTACGTCGGGACTGAAGTCCCGACCTCCGAAATCGAGAGCTGGCTAAATCGAGAACTGACTAAATCAAGACCTAAGCACATCAAGACCTGAGTACATTGAGAACGGACTGAATCAAGAAACGACGCAACGATTTGGCGTAACGATGTTGAAGAGCAACGGCAGTACCGGCAACAAAATTTTTTGAAAGCTGGCCCCCGGCTTCCGATGATTGCAATTCCCTCACGGCATAAATCCCTGACGCTGCTGGCCACCGTGGTGGTCACCCAGGTGCTGCTGTTGGCGGTGCAGATCAAGCGTGAACGCCAGGTGCGCCTGATCCGGGTGTGGGCGGTCGAGTTGATTTCACCGCTGCAGCGCGTGGGATCCTGGACGGTGAAC
>Ga0070735_10002380_pt1 | contig 17106 bp, 19 predicted proteins | sample Coa_R1_FD_66443 | JGI IMG/M metagenome (GOLD analysis project Ga0070735, IMG submission 66443) | Surface soil microbial communities from Centralia Pennsylvania, which are recovering from an underground coalmine fire - Coalmine... | ecosystem: Environmental > Terrestrial > Soil > Unclassified ... | reverse complement strand
ACTAAAGCGCGATGAGATTTGGTCGAATCGTCATCGCGCTTTAATTCTTTGTTTGAGCATGATCTTTTCGGAAAACCGCTTCACACTTTTTCCGGATCATGCTCTAGCAAACTTATGATCGATTATGGCTTTGGTTCAGAAGTCCGCCTGACGAACTCGCGGGCTGCAATGATACCGACTTCCGACCCACCACACTCGCCGTGACCGCGTCCATCAGCTCGAAAGGCTTGAACGGCTTTTGCAGGCTCGATATGGCTCCGAGCCTCGTCGCCATGTGCAGAAAATCCGGCTGCCGTTCCGACGCCGAGCGGAATTGTTGGCCTGAAATCACGATGATCGGCATTTCCGGCCGCGACTGGTGAACGAGCTTCATCGTCTCAAAGCCGTCCATTCCCGGCATGAAGATATCGACGATGAGCAGGTCGAAACTTCTTACCTCGATCAATTGCAGGCCGGTTCGGCTGTTGTCGACGGCCTCGACCTTATGCGCCGCGCGTTCAAGCAATATTTTAATCGCTGCAAGAACCGCCCGATCGTCATCGATGACAAGAATGCTCGCCATGGGTCATCCTGATGGATCCCTCTATTCAACCCAAGGTTACATACTTTTCGACTGAGGCCAAGCCCGTGACCGGCGCCGGGGTACTCATGGTTGATGCCAGCTTACGCCCGAGCCGCACGGCCTCCAATGTGATTTGCCCGCGCCAGAGCGTTTTCCCGATGGAACTTCAGCCGCGACCGGCGCCGGTAGAAATGAAAAACGCCCCGGCGAACCGGGGCGCTTAAAGGCGATACGGAATCGGTTGCGGGCTTATGATCCCTTCGGATTGATTTCGGTATAATTGCCCTTGGCATCCCATTTATAGACGACATAGTCGATCTGCTTGATGTCGCCCTTGGCGTCGAATTCAAGCTTGCCGATCACCGTATCCCAGGCGTTGGCCTTGATCGTATCCATCACCTTTTTCGGATCGGTGGTGCCGGCTTTCGCCACGGCTTGCGACCACACCTGCATCGCCGCATAAGTGTAGAGGGTGTAGCCTTCGGGATCGATATTGTTGGCCTTGAACTTCTCGACGATGGACTTGGCGGTCGGTTTGTTGCGCGGGTCGGGGCCGAAGGTGAACAGCGTGCCTTCGCCGGCGGGACCTGTGATCGAGGCGAATTCCTTGTCGGCGAGCGCGTCGCCTGCCATCAACACTGTCTTCATTCCCTGGTCGCGCATCTGGCGCACGATCAGGCCGGATTCCTGATGGTAACCGCCGACATAGACCAGATCGATATTTTCGCGCTTCATGCGTGAGACGATCGCGGTGAAATCCTTGTCGCCCTTGTTGTAGGATTCAAACATCTTTTCCTGAAAGCCGGCCTTGTTGAGCGCCTTCTTGGTTTCGTCCGCAAGGCCTTTGCCGTAGGTGGTCTTGTCGTTGAGGATCGCGACGTTCTTGCCTTTGTAGGCTTTCGCGATGTAATCGGCGGCAACCAGGCCCTGCTGATCGTCGCGGCCGCAGACGCGCGCCACGTTCCAAAGTTTGCGTTCGGTGAACAGCGGATTGGTCGAGGCCGGGGTGATTTGCAGCACATTACCGTCGGCATAGGCTTCCGAGGCCGGGATCGACGACGACGAGCAATAGTGGCCGGCGACGAACGGGATTTTTGCGCTGGCGAATTTTTCCGCCACCGATCGCGCCTGCTTCGGATCGCAGGCATCATCGCCGACTTCGAGCGCGAGCTTCTTGCCGAGCACACCGCCTTTGGCATTGAGGTCTTTGACCGCCTGTTCGGCGCCGTTCTTCATCTGCCGGCCGAAGGCGGATTCGCCGCCGGTCATCGGGCCGGCCACAGCGATCGTAATGTCTTGCGCAAATGCCGCCGTCGATAGCGCAAGGGAGGCGCCGATGGCCAGGCCAATAAGCTTTACTGATGTCATGAGAGATCCTCGCGGGTGGTTCGCCATGGGAATTTGCCGGCAGGGTGCCGGATTCGAAAATCAAGAGCCATTGTCGGCTGAATTTGCCGCGAAGTCATCGGCAAATTTCGGGCAAACTCGTCTGGTCAGTCATTCGGTCCTTTGGACCGTCCCGGAATGACAGAAATTACCGGTGCCTTCCGCCCTCGAGATAGGCGGCGCGAATTTCGGGGCGTTGCAACAGTTCGCCTCCCGTTCCCTTCAGCGCGATCAGGCCATTGACCATGACGTAGCCGCGATGGGCGAGCCTAAGTGCGTGGTTGGCGTTTTGTTCGACGATCAGGACGGTGAGGCCGTCCTGCCGGTTCAGCGTCCGGATGGCGTCGAAAATCTGGCGCACGATCAAGGGGGCAAGCCCAAGGGAGGGTTCGTCCAGCAACAGCAGGCGAGGGCGGCTCATCAAAGCGCGGCCGATCGCCAGCATTTGCTGCTCGCCGCCCGACAAGGTGCCGCCGCGCTGGGTCAAGCGTTCCTTGAGCCGCGGAAACAGCGCCAGCACGCGCTCGAGTGCGCTTGATCGCTCGGCCTCGCTGGAATCGGTGGCGTCCGCGCCCATTTGCAGATTTTCCGCGACACTCATGCGTGGAAAAATCCGGCGGCCCTCGGGCGATTGCGCGATGCGTAAGCGCGCGACCTCGTGGGTGGCGAGCGTCGTGATGTCCCGTCCATCGAACAAGATCTGGCCGGCGCGTGCGCGCGGTTTGCCGAAAATCGTCATCATCAAAGTGGATTTGCCGGCACCATTGGCACCGATCAGCGCGACGATTTCGCCGGAACTAATGTCAAGATCGACGCCCTTCAAGGCCTCGATCTTGCCATAGGCGGCGCGGAGGTTGCGGATCGCGAGCAGGGGTTGGGTCACTTTCCGCTCTCCATGATGGCGGCAGCTTCCTCTTCGTCGGCGCCGAGATAGGCGGCGATCACCTTGGGATCGTCGCGAACCTGTTGCGGCGCGCCCTCGGCGATTTTCACGCCGTAATCCATCACCGCGATGTGGTCGGAGATTTCCATCACTACCGACATGTCGTGTTCGATCAGAAGGATCGAGGTGCCTTGGTCGCGAATCGAGAGCAGCAATTCGCTGAGCGCGGAGCTTTCACGCGCGTTCAGGCCGGCGGCGGGCTCATCAAGGCACAATAGCGCCGGCTCGGTACACATCGCGCGCGCGATTTCGAGCCGGCGCTGATCGCCGTAAGCGAGGTTGCCGGCGGCGTCGTCGGCGCGGTCCAGCAGGCCGATGCGGTCGAGCCAGCGTTTGGCCCGATCGATGGCGTCTTTCTCGGCGGTCCGATAAGAAGGCACGCCGATCAATCCGAGAAAAGTAAACCCGGAAGCCCGCATCAATGCGTTGTGTTGGGCGACCATCAGGTTTTCGAGCGCCGTCATGCCCGGAAACAGCCTGATGTTCTGAAACGTGCGCGCGACCTTGGCCTGTTTGGAAATCCGAAAATCGTTCAACCGTTCGAGCTGAATGTGACGGCCATCATCATGGGTGATGCGGATGATGCCGGAAGTCGGTTTGTAGAATCCGGTGATGCAATTGAACACCGTGGTCTTGCCGGCCCCGTTGGGGCCGATCAGGGCGGTGATCTTGTGACGCGCGGCCGCAAATGAAAGATCGTTGACGGCGACCACACCGCCAAAGCGCATTGTCAGACGATCGACATAAAGGATGGTGTCGCCGCTCATCCCAGGCCTTCCCTGGCCAATTCGGAGGAGATCGCCGTGCTTTGACGCAAGAACACGGTCGGCGCGCGGTGACCGATCAGACCGCGTGGGCGCCAGATCATCAAAAGCACCATCGCCATTCCGAACACCAGCATGCGGTATTGATCGAACCCGCGAAACAGCTCGAAGCCGCCGATCAAAGTGAGCGCGGCCAGGGCGACGCCGAGTTGGGAGCCCATGCCGCCGAGCACGACGATCGCCAGCACCAGCGCCGATTCCTGAAAGGTAAAGGATTCCGGGCTGATGAAGCCCTGACGGGTCGCAAAGAAAGCACCGGCGAATCCACCGAACATCGCTCCGGTTGCAAAGGCGGTGAGTTTGGTCGTGGTGGTGTTGATGCCGAGCGCGCGGCAGGCCACTTCATCTTCGCGCAAGGCTTCCCAGGCGCGGCCGATCGGGAGCCGGCGCAGGCGGATCGTGACCCAATTGGTCACGAGCGCCAGCGCCAGGATCAGGTAGAACAAAAACACGATGCGCTGGGTCGGCGAGTATTCGATTCCGAGTCGTGCCGCCAACCCATCCTCGTCCGCCGTCAGCGGAATGCCGAACAGCGTCGGGCGCGGAATGGGGGAGACGCCATTCGGGCCGCCGGTCAGGCTTTGCCAGTTGATGATGACCAAGCGTATGATCTCGCCGAAAGCCAGGGTCACGATGGCGAGATAGTCGCCGCGCAGCCGCAACACCGGAAAGCCGAGCAACACGCCCCAGCAGGCGGCGAAAATACCGGCGAGCGGCAGGCAAATCCAGAATGTGAGCCCGAAATTGGTGGCGAGCAGCGCGTAGGAATAGGCGCCGACAGCGTAGAAGGCGACATAGCCGAGGTCGAGCAGGCCGGCGAGGCCGACCACGACGTTCAGCCCCCATCCGAGCATGACATAGGTGAGGACCTGGATGCCGGTGTCGATGACGTAGCGCTGATTATAGAAAATGACCGGCACCAGAAGCGCGCAGGTCAATAATAGCGGCGGGATGGCCCGCCCGGTAAAGTCGAGCGCGCCTTTCAACGGGGTGGGAATGGCTCTGACCGTATTGGAATCGCCCCACCATTGCCGCAGCAATTCGACGATGATGCTGCCGCCGAACACGATGGCGACGATGGTGGCGAGGTCGTCGAACCTCGTCCAGTAAATCAATTGGCCGTTCGGGCCCGCCTCGGTGCGGATGCCGATCATCAGCGAGAACAGCACGAAAGCGACGAGCGCGCTGATCAAGGCTTTCTTGAAGATGAAAACAATACCGGCGCGGCGCGAGGTTTGCGTGAGGTCGGGCGGAGCTACCGTCACGCGAACTGGTGCGGTAGATTTGACATTCGCTTCAGTGTTGCTGCGAATTCTCATAGCGAATGTCAAATCCCAAGCCGCACCAGAATTGTTGACTCTGCTAGTGTCCCTTTAGTTCTAACATTCGCAAGAGAGCTTACCGCAACGGGGTGCGAATGTTAGAACTGGGACACTAATTTCCTTATACTTTTTCGATTTCGGGACGGCCGAGTAATCCGGTCGGAAGGAAGATCAGCACGACGATCAGGATCGAGAAGGCTGCGACGTCCTTATATTCGACCGAGAAATAGGCCGACCAAAAGGTTTCGATGAGGCCGATCAGGAGGCCGCCAAGCATCGCGCCGGGCAGGGAGCCGATGCCGCCGAGGACGGCGGCGGTGAATGCCTTGATGCCCGCGACAAATCCCATGAAAAAGTCCACCAGACCGTAATAGAGCAGGTACATCACGCCGGCGACGGCGGCGAGCGCGGCGCCAATGACGAAGGTCATGGAAATGGTGCGATCGACATCGACGCCAAGCAGCGCGGCCATGGTCTGGTCCTGTTCGCAGGCACGCATGTCGCGTCCGAGCCGGGTCCGCGACACCAGCCAGGTGAAGATGGAAAGCAGCACGATGGTGGCGAGGACGACGAGGATTTGCACGTTCGACAGCCGCACCACGAAACCGTCGCTATCGAACAGGCTATAGCCGCCGGTGATGATCGGCGGCACGGGTTTGACGCGTGCGCCTTGTGTGATCTGCGAATAGTTGATCAGCACAAACGACATTCCGATCGCCGACAGCATCGGCGCGAGGCGGAACGAATGGCGCAGCGGCCGATAGGCGATGCGCTCCACGGTCCAGCCGTAAAGCGCGGTCATCGCCATCGACACCAACAGCACGATCAGAAGAATCAGCGGCACGGTGGTCAGCCCCATCGAGACCAGGATCAAAAAGGTGATCAAGGCAATGAAGCCGCCGATCATGAAAATATCGCCATGGGCAAAATTGATCATGCCAACGATGCCATAGACCATGGTGTAACCGATGGCGATCAGGCCATAGATCGAACCGAGCACTAAGCCGTTGATCAGTTGCTGGGCGAAATAATCCATACGCTGCCGGTGGTTGGCGCATTTTGCGGTCAATGGAAATCCGTTTTGGGTCGTCGGAGCCGCAAACCGCCGCATTTTTTAACAGCGGGAACCGCGGGCGGCAACAGCGCTTAGGAGGGGCTAAGCGTTTGTACAGAACTAGTTTTCGGGATTCGCTCCTTCGAGGGCTACGCACTCACGGATTGGTGAGTCGAAACAAAAGTTCCTATGAAACCAACTCGGTGCGCCACTGTTACCTCTCGTGACTTTAACCAGGGAGATTGCAATGTCCAATCCGAACCAGAATCCTGGCCAGCAAAATCAGAACCCAGGACAGAAGCCGGGCCAGCAGCAAGGCGGCGGTCAGAAGCCCGGACAGCAACAGCAGCAGGATCCGAACCGTCCAGGCCAAAACCCCGGCCAGCAAGGCCAGCAGGGCAAGGATCGCTAATTCCGATCGGTTAAGGTTGGTTGTGCAGTAACAGAGTGCGTCTCAGAGAGAGTTGCGTCTTTAGGAAGGTCCCGCCGAAAGGCGGGATCTTTCTTTTAGGTGTCCGTAACGCAAGGCAAGGCCGCCAACCGTGATCTGGACCTCCGCGGGAACCTCAACTACGGTTCCTTTTCAAGCGGCAAGCGGCGGAAAGCGATTTGATCGCGACTTCGCCAAAACGACCGCGTCACATCAGGAGGAAAGCCGATGACTTTGACCCGCCGGGGTGTCTTTGCGACCGCAGGGGCGGCAGCCGCCACTCTTGCTTTTGAGAAAAGCGCCAGCGCCCAGCCGTTCGAATTCAAACCGAACCAGCGTTATCCCGACGCCTCGATCGAGGTTCTCGACCCGAGCTTTGCCAAATACCGCCTCTTCAGCAGCACCGTCGAACAGGTGGCGACGGGCATGCGTTGGGCGGAAGGGCCGGTCTGGTTCGGCGATGGCCGCTACATTCTGGTCAGCGACATTCCGAACAACCGCATCATGCGTTACGACGAAGCCAATGGAAATTGGGGCGTGTTCCGACAGCCGTCGAATTTCGCCAACGGTCATGCGCGCGACCGCCAGGGCCGGTTGATTTCCTGTGAGCATCTGACGCGCCGCATCACGCGAACGGAATATGATGGCAAGATCACGGTGCTGGCCGACAGTTTCAACGGCAAGCGCCTCAATTCGCCGAACGATATCGTGTGCAAATCGGACGGCTCGATCTGGTTCACCGATCCGCCCTTTGGCATCTCCGGCGAGTGGGAAGGCGACAAGGCGACGCCGGAACTGCCGCATTCCATTTATCGCATCGCGCCCGACGGCAAGCTCGGCCTTGTCACGTCGGAGCTTGCGGGCCCGAACGGGCTTGCCTTCTCGCCCGACGAAAAGAAGCTCTATGTCATCGAGTCGCGCGCCCAGCCGAACCGGCTGATCTGGTCGTATGACGTCGGCGCCGACGGCGTGATGCTGTCGAACAAGACCAAGCTGATCGACGCCAACGGTCCCGGTGCGTTCGACGGCTTGCGGGTCGATACCGACGGCAATTTGTGGTGCGGCTTTGGTCACAGCGGCGCGCCAAATGCCAAGGGCGAGGAGCTCGATGGGGTAAGGGTGTACAATTCCGAAGGCAAGTTGATTGGCTTCATCCGCCTTCCCGAGCGCTGCGCCAATCTCACCTTCGGGGGTCCGAAGAAAAACCGCCTGTTCATGGCGGCCTCGCACTCGCTCTATGCCGTTTATGTCGAGGCGAGGGGGGCGGTCTAAGGCGCTCGGCTCCTGCCGTCATGGCGAGGAGTGAAACGACGAAGCAATCCAGTTTTTCAGGGCTGGATTGCTTCGCTGGCGCTCGCAATGACGACGGTTCCCAGGTGGGACCAATGCCAAAATTAAGGTAAATAAAGGGTTTAAATTGCCCCTCGCAATTTAAGCGCGTTACCTCCCGAGCAAAGCGCGAGCCTTCACATGCGCGCGTCGAAAATGGGAAGCGGCATGTCCACCAACTGGCGGATCACTTCATTCAACGGCGTCTTGCTCGCGGCCTATTTCATTCCGACCTGGGCCGTGATCGCCACCCGGATCGTGATGTCGCCGGTTCGCGGTCTCTATGAACGGCCGAGCGTATCGGTCGCGCTCTATGCCAGCGATCATCTGCAACTGGCGTCCATGACCACGGTACGCTTCGCCTGGCTGCTTGCGCTCGGCAGGCTCACCGTCGTCGCCTTCTTTATCTTGTTCATCTGTTTGGCGGTGCGCGCCGCGATCCGAAAAATGGGCAGTGGCGATGAGGCCTTGGCGATCGCGCTTGGCATCGGCAGCGTTATCTCTTTCGCCAGCATGATCATGGCTTCGCAAGTTGGTGAAATCGAAGCGTTGCGCATCCACGCGACCGAGCTCTTGTTGATGCTCGGGAGCGGCATTGTGATGTTATGTGAGGCCCCGCCGCGGCCTGCCGCTGCGGCATCGGCGGACCTATCCGTTCAAAAGGCCCAACTCAGCTACAATAGCTGAGGCCTCCTTGACCGCATGATTGGCGGCCGGCACGCCGCAATAGATCGCCTGCTGAAGCAATATTTCCTTGATGTCGTCGGGTGTGAAACCGCCCTCGGTGAGGGCCGCGCGCACATGCAGGCGGAATTCGTCCCATTGGCCGAGCGCGACCATGGTGCCGATCACCAGCACGCGCCGCGTGCGATGATCGTAATGCGGCCGGGTCCAGATTTCACCCCAGGCATGGCGCGTGATGAGATCGATGAAATCGGCATTGAACGAGTTTTTGCTTTTGATCGATTTATCGACCCAGGCGTTCCCCAGCACTTGGCGGCGTTGCGCCATGCCCTCGTCACGGCGTTGTTGATCGTCCATGGAATTTCCTTCCTGTCATTGCGAGCGTCAGCGAAGCAATCCAGTCCGGTGTGAAGATTCTGGATTGCTTCGCTGACGCTCGCAATGACGCTGTCTATTTCACTTCTGCGTCAAAAAGCCCACGACCGCATCCGTAAAGGCGTGCGGCTGTTCGACATTGGAAATATGGGCCGCATCCAGGATCGTCATCGAGGCGCCTGGAATGTGACTGCGGATGAATTCGGCTGCCGCGACCGTCGTTGACATGTCATGGCGGCCGGCGATCACCAGCGTCGGGCTCGTGATGCGAGCCAACAGCTCCCGCTGATCAAGCGTGCTGAGCGCCTCGCAGCAGGCGATGTAGCCGGCAGGCGGCGTGGCAAGCATCATGTTTTTCAGATTTTGCGTGACCTGCGGCTCGCGCTCGCGGAAATCGGCGGTCAGCCACGCCGCAATGACGGCATCGGCGACGCCGGCCACGCCGCCTTCTTTCACCGCCTTGATCCGATTCAACCAATTGGCCGGATCGGGATAATAGCAGGCGGTATTGGCGAGAATGAGTTTGCCGAATCGTTCGGGGGCGTGAGCCCCCAGCCATTGACCGATCATGCCGCCCATCGAGAGCCCGCACCAATGCACTTTATCGATGTTAAGGTCGTCGAGAATGGCTAGCACATCGCGGCCGAATCGTTCCATCGAATAGGGGCCGGGCGGGACGCTTGATTTGCCGTGGCCGCGCCGGTCGTAGCGGATCACGCGAAACAACTGCGTGAGCGCCTTCATCTGCGGCTCCCACATCTGCATGGTCGAGCCGAGCGAGTTCGACAACATCAAGGTCGGTCCGCCGTCACGGCCCTCGACCGATACGTTGAGCAGGCAACCGTCGGCGTCGATCATTGGCATGGCATTGTCTCCAGATTCCCTGTTCTCAGGTGTCTTGCGGTTCATCGAGTGAAGCGAGCAGGCGATCGATCAGGGTTTGTGAGGCGCCCTGATAGGCCATCGGCTCGAACAGGTTTGCAAGCTTCTTTGCATCGAGATGGGCGGTAATTTTTGGGTCTCTTTCCAACACCGCGCGCAGGCCCATTTTTTCGGCGGCAGCCTTTTTGCTCGCGGCCTCTACTAAATGATGGGCTTCCTGCTTGCCGATTTTTTCCGCAAGCGCCATCGCCACCGCTTCCGCCATGATCAGGCCGCCGGTGGCGTCGAGGTTGGCGCGCATGCGCGCAGCATCGACTTCCAATCCCTCGGCAATATCGACAATAGAAGCGAGGGCGCCTGACGTAACGAGCAGGAGGTTTGGGAGGGTCGGCCACTCGGCATGCCAGGGACCGGCGCTGCGTTCGTGATCGCCGACTTGGGCAGCGAACATCGTGGCCGCCAGATTCGGTGCCATGGTTGCCGCGGCCAGCGCGGTTGCGGCGGCGACCGGGTTGCGCTTGTGCGGCATGGTAGACGAGCCGCCGCGGCCTTCGCCCGCCGGTTCGAAAGCTTCGGCCACATCGGTCTGCATCATCAATTGCACGTCACGGGCAATCTTGCCGCAGGTGCCGGCGATGATGGCAAACGTGGAGGTGATTTCGGCAAGACGATCGCGGTGAGCATGCCAGGGTGCCTCCGGCAAAGGCAACTGTAGAATCCGCGCGAGTTCTTCCGCCACTTTTAGTCCGTTATCGCCGAGGGCTGCGAGCGTGCCGGCGGCGCCGCCGAACTGGAGCGCGAGCGCATGCCTCACATGCCGCAAGCGGCCACGCGAGCGGTGCAGGGCTGTGGCGTATTCGGCCAATTTCAATCCGAACGGCATCGGCAACGCATGTTGCAGCCAGGTGCGCGCCACGACCGGCGTGTTGCGATGCGTTCGCGCGAGTTTGGCAAAACCGGCCACCGCGCGGCCGATATCGGCCAACAGCGCGTCGATGCCGGCGCGCAAGGTGAGCATGGCGGCGCTATCGATCACGTCCTGGCTGGTCGCGCCCCAATGCACGTAACGCGCGGCCGTCTCGTCGATCTTGGCGACTTCCGCGGTCAGCGCCTTGACCAGGGGAATCGCCAGGTTGCCGGATCGCGTGGCGGCTTGCGCCAGCGCCGCCAAGTCGAACGCGCTCGCCACGCAGGCCTTCGCGATCGCCGCGGCAGAGGCCGCCGGGATGATGCCATGCGCGGCTTGCGCGCGGGCCAGCGCGGCCTCGAAATCGAGCATGTGCTGAAGGTAGGCCAAGTCGTCGCATACGCCGCGCATGGCGGCGCTCGACAGCATGGGTGCGAGCAGGGGCGAAAGCGAAGTACTCATTGTGCATTGGATGTTGGAATGGACCGCTGGCCGGACCTAATCACCCCGACGGGCCGCTGCCAATCGCAAAACGCGCATGCATGCCGCCAATGCCCCGGTTCTGGCGTTCAGCCCCTTCCTTTTGAGCCTTTAGTGCATTAGTTGGTGAGGCAAAGCACAGGGAATGGGAGCCGGACATGGCCATGACGATGCACGGAGAGGCTCAGCTTGGAGCCTCGCGCGAGGCGGTGTGGGCCAAGTTGAATGATCCCGAAGTGCTGAAAGCTTGCATTCCCGGCTGCGAGGAGCTGGAGAAGACCGAAGACAATGGCTTTCGCGCGGTGGCGAAAATGAAGGTCGGCCCGGTTTCGGCCCGCTTCAAGGGCAAGGTGACGCTGAGCGACCTCGACCCACCAAAGGGCTACAAAATTTCAGGCGAAGGCGAGGGCGGGGTGGCGGGTTTTGCCAAGGGCGGCGCAACGGTGAGCCTTGCCGACCAGGACGGCGGCACGCTTTTGACCTATGAGGTCGAGGCGCAGATCGGCGGCAAGCTCGCCCAGCTCGGCCAACGCCTGATCAACGGCGCGGCCAAGAAGCTGGCGGATGAGTTTTTCGCGAATTTTGCCAAGGCGGTGCAAGGCTGAGTTTTCGGGCGGATCGATTAGGGCTGGTCGGCCGAAAAAGACGGCTGGCCGCAAAAGCTCTTTGGCCCTCACAAGCCATGTTCTGATGAGGTTGCTCATTGCCGCCATGGCCCATATTATGGCTTTGAAACAATCGAAATGATCGTGCGCCGCACGAGGCGGCAACGCGGATGATGCGGCAACGCAGATAACCAGAGAGTGCTGATGGCGAAGATTTCCCTGACCGTGAACGGTAACCCCGTGAACGCCAATGTCGATTCCCGAACCTTGCTGGTACAGTTTCTGCGCGAGAATCTGCACCTGACCGGCACCCATGTCGGTTGCGACACCTCGCAATGCGGCGCCTGTGTGGTCCACCTCGACGGCAGGGCGGTCAAATCCTGCACGACGCTGGCGGTCATGGCCGATGGGCATGACGTGAAAACGATCGAGGGACTGGCGGTCGATGGCGGACCGTTGCATCCGATGCAGGAAGCCTTCCGCGAGCATCACGGCCTGCAATGCGGTTTCTGCACGCCCGGCATGATCATGACCGCGGTCGATATCGTCCAGCGCAAGGGCCATGACCTCTCCGACCACACGATCCGTGAAGAGCTGGAAGGCAATCTTTGCCGCTGCACCGGCTACCAGAATATCGTGCAATCGATCGCGGCGGGCGCCAAAGCGATGGCCAAAGCCTGATCGCGTCTTAAAACTGATCTCGCCTAAAATCCGGCCTCGCTTCAATCAATCTTGCGCGGCGATTAGGGATACAAGGAATATCCGATGTACGAATTTAAATATCATCGTCCGGCCACCGTGCGGCAGGCGGCCAACCTTCTGGTCAAGAACGAAGACGCCAAGGTGATCGCCGGCGGACATACGCTGTTGCCGGTCATGAAGCAGCGGCTCGCCAGCCCGCCACATCTGGTGGACCTCTCCCATATTGGGGGGTTGGACGGCATCGAGATGAAGGGCCGCTCGCTCGTGATCGGCGCCACCGCCACCCATCATGCGGTTGCGACATCGGCGGTTGTGGGCGAAGCCATTCCGGCGCTGGCTTATCTGGCCGGCCTGATCGGCGATCCCGCGGTGCGTCACCGCGGCACCATCGGCGGCTCGCTCGCCAATAATGATCCGACCGCCGATTATCCCGCGGCCTGTCTTGCGCTTGGCGCGACCGTCGTCACCAATAAGCGGCGCTTGAAAGCGGAAGAATTCTTCCAAGGCTTGTTCTCGACGGCGCTTGAGAGCGACGAGATCGTCACCAAGGTGATGTTCCCGCTGCCGAAGAAGGCCGCCTATGTCAAATTCCGCAATCAGGCCTCGCGCTATGCGCTGGTCGGCGTTTTCGTCGCCAAGCGTCCCTCGGATGTGCGCGTCGCCGTCACCGGCGCGGGCGCCGATGGCGTCTTCCGTCTTACTTCTTTTGAAGAAGCCTTGAAGAAGCGCTTCTCGGCCAAGGCGCTGGACGGGTTGACGGTGCCTGCAACCGGCCTCAACAGCGATTTGCACGGCAGCGCCGAATACCGGGCGCATCTGATTGCCGTCTTGGCGCGGCGCGCGGTCGAAGCCGCGACCGCCAAATCGTAAATTCGGCTTCTTTCGCTTCAGCAAGGCTTACGCACCATGACCGCATCGGCGTCTCCCAAGCCCGTCGATGTCAAATCGGTCGATGCGATGCTGGCGCTATTGACCTCGCGCGGCTATTTCGCTGAGCGCTCGCTTGCGACCGTCACCTATCTGTCGCTGCGCATGGGCCGTCCGCTGTTTCTTGAAGGCGAAGCGGGTGTCGGCAAAACCGAGATCGCCAAAGTGCTCTCGGCGGCACTTGGGCGCAAACTGATCCGCCTGCAATGCTATGAAGGCCTCGATGTCGCCTCCGCCGTCTATGAGTGGAACAGCGCTGCGCAGATGATCGCGATCCGCCTTGCGGAAGCCACAGGTGATACCGACCGCGACCAGCTTTCGGGCGATATTTTCGCCGAACGCTATCTGATCAAGCGGCCGCTGTTGCAGGCGCTCGATCCGGACGTCGCCGGCGCGCCGGTGCTTCTGATCGACGAACTCGACCGCGCGGATGAGGCGTTTGAAGCGTATTTGCTGGAAATCCTCTCCGACTTTCAGGTCACGATTCCCGAATTCGGCACGGTGAAGGCGCTGCAACCGCCGATCGTCATCATCACCTCCAATCGCACCCGCGAAATTCACGATGCCTTGAAGCGGCGATGCCTCTATCATTGGGTCGATTATCCCAGTGCCGAGCGGGAACTTGCGATCGTGAAATCGCGCGTGCCCGGCATTTCCGTGAAATTGTCGCAACAGGTCGTGCGGTTCGTGCAGGCGCTGCGCGATCAGGATTTCTATAAATCGCCTGGCGTCGCTGAGACGCTCGATTGGGCAACCGCGCTCACCGAGCTTGACGCGCGCTCGCTGACCGCCGAAGTGGTCGGCGACAGCCTCGGCGCACTCCTCAAATATCAGGACGATATCGCGCGCGTGCAGGGCGATGCGCTGCAAAAGATTTTGAAAGAAGCGACGAGCGAGAATTAGGCGTCGTCTTTCCGGGTTCGCAGCTCGCGCATGCCCCGGAATGACCGGAGAGGTAAGGGTAAATGGTCGCCATCAATCACCTCAACCCTCCGACCGGGCAGATGGCCGACAACGTCATCGGCTTTGCGCGGGCGTTGCGGGTGGCGGGGATTCCCGTCGGGCCGGGTGCGGTCATAGATGCCATGAACGCGCTGCAAGCCATCGACATCGGCAATCGCACGGAGGTGTTCACGGCGCTGGAGGCGATTTTCGTCAACCGTCACGAACATGCGCTGATCTTTGCGCAAGCCTTCGATTGGTTTTTTCGCGCCGCCGAAGACTGGAAGCATATGTTGGATTCGGTGCCGTTGCCCGATCACGCCAGGAAAAAGCCACCGCCCGCTTCGCGCCGGGTCCAGGAGGCATTCTCGCAAACGCAGATGACCGAGGTGCCGCAGGCGCAGGCGGAGGAAATGCGGCTTTCGGTCTCCGACAAGGAGGTTTTGCAGAAAAAGGATTTCGCGCAAATGACCGCGGCCGAGATCGCCGAAGTCACGCGCGCCATTGCCAACATGAAGTTGCCGCAGGCCGAATTGCGCACCCGCCGTTATCGGCCGGATGCACGGGGCCTGCGGCTCGACATGCGGCGGACGTTACGCGCCTCGCTCCGCACCGGTGGCGACATCGTCGATCTCCGCAAGCTCGGTCGGATCGACCGGCCGGCGCCGATCGTGGCTTTGCTCGATATTTCGGGTTCGATGAGCGAATATACCCGCCTGTTTCTGCATTTCCTCCATGCGATCACCGATGCGCGCAAGCGCGTCTCGGTGTTTTTGTTCGGCACGCGGTTGACCAATGTGACGCGCTCGTTACGCGCCCGCGATCCCGATGAGGCGCTGGCGCGCTGCTCCTCGTCGGTGGAGGATTGGGCCGGCGGCACGCGGATTGCGACCTCGCTCCACACCTTCAATAAGCTCTGGGGCCGGCGGGTACTTGGCCAAGGCGCGATCGTGCTGTTGATTTCCGATGGGCTGGAGCGCGAGGCCGATACCAAGCTCGCCTTTGAGATGGACCGCTTGCATCGCTCCTGCCGGCGCTTGATCTGGCTCAATCCGCTGCTGCGCTATGGCGGCTTCGAGGCCAAGGCCCAGGGCATTAAAATGATGCTGCCGCACGTTGACGAATTCCGCCCGGTGCATAATTTGAGTTCCATCCAGGGGCTGATCGAGGCGTTGTCGTCGATGCCACAGCCGCATCACCGCAACCTTATCCGATCGGTCGCTTGAACGAAGACTGGCGAGGCTTCCATGCTCAATCGTGACGAGGACATTCTCAAAGCCGCCGAAGACTGGCAGAGGGCGGGCCGTGGTGTCGCCGTGGCTACCGTGGTCGAAACCTGGGGTTCGGCGCCACGGCCAGCCGGATCGAGCCTCGTGATCAATGACGAGGGCACGTTTCTGGGGTCGGTCTCCGGCGGCTGCGTCGAAGGCGCGGTCGTCACCGAAGCGCTCGACGTGATCGCGAGCGGTGAGCCCAAAATGCTTGAATTCGGCGTCGCCGATGAGACCGCCTGGAATGTCGGTCTTTCCTGCGGCGGCACCATCCGCGTGTTCGTCGAGAAGGTCGGGTAATAATCGTGAAGCTCCAGACCCTCCATCAACTCAACGCCGAACGCGCCGCGCGGCGGCCCGTCATCGTCGTGACCGACACGGAAAGCGGCGAACAACGCCTGGTCAAGGCGGCCGACTTTGCCGGTGATCCCTTGCACGCGGAGTTGTCGAAGCAGCTTCGCATGGGCAAGAGCGCAACGGTCGAGGTCGGTGGCAAGAAATTGTTCCTCAACGTTCATGCCCCGACCGCGCGGATGGTGATTATCGGCGCCGTCCATATCAGTCAGGCGCTCGCGCCGCTCGCCCGCTCACTCGGTTATGATGTGACGGTGGTCGATCCACGCACGGCGTTTGCAAGCCCTGAGCGTTTTCCCGACGTGCCGCTGATTGCCGAGTGGCCCGATGTGGCGCTACCGCTGCTTAACATCGATCACTACACGGCTTTTGTGGCGCTGACGCATGATCCGAAAATCGATGACCCGGCGTTGCTGCATGCGTTTGCCCGCGACTGTTTCTATATCGGCGCGCTCGGCTCGCGAAAGACCCATGCCAAGCGCGCCGATCGCCTGAAAGCGCAAGGCGCGGGGGATGGCGACATCGCGCGCATCCATGCGCCGATCGGTCTGTCGATCGGTGCGGTTTCGCCTTCCGAAATCGCGGTTTCGATCATGGCCGAGATCACCGCGAGCTTGCGGTTGCCCAAAGACAAAGAGACCGTGGCATGAAATTCGGCCCCGCGAGTCTTTCAGACGCCATCGGGGGTGTCACCGTGCACACCCTGCGTCAGGGCTCGCTGGTGCTCAAAAAAGGCACGACCATCGGCCCTGCCGAGGTCGCGGCGTTGACCCAGGCCGGCGTTGCGGAAATCATTGTCGTGCGGTTGGAGGACGGTGACATCTCGGAAGATGTCGCCGCCGCGAGCATCGCACAGGCGGTGGCGGGCGAGGGCGTCCATGTCGAGCGGGCGTTCACCGGCCGCGCCAATCTGTTCGCCGCGCGTGCCGGCGTGTTGGTGGCGGACCGTGCCGCGGTCGATCGTATCAACGCCGTCGATGAAGCGATCACGTTCGCCACGCTTTCTGCTTTCAAGCCGGTCGTGGAAGGCGAAATGGTCGCGACCGTCAAACTCATTCCATTTGGAGTCGCAGCGAAGTTGCGCGATGAAGCGGTTGAGGCAACTAAAGGCGGTGCCTTGCGGATTG
>Ga0070735_10002379_pt1 | contig 17108 bp, 11 predicted proteins | sample Coa_R1_FD_66443 | JGI IMG/M metagenome (GOLD analysis project Ga0070735, IMG submission 66443) | Surface soil microbial communities from Centralia Pennsylvania, which are recovering from an underground coalmine fire - Coalmine... | ecosystem: Environmental > Terrestrial > Soil > Unclassified ... | reverse complement strand
CGCAACTTTCCCGATGCGGAAACTTGGCTGACTAAGGCAGCCACTATCGATCCGGAGAATTCGCAAACTCTCATGCTGCTGGCCAACGTTGAGCTCCTGAACCAGCACTTTGGTGAGGCGATCGCCAACTGTCACAAGGTGCATTCCATGCAACATGGCTCCCAGACGCTTGTGCACTACATAGCCGCCAGAGCATTCGAACGTGAGAACCGTCCAGTCGAAGCCATCGGTGAGCTCCACACTTTCCTTGCAGAAGAGCCTGCGGGTCCGAGAGCCGACGCAGTTCGCAAAGAAATGGCGGCGCTGGAACACCACCCCAATTGATGTAATGGTTGGAGCCGCTACAACATACCGCCGGTCTTCGCTGAGAGGATGCTCAACGCCGTTTCCAGCTTGAGCAGCGCTTCGGCCAGTTCAGGATGCTGGCCGATTCTCTGCTGCAGTTCGGTCAAGAGTTCGTGCGCGTTGGAGATGTGTTGCGCTGCTTGCGGTTGTTGCCCGCTCTCTGGCTGATTGTTCGTTGGCATGACCATTTGCGTGCACACCCAGTATTCCTGAGTCCAGTTCGTTCTCGAATCCGGACCTTTCTGAGATTATAGTATCTCTGCCACGAGACACAGGCACCTCAGCATTCGGAAAATTCGCAATGGATCCACAGATTACTCCTCGACTGCGGGACAGCCTGTCTCAGGGCGGAACCCCGGCTGCGGTTCAGTTCCTGCAAGGACTCGACCCAACTGCCGCCAGTGCCGATTTTCTATCGATTCCGTTTGAACAGCAACAGGGTCTGTTCCGTGCATTGCCCGTCGATCTCGCAGCACGACTGCTTCCGCACTTCCCGTATTACCACGCCTATGTTCTCTTGCACCAGCGGCCCGTGACCGAGATCCGCACGATAGTCGACGAGATGGATCCGACCGATCGCATGCGTTTTCTGGATGAACTCCCCGAAGAGGCTTGGCAGCGTTTGGTCGATCAGCTCTCTCCTGAAGTATCGGCAGAGATTGTGGCGAAGGAAGAGGCTCCCGCTGCACCACAACAGCCAAGAGCCATCGAGGTGCCTCTCCCACCGCCACCGCCGAGTCCCATCGTGCCGCTTGTTCCGATTTTGCAAGCAAGAGGCGTGGAGAAGAGCTTCGTACAGCCCGACGGGCGTATGGTGCAAGTCATAGCACCAACCGATCTTTCTCTCCAGTCTGACAAGATCATCGCCCTGCTCGGCGCCTCCGGGTCAGGCAAATCGACCCTGCTGAGAATGTTGGCTGGGCTCAGCAAGCCGACTTCCGGCGAGGTTCTGTGGCATGGCAAACCACTCCGCGAGTGCACTCCTAATGTTGCGATCGTGTTCCAAAGTTTCGCCCTATTTCCCTGGCTAACAGTACTGGACAATGTTGAGGCGCCCCTGATTGCCCATGGCATGGTGCATGAGGAGCGGCATCCTCGAGCATTGAAAGCGCTGAATTCTGTCGGTCTGAAAGGATTTGAGAGCGCTTATCCCAAGGAGCTTTCTGGTGGCATGAAGCAGCGCGTCGGTTTTGCTCGTGCTCTCGCGGTCGAACCTGAAGTACTTTTTATGGACGAACCGTTCTCGGCACTCGATGTTCTAACTGCCGAAAACCTGCGCGGTGAGCTATTGGAATTGTGGCTGCAACGAAAAGTTCCCACGCGCAGTATTTTTATCGTGACTCACAACATCGAGGAGGCGGTTTTGCTTGCGGATCGCGTGATTGTACTAAGCCGAAATCCGGCGAGAATTCGTGCCGATTTCGAAATCGGTCTGCTCCATCCGCGAAATCGAGCGGCGGCGGAGTTCCTGCTCTACGTCGATTACATTTATAAGGTCATGACGAAACCGGAGCGTGAGTTTACTTTGCCAACCACTGCGGCGGGAACGAAGATGGCGTATCAGTTGTTGCCGCATGCCCGCCCGGGGGGCATCGCAGGCCTGGCGGAACTGTTGAATGATCGTGGCGGCGAAGACGACTTGTACCACGTGGCAGAAGAACTCCTCATGGAGGTCGATGACCTGCTTCCGATCGTTGACGCCGCGACGCTTCTGGGTTTTGCCATCTCTCAACATGGCGACATCTCGCTGACCCAGGCGGGCAAGGCGTTCGCGGAAGCCGATATCGCTTCGCGCAAGACGATGTTTCGGGAAGCCGTTCTTTCGCACGTCACCTTGCTCCAGCAGGTGCGTCGCACTTTGGAGAGTAAAGCAGACGGCGTGATGGCGTTGGAGTTCTTCCGCGATATCCTCGACGAGCACTTCCCTGCCAATGAAGTGCAAGAGCAGGTCGATACTGCCCTGCATTGGGGACGCTATGCTGAGATCTTCAGCTATGACCCTGAGGGAGATCAGTTGATGCTGCGTCCTTCAACTGAGCCTCTCGCCGGGCAGAGCATCGAGCACTGATTCATGGGCTATCTTCCCTGCCCCGTCGGAGCCGTCCCCAAACCGGCGCCATATGCTTGTGACAGCGCGCGCCGCTCTTCTTCCGTCAGTTGCCGAGCGATACTCCGCATGCGCAGATTGATATCATTGGACCTCTTGCCCTTGGCAAAAGCTTCGATTTCTCCAAGCAGATATGTGGCATTTTGAGTGGCCAAGGATGGGGCGCCGGTTACCAGACCCACTGGACCATGACATGCTTGACACGGCGGAATTCCACGTGCGCCGTCGCCCGCGGTGATCAACTTGATGGCGATCGCTTCATTCTTTTGGTCGGTCAGAGGTTGCGGGAACGCGCGGTCGTCTTGAGGATCCGGCGTCGTGGGCATGATCCAGTAGTACGCGGCCAGGTCAGCGAAATCTTCAAGCGACAAGCCGCCCGCGATCGGTTCCATTGCGAACGAAGTCCGTTTCCCGGACCGGAAATCATCCAGTTGCTTCCAGACCACTAAGCGGTCCAGGCCCGCGAGGTTCGGGACCGCGGGGCTGGAACTAAAGCCTTCGCGCCCGTGACAGCGATCGCATCGTCGCGCAAGAATCAGCCCACGTAGGGCATTCCCAGAAGTTGCTCGCGCTATCGTGTTTGCTGTCCAACTCACGTTGGAAGGAGTCTGAGAAGCGGGTTGAGGTTCATCCGAGGCGGTTCCAGGACCTGCCAAAACCACCATTGCCACTAAACAAAGGGCGGCCGATCGAGCCACCGAAGCCCCTGCGTTGCCTGTTTGGAATCTATCGCGCAGCACAAGTCCTCCTTGCTTCGCGACTGAGACTGCGAAATTCGTTGAGCGGCACCGCTTTTACGAAGCTTCGCATGGCGTAATGTCCAGGGCCGCAGAACTCGTGGCAGGGCATCTGGTAATCGCCGGCATGGGCAAACTGAACATGGCTTTCTACCACATATCCAGGCACGGCCTTGATTTCAGCGACGGTCTCTATCGTGGGCTTATGTACTACGTCAGCGCTGGTGATCCGAATACGAATTGGAACTTCAACCGGCACTACCACACATTGCGGAACGAAAAGGTACTGCTCTGCGATCATACGCACGGTCACGCCACCGCTGGGGTCTTCAGTAGGTCCGAGGTTGTTCTCTACGAATTCTCCGCGCTGGTGCAGGGTTTGCGGGTTCACTCGGTCAGGACCATTGAGGAATCGTTCCAGGCCTGACTCCACCTCGTATGGAAACCGGACTGACAACCACACGCAAATCAGAGTGATGCTTACTAACGCAACGCGAATGACTTTTGTGGCCCTAGGCCCGGATCTCTCGGCAAAAGGTCTTCCCAGGGGACGCATTGTGCGGTCTTTCTTGTCTAAGAAGGTCCTGTGCTAAACGGATTCGCTTGTCATGATAAATAGCGGCTTCATCTCAAAGCTGCTGTAGTGGGGGCGCAGGCGCTCAACATTGTAGTTTTCTTTGACGTTTACTACTTTCTTAGTCGCCGTCACAGCATCAATTGGCATGTTGTCGTAGCGACCGTTCTTGAGAACAACCAAACGGCCATGCACCTTGTTCAGAATCAGGTCCAATGCCAGATTTCCGTATGCCATCGGAGCGATTGAATCGATGGCGTCGGGATCGCCGCAGCGCACTAGGTATCCAAGCTTCTGGTTGATGACGTCGATCGCCTTGCCCCGGTTGTACTTCGGAGATAGCTCTTTTAGCTTCTCCGAGACGATGTCGCCGATTCCGCCCAATTTCTTGTGACCGTAAGCATCCGTGGACTCATGTTCAAAGATCATCTCTCCGCCTTCAAACATCGCTCCTTCTGACACCAGGACGACTGAATAGCGGCTCGGGTTGTGGCGCCGGTCCGCCACAAGTAATTCGGTTAATTGCTCGATGTCGAACTTATGCTCCGGAATCACGCAGCGGTTCGCGGCGCCCGCCATTGTTGGCAGCATCGCAGTAAAACCAGCGTAGCGCCCGAAGACTTCCAGCACCAGGAAACGTTCATGCGATCCAGCCGAAGTCCTCAAGCTATTAGTCATCTGAATGGTGCGCGTAACGCAGGTGCTGAAGCCGATGCAGTAATCCGTGCCGGGAACGTCATTGTCCATCGTCTTTGGGATGGCGACGACTTTCACACCTTCTTGATAAAGGCGTACACCATAACTCAACGTGTCATCGCCGCCGATCGGGATGAGGAAATCGATCCCCAACCATTCCAGGTTCTTCAGCACCTCGGACGTTAGATCGTTCTTCTCGGCATTGTGAGCCGCTTGCAAATGGACCGGTACACTCGATTTCTTGACCTTGCTGGGGTTGGTGCGCGAACTATGCAGGAAAGTTCCGCCGGTGCGACCCGCGCGATTAACAATGTCCTCGGTCAGCACAAGAAAATTGTCGCTGTTGTCGTAGTCTTTCTCGCGAACAATGTCCACCAAGCCAGCCCACCCATGACGAAGACCTACGACCTGATAGCCTTCCCTCAGGGCCCGAATGGTCACCGCACGGATTGCGGGATTCAGACCAGGTACATCACCGCCGCCAGTGAGAATTCCGATTACACCCTTCTTTGTCGCGAAGTTGGACATCACCTGCTCCTCAGCAGCACCGCAGAATTAGTCGGGGCTGTAACGTACGAATGATCACGCCTAAGTGAATAATTGTGCCCTCATTTTATAGGATCGCCTACCTCGCTTGTTATTCTCTGTGACTGGCATCACCAGAGAAGACGGGTTTCCTACGTCACAATAGCTACGGCTACCGGGTCCCCGACCTGAACTGTTTTGCATGGACTTGATTGTGCACAAAACGCGATGGCTGTCCGCGCTAGTGTTTATCTTGTTCGCGCAGTGCTCGATCGCGCAGCAGGTTGAGTTGCATGGTCGTGTAATCGATCCGGATGGCAATGCTCTGCCGGGCGCCACAATCACTCTTATCCGGCAGAAAACCGTCACTGCCCGAACCACTTCGGGACCTGATGGCCACTTTCGAATCCCAGCCCCATCGCCAGAGGACTTCGAGATCAAAGCTGATGCAGAGGGATTTACTGCCGTTACCCTAGCCATCTCCGTTCGCCCCACTGGCAACCCCGCGATCGAACTGAGGATGAATCAAGTCTCGCCTCAAGTTGAAAGCATCACCGTAACTGCCGACGTGAACCAATCCGACCTTTTATCCCCAGATCCTGCCGAGCGCGTATTCGTGCGCCAGGACTTGCTCGATGCCAATCCGGGTCGTCCGGGCGCCCCGGTTTCGATTCCCGGATATCCAATCGAAACCGCATCGAGTGGCATTAAGGCGCCTCAATATTTTGCGCCGGGAGTCGCCGGCGATCACGGGGAGCCGATCGCACAATACATCTCGGTGGGAAGTTACCTGGTGCCCAATAATTTGTCAGCCAATGCCCACGGCAACGGCTACGCCGATCCGAATATCTTCATTCCGGAGGTTTTGGAAAGCGTGCAGGTCGATGGCGGAGCCTTTAACGTTCGCGAGGGAAATCATTCAGTCAATCTGGCCGCGACCTACGCGTTACGCTCGCGGCTCGACCCCTTCGTCACGGTCACTGGCGATTACCGAGATATTGACGCGGTTGTCGGCGTTAGTCCAACCGCCGAGTCTTTCTTAACTTTCGCCGGCTCTTATGGCAACGGATTTCTTGATCGGTTGGAGCATCGCCAGCAATACAAGTTCAACGGTCAACGAATTGTTCACATCGGCGATCACCGCGTGACGTTATTCGGGATTGGATACTACGGTTCTTCCTACGTTCCTGGCTTAGTGCCGATCTTCGGGCCAAACTCCGGCGATGTCAACATAGTCAATACTGGCGATACGATTGATCCACGTCAGAAAGACCAGACGCACACTGCTCTGGTAGCGGTGAGCGACTCGTGGGATCTTAGTGCAAGTCAGCAGTTACAACTGTCGGGGTTCTTTCGTACTTACAATCTTGCTCTTTATTCCGATTTCGGGCAGGGTTTGATTCGCCAAAGTGAGTTCCGAACTGTTTCGGGCGCCAGCGCCGACTATACGAATAAAATCGCCGAGTATTTTTCTCTGTTAGGGGGTTTTGATTACCAGCGCGAGGTGCCTCGCCGAGACGATCTCGATCACTACCTTTTTCCCAACCCCGCCAATGGCACTTCCTACGGTCCCTTCATGCCCGTGGCTGCCAATAACGTAACCATCAGCCCGTTGACGCCGTACGTTGCCGCACAAGGGTCGTTATCACGCTACATTCGTTACTATCTCGGCTGGCGACGCGATGAAATCGACTTCGAGAATCAAGATCTGATCCGCGCCGCAAACTCGTTTCACAAGTGGGTGGGAGTAAACTCCCCCAAGGCCACCCTATCGTTCTTGCCCAAGGATTCGTGGTGCGTACCCCTTATCTCGTTCAGCTTCGGTCAAGCCTTCTTCACCGAGGATCCTCGAATCGGCTCGGGAAGCGCAGCAGTCAGCCTGGTGTCACGCTCTCATTCCTATCAATTGGTTGCCAGTAAAACCGTGCATAAGTTCGATCTGCGGCTGACGCTGGGGCACGTGACTAACAGCGCCGAACTCGCCAAGATCGATGCCGATACGGGACTGCAGATCAACCAAGGGCCGAGTCGACTGCGCTTCGCGACCCTCGCGGTACGTCGAAATTTTCGGCTTGGGTCCTTCCTCGTGACTTTCTCGAAAGCCGACGCTCGCGACCTCGATGCTGGAGAGCCCACCCCCGAGGCGCCGCGAACCATTGCTGACTTCCTCGGCACAATCGAAAAACTGCCACTGCATCTTCAAGCCCGCGGTGAGTTCGAGTATGTCGCCGCCAAGCCGCTTGGCACTGGATGTTTACCCGTACTTACCAACGAATGTAGCGGCGTCCCCGTGAAAGAGTTTCGCGGTGCTCTCGTTCGACCCTTCGATCATGGCCGCTTCGACGTAGGGATAAATTTTCTAATTGCGAGTGGCTACACCGGCCAAACTACTGAAAACTTCACCCCATCCGACATCCAGGAAGTTGTCGGTGTTCGAATTCCCTCCTATGCCAGCCTGACCTTCACCTACAGATTTGGTCAGACAACACATTGAGGGCATCCGTATCCGCCGCATCAACACTTCGTTGTGCACCGAATCATGGTAGGCCGGCTTCTAGCATAATCTTTTGCTGGGATGAGATTCGAAGGTGAAGTGAGGTGTCGCTTGAGAGGAACTGAGACTGTCCTTGCACTGATCATTGCAGCAACCGTGCTGTTGCCGCCAAGTCTATACGCGCAGTGGAAAACACCTTGGGATTACGAAGGGGCGCGTGGCCCTGATCATTGGAGCGAACTCGATCCAGCGTACGCCGCTTGTAGCGCAGGTAAGGAGCAGTCTCCGATCGATATCCAAAACACGGAAAAAGCCGACCTGCCCGCCCTACATTTTCAATATAAGAGCAGACCCCTCAAATATCTCATCAACAATGGCTACACCATTCGAGTGAACTATCACGATGCACCGGGAAGTGGAGATTTTCTCGTGGTCGCCGACAAGCGATACCATCTCACGCAGTTCCATTTTCACCATCCCAGCGAAGAATATCTTCACGGCAAACCGTATCCGATGGAAGTGCACTTAATGCACGAATCAGAAGACGGCAAAGTTGCTGGGGTCACGGTCTTCATAGCAGCGGGCAAGGAGAATGCAACTGTGCAGAAACTTTGGGAACACATGCCGACTACCAAGGGCGGCGAACAAGAAGTTTCGGGAGTCGAAGTGAATCCCGCCGACTTGCTGCCCCATGATCTTTCTTACTACATGTACATGGGCTCAGTAACTGCGCCACCATGCACCGAGGGTGTCACATGGTTCGTGCTGAAGACTCCGGTTGAAATTTCAAAAGAGCAGATTGGAAAATTCGCCAAGCTTTACCCGCATGACGTGCGACCTCTTCAGCCGCTCAATGGCCGCGTCGTAAAGGAGAGCCGGTAAGGCTGATCAGCGTTTCCGTTGTCAGGAGTCTATACTTCCTCTGGTTCCCTATGCGTATACACATAGTCGTAGCGCTCTCGATCCTTCTCTCACCCGCTGCTTTCGGGCAATCGGTTCCCGCTGCCATCTTCACTGACCCTCCGCCTGATTCCGCCCATCCTGCGCACAGCACGGTTCTTCATATTCCAACCCATGGCGTGCAGATCAATGGGCTGGCGTATCAGCCCCCCGGTGCTGGTCCTCATCCGACACTCGTGATCTGTCATGGCCTGCCGGGAAACGAGAAAAATCTCGATCTTGCCCAGGCTGCGCGTCGCGCCGGCTGGAACGCCGTCACGTTCAATTATCGTGGCTCGTGGGGCAGTCCCGGAGCTTTCCGGTTTGCGCAGACGCTCGAAGATGCGGATGCCGTCCTCGCCTATCTGCGCGATCCGGAGAACGCGAAGCGTCTCGGCATCGACACTCATCGCATTGTTTTCGCCGGCCACAGCATGGGCGGATGGGTTACCGTGCATACAGCGGCACGCGACCACGGCTTGATGGGGGCGATCCTGATCTCCGCCGCGGATATGAGTAAGGCCGCTGATAATCCACGCGATAGAGTTGTCGCTGACATGGCCGATGACATGGAGTCCTTAAATGGAGTCACTGCCGAGAGCATGGCGGACGAGATGCGGTCCATTGGCAAGAATGACAAGTTCGAAAATCATGCGGCTGGATTGGTTCACACTCCGCTGCTGATTCTCACATCCGATGATGGCCTTGCCCCCGACGCCGCAGCCTTGGTGAACGCAATCAAAGCGCTGGGAGGGCACGACATTACGGCGATGCACGTTGCCACCGATCACTCATGGTCGGACCATCGCATTGCTCTTGAGAGCGCCGTTCTCAACTGGCTAGCTCAGCGCGCGCAATGAGCTAGCCAAACTGCCGCTGTGGGGGAACTGGTATCATGAGAACGCACGGATGTGGGCGCGTAGCTCAGGTGGTAGAGCAATGCCCTTTTAAGGCATGGGTCGCAGGTTCGAATCCTGCCGCGCTCACCAGTTACCCGACTGGTTCAGCGTCTTCCAAGAAAAGCACCGGAACGCCTTATTATCCATTCAGTTATCTAGTCCGGTGGTCATTCGACTCCACACCTACGTCCTTTTGACAGGGCGTCCCACAGATGATAGAAAACCAAGGTTGTTAATGATTTTCCTTCTGACTAAAGACTCTACTCCCCTTGCGAAACTCTAGAAAATTGCAGTTGGGAAATTCATGATTCTCCCGGATCGTTGGGGTCCGTCGAGGTGTGTGCGCCGAAGTGCAAGCGGGAAGGCGCTGTTCTGATCGCATCGTTGGTACAAGTGTTGGGTTTAAGATCACGATCTTCGGTTGCCAGGGAGGCAAGAAGTGGCCATGGGGAATTCAATCGTCCGTTCAATGGTTGCGGGGCTCTTATTCGCTGTTCTCACAGTGCCTGTCCACGCACAAACGATCACTACTTTTGCGGGAGGCGGACCGGATAACGTTCCAGCTACGGCCGCGGCCATTGGTACACCATGGGGAGTGGTCCAAGACAGCCAGAAAAATACATATTTCTCTGACAATCTTTCGAATCGCATTTTCAAGGTCGACTCCACTGGCAAGATTACGGTCTTGGCGGGCGATATCGTGCCAGGGCATAACGACAGCCAACCGGCAACCAGCGGATCGATGAATAGCCCCGCAGGAATTGCTCTTGATGGAGCCGGGAACGTTTATGTTGCTGACGCGGCTAATAACGTGGTTAGGGTCATCGTGACGCAGGATAGTGCGCTGACGCTAGCTGGTCAGCCCATTCCCTCGGGCAACATCCAAGTGGTCGCAGGAAACGGCACTCCAGGATACTCCGGCGACAACGGCCCGGCGACGAACGCAAGCTTGAACACCCCGTGTGGCATTTGGCTCGATGCCAATGGGAACATCTATATAGCGGATACTGTGAACTCTGTAATCCGAGCGGTCAATGTCCACACGACTCCGGTAACGATTGCTACCGTAACCATACAGCCGGGGAATATCGCAACTATAGCCGGCATAAATCAGGGTGGCTACTCTGGGGATAACGGCCCGGCGACTCAAGCGAAAGTAAACCAGCCTCTGGGTCTTTTCGTTGACAGCACAGGCAACATCTACATAGCCGATACTCAGAACAACGTGGTTCGGTTCGTCAATACCGGGGGCACCATCTCGACGATTGCGGGGAATGCATCCCCTGGTTTTATGGGCGATGGTGGACCCGCCACCAGCGCTGAACTTAATCATCCGTCGGCAGTATTTGTTGAAAGCAAAACTGGGAACATCTTCATCGCCGACGGCGACAATCTCCCAGTGCCTGCAAACGCTACCAGTAATGAACGAATTCGCGAAATTAAAAGTGGAATCATCAACACTGTCGCTGGAAACGGCACTCAGTGTACAGACCCGACTGCTTGCGGCGATGGTGGCCCGGCAAAGAGTGCGAAACTTTGGGCTCCCACAGGGGTGTTTGTCGATGGATCGGGAAATGTTTTTATCGCAGATCAGAATGACGATGCGATCCGCGAGTTTACCGTCGATGGAAATATCGACACCGTGATGGGTCAATTGCTGGATACGGCGTATTCAGGAGACGTGAATCCCGCATTAGGAATCGTGGGCACCGCAACTGAGGCATCCTTGCGTCGTCCGGGTGGCGTGGTTTCTGACAACGTCGGCAATGTCATTATCGCGGATACCGTGAACAATGCGGTTCGCAAAGTGGACACATCAGGAATTATCTCGACCGTCGCGGGGAATGGTTTTCCCTGCCCCAATCGGCTCTGCTTCGATGGTTCACCCGCTACTTCGACTCCAATCACGACCCCGACCGATGCTGTCCTTGATACCGGTGGGAATCTATATGTCAGCGCTGGAGGCGACAATCTTGTTCGAGTAGTAAACAATCAATCAGCAGCGCTCACTTTCTTTTCTGGTTTGCAATCGGTTGTAACTGTTCAACCCGGCGCAATTCAAAGCCTTGCAGGAAATGGGATTGTCTGTTCCACCCCCAACCTCCCATGTGGCGATGGCGGCCTTTCTCTCGCGGCCCAACTGGATCAGCCCGGCAGCTTATTTGTCGACTCAACCGGCAACATCTACATTGCTGATACCGTTGACAACGCCATTCGTGTAGTGAACACGCAAAGCAATCCCATTACCGTGGCTACGGTCCAAATTGCTCCGGGCACAATTGCAACGGTTGTGGGCACCCTTGATCCCGACAAGAACGGAGACTGCGGCGGTGGAACTGGTGTGGTGTGTGGTGACAATGGTCCTGCGACGCTGGCAACCTTAAACCTGCCGTCGGGCGTGATCGTTGACGACGCCGGCAACATCTACGTCGCAGACACAGGCGATAATCGCGTTCGCGTGGTAAACGCCCAAACCGGCATCATCACAACATTTGCCGGTACCGGGGCGGCTTGCCAAAACAATTGCGGCGATGGTGGCCCCGCTACAGCAGCAATTCTCGACGCGCCACAAGGTCTCTTTATCGACTCCGCCGGAAATATTTTCATTGCCGACACGGGAGACTTCGAAATTCGCGTTGTCGGTACGGATGGCAATATCAACGCCGTCGTGGACGCCAGTCAAAGTCGTGGCTTCTTCGGCGACGGCGGCCCGGCAACGGCTGCCTTCCTTGCGCTGCCCTTCGGCATCGGTGGTGATCCGTTTGGGAATCTCTTTATAGCTGACGCGCAGGAATGGCGAATCCGTAAGGTCACGCAGACAGTCATAACGCAACCGCGCGCCGACGTCTCGCCTACGAACGTTGCATTCTCGGGACAGGTTGTGCTGACGGGTGCCTCGCAAAACGTGACAGTGGACAACGATGGCTTTGGGATGACCCTCACGATAACCGGCGTGAGCAATCCTTCCGGCAATAATGCAAGCGACTTCGCACTTTCAAACGGCTGCCCAGGATCACTTGCTTCACAGCAAACTTGCAACATCAAAGTCACATTTACACCGGCGGCAAAAGGAAACCGAGGCCCTGCAACCTTCACCATCACCGATAACGCGGGGGGTGTAGGAGGAACTGAGCAGACCGTAACGCTAAGCGGCGTTGGGCTAGTTTCGACCGCAATTGGCCTTCCTACATCTTCCGCCAACCCGTCGAATTATGGCGACTCCGTGACCTTCACGGCGGTTGTGACCTCAGCTGATGGTACGCCTACCGGTGGCACCGTCACTTTCAGTGACGGGTCCAATACCCTAGGAAATGGCATGGTTGATGGCACCGGGAAGGCGACTTTCACAACCTCGAGTCTTCCCGCAGGAAACCACAGCATCACTGCAACCTACAATGAGAATTTGAATCTTTTTTTCGCAGCAAGCTCACCGTCCGCGGCCTTGAACCAGGTGGTAAACGCAACATTTAGCCTGCCCCCTAGCGGCGCCCTCGATTCCCCGACACTGTCGGCCGGCGGAAATACGACCGCTACCGTCACCATTACTCCGCAAGGCAATTTCAACAATCCAATCAACCTGACCTGTTCCGTCTCTCCATCGCCGTCACTAGCGCCTACTTGCAGCTTGAACCCGACCCAGGTCACACCCAAGGGCGCCGCAGTCATGTCAACGTTGACCGTGTCCACGACCGCTGCAACCTCGGGAGCGTTGTCAGTGCCTTCCATTCAGCATCGCTCGCTGCCTCTCTATGCGATCTGGCTGGTGCTTCCTGCAATGTTGCTCGGCGGGGCGGGGCTTTCCGCTCGTGATCGCAAAAAGTTGATCACCTGTATGCTTCTCGCGCTCGCCGTAACCAGCATCGTTTTCATGGTCGCATGCGGCGGTGGTGGCAGCAGCGGTGGCAACGGCGGAGGCGGCAGCGCAGGCACTCCGGCTGGCGCCTACACCATCACAGTGACGGCCACCTCGGGAAACACCGTTTCACACCAGCAGTTCCCGTTGACTGTGCAGTAGGAGTCTTTCGACTCACGCCCCCGGAACAATCCGGGGGCTTTTCTTTTTTACATTCGGATCGTTGAAGAGTGCTTCCCTTCGTGACACAATAGCGGCCAATCGGAGGCTCCATGAAAACCGTTTCTGCCAAAACCCTGTCAGGCCTGCTCGTTCTCTTGTTGCTGTGCGTTTCGGCTGCTCAGGCAGCGACTAATGGCAAGGTCGTTTTTAGCTTCAGCGGTGGACCAGACGGCGGCGACCCCGCCGGCGAGATCGTGTTTGACCATGCTGGCAACGCGTATGGCACAACCGTTGTTGGCGGCTCATTCAGTTGCGGGACCGTTTTTCAACTGACGCCGGTCGCGGGCGGCTTTCAAGAGACTGTTCTCTACAATTTCAGTTGCGGGTTTGACGGCAAGAATCCCTATGGCGGCGTTACTTTGGATTCTTCCGGCAATCTCTATGGCACAACCGTAGCGGGCGGTTCGGGCGGCATTTGTGCCGGAGATGGTTGCGGCACGGTTTACGAGCTGACCAAATCGGGCAGCACCTGGACGGAAAGTGTTTTGTACAACTTCACCGGCGGAGATGATGGATTCGGTCCCGGCGGTGGTCTGGTCTTTGACAAGTTCGGCAATCTTTATGGCACTACACCCGATGGCGGTTCTGGGTTCAATGGAGTGGTCTATCAACTTGTGCCAGCCGGCAATGGCCAGTGGACGCAGAATGTTCTCCATGCTTTTACCGGAGGTTCTGATGGCGGCGTTGGATCGCTTGGCAGACTGCTGCTCGATTCATCGGGAAATCTATATGGCGTGACCGAACTTGGCGGTGCTCAACAGGCGGGAACCGCTTATCGGCTGTCTAAATCAAATGGCCAGGTGACGTTTACTACCCTCTACGCTTTTCAAGGGCAGCCCGATGCAGGATCTCCGTACGGCGGTTTCGCCCTGGGCCCGGATGGCAATCTTTATGGCACTACCTACTTCGGTGGAACCAGTGGCAACGGAACTATTTTCCGCCTCGAACCTCAACACGGATTCAAGGAGACCGTGGTTTACAGCTTTAATGGAGGCTCCGATGGAGCTTCGCCAACCAGCACTCCCGCTTTCGACAGCCATCACAATCTCTACGTCACGACCTCGGCTGGAGGCAACCCATCCTGCGACTGCGGGGCCGTTATCGAAGTCAGTCCGTCCCCCGGTGGGGTCAAGGAAACTGTTCTTCACGGTTTCTTAAGCACGTTTGACGGAGGAAACCCTTATTACGGACTGAATCCGGATGCCACGGGGAACCTATTTAGTACAACCGCAACCGCCGGGGTCAAGGGTGACGGAATCATTTTCTCCTTCACTCCCTGATATCGTTAGACCATGCGATACGCTGCCGCGGTTTCTTCCAAAGAATCAGTGTCTGCACTGGTCAAGGCAGTCCTGACCTCATTTTTCGCATTGTTGGTTCTCACTCCAACGCTTCAGGCACAGAACTTCACCAGTGTGGATGTACCGGGCGCGACGGAAACGGATCTCAATGGTATTAACAATACGGGTATTGGGGTCGGGTTCTATCTCGATTCAAAAGGCTTGGCCCACGGATTCGGGCTGATTAATGGCTCATTCAAGTTCGTCGATGTCCCGAACGCGCAAGATACCTATCCTTACGGCATCAACGATCACACGCAAGTAGTTGGATGGTTCGAGGACAAGACGTTTGTCATCCACGGTTTCTTATACTCCTCAGCTCAGTTCATCACGCTGGATCCGCCCAATTCACTTCTGACGAATGCCTGGAGCATCAACAATGCCGGTGAGGTGGTCGGCACGTACGTTGACCACAATAATGTTCACCACGGATTCACTTATGTGAATGGAACCTACACGAGCTATGACGCGCCTGGGGGAATTTTGACTGTGCTGACTGGCATCAACACAAGCGGCGTGGCGGTTGGATATGACGATGACGCGAATGGAAGCCTGCACGGCTTTGCGTTAGCGCAAGGCAAGTTCTACTCGATCAGCGACCCTTTTGGCGCAGACACGGTCGCCACTCGGATTAACGATAGCCTGGAAGTAGTTGGCTATTACGGCGCCGAGGGCACCGGGCCATTTAATGGCTTCGCCCTCGTTGGGGGCGTCTACGACACGGTTGACTTCCCCGGTGCGTCGGATACGCGCATCCGCGGAATCAACAATGCCGCCACATTAGTAGGGCGTTACACAGATACCGCAGGAGTCATTCACGGATTCATTGCCAAGCAATAGCTCACTCCTGCGGCCTGCTGCACGCCCGAAAATCACACAAACTTTAACACTTCTTTAACACGAAGCTGCGATCCTCGCGAGCCCGCATGCAATCATCGCCCACAAACGCGACCACGGCGGTTGGTCGTTACACCGACTCGACAGGCTTGATTCATGGATAAACGGATATAAGGTGTCGAGATAAATTATTTGTCTTGGGGGAGCCGAATGGCTCCCCTTTGTCGAATTTTGCGACGGGTCGGCTCTTGCTCTGTCTAGAGACTTAAGTGAGCTTGCCGCGGCCATGTGCTTTTGCAGACAATCTTTGCCAGCAGGTTCTCGGGTAGAAGACCACGCCATCTTGTGCTCCCCTAGTCTTCCCACACGCGAATAGGCGCCTTCAGAGTCGCACTCTTAGGAGGGAGATACATGTCTCATCGCCGGCAGGCAGCTCACCGCTTTGGTGTGTTGCTTGTGGCTGCGTTGGCCGTTAGTATCGCTCAAGCGCAGCAAAATCATTCTTCACTCACCACCCAGCCAGTTATCAATACCGTCCGAGCGTCACGGGGGATCGATACCAGTTCCTTAAACCGGGACGGCGAATCTGGTGTCACAGTGCCAAACTGGACCAGTTCATTTGTCGATAATGGCCAGACCTACACATACACCATGCTGGGAACAAATCCCTCGTTGGGTTCAAGCACGACAACGCTTACTGCCATTCTGATTCCGGTTAAATTCACCTTCTCGAACGGCGTTGTCCTGGACCCAACGGCACCCGTGTACGGACAGAGCAAGTCGGTCATCCAACTTACCCAGGCGTCCCCTCTTTTTCAGGCAGTTCCGTTTGCCCCAGGCGGGACCAAGGTCGGAACCACGCAGTATATTGATGCGTTCCAACGAGCCAATTTCTGGAACCTCGTGAGCACATCTGCGCCGAACTACCACGTGCTGTTCAATCCGGTGGTAGGCCCGGTGCAGTCGCTCAAAGTTCCCGCATATTTCGGCTACACGCAACCGGGACCCGGCAATCCCGTGGGTTATGTAAACAGTGCATGGCTCGACGGTGAATTGGGGGTGATGCTCTTCAAGCTCAAGAACAAAACCAACACGATTCCGATTTTCATCGTCTATAACACGCTTGGAGTCGAATCCAACGGTTTCACTTTCGGCGGATATCACACGGCATTCGGCAATCCTGCCCAAGTTTACGCGGAAGCCGGATTTTACGACCAAGTGCTCTTTCCCACCACCGGCGACATCATGACTTTGAGCCATGAAATGGCTGAACTGACAGACGATCCTTTCGTTAGCAATATCGTGCCACCCTGGAACAACCCCGAAACTCCTGGACAGTGCAGTAACCTTCTGGAAGCTGGTGATCCTGTCAATGGGGTGCCCATCACACCGATCACTTTGAACGGCTACACTTATCACCCCGAAGATCTGACCTTCCTTCCGTGGTTTTCTGGCACCGTGCCGTCCACCTCCGTGAATGGATGGTACACGTTCGGCAATTACTACAACTCTCCGGGTTCTTGCCCCGCAAACATCAATA
>Ga0070735_10002378_pt1 | contig 17111 bp, 18 predicted proteins | sample Coa_R1_FD_66443 | JGI IMG/M metagenome (GOLD analysis project Ga0070735, IMG submission 66443) | Surface soil microbial communities from Centralia Pennsylvania, which are recovering from an underground coalmine fire - Coalmine... | ecosystem: Environmental > Terrestrial > Soil > Unclassified ... | reverse complement strand
TCGGTCGTCGTCTCGGGCTTCATCGCGCTGACCCTGTCGCCGATGATGTGCTCCAAGCTGCTGACGCCGCATTCCGGCGATGGCCGCTTCACGGCCTTTCTCGATCGCATCTTCGATCGGTTGCGCCGCGCCTATGAGCGGCGTCTGGAAAGCACGCTGAACTTCCGCGCTCTGACGGTCCTCATCCTGGCCGGCGTCCTCGTACTGAACGGCATTATGTATGTCTCGACGCCGAAGGAATTGGCGCCGGAAGAGGACCAGGGCATCGCGCTGGCGCTCGTCAAGACGCCGCAATCCTCGAACCTCGACTATCTCGAACACGCGACCGGCGCGCTCTACAACAAAATCTCGCAGATCCCGGAATTCGCCCATCTCTTCGTCATTAATGGCTTTGCCGGCGTGCGTCAGGGTTTCACCGGCATTTTGTTCAAGCCCTGGGATCAGCGCGCGCGTTCCACCAAGGAATTGCTGCAGGTGATGCAGCCTTTGATGCAGCAGATCGCCGGCGCGCAGCTTCTCGCCTTCTCGCCGCCGGCTTTGCCCGGCTCGACCGGCGGGCCGCCGATGCAATTCGTCATTCGCTCGACCGGCGATTTCGAGACGCTGGCGAATGTGACGGCGGAGATGCAGAAAGAGGCGCGGGACAGCGGACTTTTCCTCTTCACCGACACGGATCTGAAATTCGACACGCCGCAGTATCAGTTCAAGATCGATTTCGATAAGGCGAACCGCATCGGCGTCAATATGCAGGATGTCGGCACGGCGCTGTCGACGATTCTGGGCGGCAATTACGTCAACCGCTTCAATCTCTACGGCCGCAGCTACGAAGTCATCCCGCAGGCGCCGCGCGAATATCGCATGACGCCCGATTGGCTGATGCGTTACGAAGTGCGCGCCGCCAACGGCGAACTCGTGCCTCTGTCGACCGTGGCGAGCATTTCACAAAACGTACAGCCCAACGCGCTCACCAGCTTCCAGCAGTTGAATTCGGCGACTTTATCCGGCGTGCCCTTCCCCGGTCATACGCTCGGCGAAGCCTTGGATTTCTTGAAAGAAAAGGCCGCCAAGATTTTCCCGGAAGGGTTCACCTATGATTTCCAGGGCGACAGCCGGCAATATGAGCAGGAAGGCGACGCGCTCGTTTACACCTTCATCTTCGCGCTGATCGTCATCTATCTCGTGCTCGCGGCGCAGTTCGAAAGCTTCCGCGATCCGGTGATCATTCTGATCGCCCTGCCGACGGCAATGTTCGGCGCGCTGCTGCCGCTGAATATCGGCAGCGTCTTCGGCGCGACCAGCATCAATATTTATTCGCAGATCGGTCTCGTCACGCTGATCGGCCTCATCTCCAAGCACGGCATCCTGATGGTGGAATTCGCCAATCGCATGCAGGAGGAAGAGGGCATGAGCCGCCGCGAGGCGATCGAACATGCCGCCGGCGTGCGCCTGCGTCCGATCCTGATGACGACGGCGGCCATGGTCGTCGGCATGCTGCCGCTGATCCTCGCAGCCGGCGCCGGCGCCAAGAGCCGCTTCGAAATCGGCCTCACCATTTTCGCCGGCATGGCGATCGGCACGATCTTCACCCTCTTCGTAACGCCGGCGGTCTACACTTTCATCGCCCGCGATCACCGTGCGGCCGCAGCGCAGGCGCATGCCGCGGGGCGGCCGCATCTGGTGGAGGGCGACGAGGCGGAGATCAGGTCGGCCGCGGAGTAGCTCGCGAGAGACGCTGGCTCCCAAATAGAAAATGGACTAGAGTAGTCTAGTCCATAAGTTCTGTTCGCGGGTCTTTCACTATGCCGAAAACGTCTCGGTCAGCGATTGCGGGCGCTAACGAACAGCGCTCTGGCGCTGTCTCGCGCGCGCGTTGGGCGGCGGGAGGCATCAGCGGCAAGCCGGTTTATCCGAAAGATGATCGCGGCGTGGTTGATAGGGCCGCGGTGATCCACAAACTCATCCGCGACAATCCTAAACGTGGCTCGTCCGCCAGGCGTTTTGAACTCTACGTCGATGGTATGACTGTCGACGATTATATCGAAGCGGTTCAAAAAGCCGGATTTCCGGAGGCGAGCGCCCTGGACGACGTGCTGTCGGATATAAGCCGCGGTTTCATTGCGACAGTACATCTGCCGAGAGGGCCGTGGACCGTTCCCGAGGCAAAAGCGAAACTTTCGGAGATTCTTCGGCTGGCGCGCGAAGGCAAGCCTCAGACCATCGGAGCTCAAGATCCGTGTGTCGTGGTTTCCGCGGCCGATTTCGAGCGGCTTCAGCCGGTGAGCCATCTTGGCCAATTTCTTATCGAGACGGCGCCGCGCGGCGCCGAAATCGAATTGCCAAGTCGCGCGGATCATCGCGGCGACCCTTTCGCCGAGGAATGATCCGAGGAGCAAATGCGAGGATTTCTACTCGACACCAATGTCCTCTCTGAACTCTCGAAAACCAAACCGTCCGATAGAGTTGAGGCTTTTCTGGCGCGGCGCGAGGAGTTCTGGCTCAGCGTGGTTTCGCTGCATGAAGTCGCTTTTGGTTTGGCGCGCATGGCCGATGTCAAGCGTCGCGGACGACTGGAAGCTTGGTTTGGCTCGATCAAAGAAAGTTTTGCCGATCGAATTATTCCCGTTGACGAAGGGATTGCTGAGACGGCCGGACGAGTGCGCGGGGCGTTGGCTTCGACAGGAAGAGTGATTGGACCGCTTGATTCGATCATCGGCGCAACGGCAGTCGTTCGCGCGCTGACACTGGCGACGCGGAATATGCGCGACTTCGAGTATCTGAACGTCGATCTCGTCAATCCGTGGGAAGCGTAGCGTCGGACGTAACTGCTCTTCCAGCCACCCGCTCCGCAGCCCCCAGCCCCGCCGCTCTCCCCGTCGCAAAGCACGCCTGCAGCAGGTACCCGCCCGTCGGCGCTTCCCAATCGATCATCTCGCCGGCGACGAACACGCCCGGCAGGCGCCGCAGCATGAAGTCCTCGTCGATTTCGTCCCAGGCGATGCCGCCGGCGCTGGAGATGGCGCGAGCGATCGGCGCGACGCCAGTGAGCGACAAAGGCAGAGCCTTGATGCGCTTCGCCAGCGCCTCCGCCTCGCGAGGCGGAGGCCCGGCCTCACGTACCAGCGACGCCGCGACGGGCGACAGGCCCGCCGCCTTGCGCAGCAGCGTCGAGAGCGATTGCCCGGCCCGCGCCTTGACGAGGCGCCCTGCGAGCGTCGGTTCATCGACATCGGGCTTCAGGTCGATCGACACGATGGCGCCGCCTGTCGCCTCGATCGCGTCGCGCAAACGCGCGGAAAGCGCGTAGATCGCGCCACCCTCGACGCCCATCGCGCTGATCATCGCCTCGCCGCGAACGTGCATGTCGTCGGCGCTAAGCGCGATCGATTTCAGCGGCGCGCCCGCAAAGCGGCTTTTGAAATCCTCGGACCACGAAACCGCAAAGCCGCAATTGGCCGGCCGCAGCGGCGCCACGGCGACGTTCCTTTCTTGTAGCGCGCCGATCCAGCCGCCGTCTGAACCAAGCTTCGGCCAGGACGCGCCGCCACAGGCAAGGACAATAGCCTCGGCGCGCCAGACCGCGCGGCCATCGGCGTTCTCGATAATCACGCCATTCTCGCCATCGAAGCCGCAGAAACGATGGCGGGAGCGCAATTCGACGCCCAACGCCGCCAGCCGCCGCAGCCACGCGCGCAGCAGCGGCGAGGCTTTGAAGCTCTTCGGGAAGACGCGACCGCTCGATCCGACGAACGTCGCCTCGCCCAAATCCTCGCACCATTGCCGCAGCGCTTCAGGGGGAAAAGCCGCGATCGCCGGCTGCAATCGCGCCGCCGCGCCGCCGTACCGCAACAGGAAGCGCTCGAGCGGCTCGGAATGGGTGAGATTGAGACCGCCGCGTCCCGCCATGAGAAATTTGCGGGCCGGCGAAGGCGCATGATCGAAGACGATGACGCGCGCACCGGCTTGCGCCAGCGTCTCGGCGGCCATCAGGCCGGCCGGGCCCGCGCCGATGACCAGGGCGCGTTGGTTGCGGGGATCGTCCATTGCTTTGCCGAAACCTGATAGAGTGGCGGCCTCTTCGCCTCAACTCGGATGGAAGAATGCGGAGCGGCGGATATTTGATCGTAGCGGCGGCGGCGTTCCTGGCCGCAGCGAGCGCCGAAGCGCAGAACCCGCCTGGCGCGGTGATCCAAGGCAGCCCGGATGTTTCGGTCGGCGGTTCTTCCGCCGCCCGTCAGGGCGACGCGACGACGGGCGGCGCGCCGCTTGTCGAAGGATCGTCCAATGTCTTCATCAACGGCAAACCAGCCGTGACGGCCGGCGGCCAGACAGGCTGCGGCGGCGCGGTCGTCAGCGGCGCCTCGAATGTTTTCGTCAATGGCAAACCCCTGGCAAGGGCTGGGGATAAGACCGCCGGCTGCGATCGGCGCTGACTTTCATTTCACACGGTCGCGAGAACCCGGCGAAAGGGAGGACATGGGTCGTTGGATGTGATTCACTTTGGTCGAGGGGATTCGCGATGACGCAGCAGAGCCTCATCGATGCGCCGGGAGCAGATCTCATCTTCATCGTCTTCAATTCGCTTAGGGCGGAGGCTTTAGCGCCCTGACTGCGGGTATGACCAATTCAGTGGGGAGGCAACAAGAATGACTGACAGGGGCGCCTTCTATCAACGCGACCGCGGCTGGCATCCGCCGCCGCTGACGCCGCAGTACAAGACTTCCCTCTTGCGCTCGCCGCGCTTCGCGCTTCTGTCTCTCGAGAATACGATCTCCGAAATGACCGGCCCGGTCTTCGGGCACAATATTCTCGGCCAACGCGACAACGATCTCATCCGCAACTACGCCAAGAACAGCGAGGCGATCGGGCCGCGCATCAATGTCTATGGCCGCGTGCTCGACGAGAACGGGCGCGGCGTCGCCGGCGCGCTGGTCGAGATATGGCAGGCCAATGCGGGCGGGCGCTATCGCCACAAGAAAGAAGCCTATACCGCGCCGCTCGATCCGAATTTCGGCGGCTGTGGGCGCACCATCACCGATGAGGAGGGCCGCTACTGGTTCCGTACGATCAAGCCCGGCGCCTATCCCTGGCCGAATCGCGTCAACGACTGGCGTCCGGCGCATATCCATTTTTCGCTCTTCGGCCACGCCTTCACGCAACGGCTGGTCACGCAAATGTATTTCGAAGGCGATCCGATGATCTGGCAATGTCCGATCGCGACGGGAATTCCTGATCGCGCCGCGCTCGAACAATTGGTCGCCGCGCTCGATCGCAACAATTCAACGCATATGGACTCGCTCGCTTACAAATTCGACATTGTGTTGCGCGGCCGCCGCTCGACGCCTTTCGAAAACAAAAAAGAGGGCAATTGATGGTTCAGAAACTCGACCATCTCAAGGAATCGCCTTCGCAAACCGCAGGGCCGTATATCCACATCGGCGCGACGCCGAACTATTCCGGCATCGACGGCGTCTATCCCGAAGACCTCGGCAGGGCCATGGTCGGCCGCGGCGCCAAGGGCGAAAAGATCACGATCGTTGGGCGCGTGTACGATGGAGCCGGCGCCGCGCTGAAGGACGCTCTGGTCGAAATCTGGCAGGCGGACGCGGCCGGGCTCTACAACAGCCCGCAGGAAAGGCGCGGCAAGGCTGATCCGAATTTTACCGGCTTCGGCCGCCAGCCGACGGATGTGAAAACGGGCGAGTTCCGTTTCGAGACGATCAAGCCAGGCCCGGTTCCATTCGTCGACGGGCGCCCAATGGCGCCGCATGTGACGTTCTGGATCATCGCCCGCGGCATCAATCTTGGCCTGCACACGCGGATGTACTTTTCGGACGAAGCCGAGGCCAATGCGAAGTGCCCGGTATTGGCCCGGTTGGAGCATCAGGGGCGCGTCAAGACCCTGATCGCCGCACGCAGCGAGAAAGGCGGCAAAGTCACATACACATTCGACATCCGTCTCCAGGGCGACGATGAGACGGTGTTTTTCGATATTTAAAGGTGGAACGTGAGAGTCAGAGGATCACCCTCACCCAACCCTCTTCCGTGAGCGGGAGAGGGCGAGCGCAGCGGCCTTCATTTGCGCCGACACTTTGAGATAGGCGCGCGAAACCCCCTTCTCCCGCCTGCGGGAGAAGGGGCGCGTAACGCCGGATGAGGGTAAGGCGCTGCGCTAAGTATAATGTACCTAATTCCTGCTCCCTTTGAGAATAGGACGCCGGTGCCGATCTCCGCTTTCGATCATCCGATCCTCTCCGCGCTCGTCGGCGACGACGAAGTCGCTGCGGCTTTCTCCGTCGAAGCTGACGTCAAAGCGATGCTCGCTTTCGAAGCCGCGCTGGCCGAAGCGGAAGCGTCGGTCGGACTCGTCCCGGCCGAAGCCGCTCAGCGGATCGCCTCGGTCTGCGGGAGTTTCTCGCCCGATCTCGCCGCCCTCGCCAAAGGAACGGCGCGCGACGGCGTCGTCGCCCCGGAACTCGTCAAACTGCTGCGCGCTGCGGTCGGTGAGCCGCATGCTGCCGAGGTTCATCGCGGCGCGACGAGTCAGGACGTCATCGACACGAGCCTCGTGCTCAGACTCAAGACGATTGTCGCTTTGTTCGATGGGCGCCTCGAATCGCTCATCGCCTCGTTGCATCGTCTCGAAGCCGATCAGGGCGCCGTTCCGTTAATGGGCCGCACGCGCATGCAGCGCGCTTTGCCGATCCGCGCCGCGGACAAATTGCGCGCTTGGCGCGAACCGCTCGAACGGCATGTCGATCGCTTGCGCGCCCTGACGCCGCGCCTGCTCGTCGTACAATTCGGCGGCGCCGTCGGCGCGCGCGGCGGTCTCGACGGCAAGGGCGATCGCATCGCCACGGAACTCGCGCGGCGGCTCGAACTGAAGGATGGGCCTTGCTGGCACGCTGAGCGCGATTCGCTGTCCGAATTCGCCGCCTGGCTGTCCCTCGTTTCAGGCGCGCTCGGCAAGATCGGACAAGACATTGCGCTGATGGCGCAGAACGAAATCGGTGAAATAAAACTCGCCGAAGGCGGCGGCTCCTCCGCCATGCCGCACAAGTCCAATCCCGTTCGCGCGGAAGTCCTCGTCGCCTTGGCGCGTTTCAACGCTGGTCTCCTCGGGACGGAGCACCAGGCGTTGGTGCACGAAAACGAACGCTCCGGCGCCGCCTGGACATTGGAATGGCTCGTCTTGCCACAGATGGCCGCGGCAACCGGCGCCGCCTTGCGGCACGCGGCGGCGCTTTGTGAAGGATTGCGGTTCGTCGAAGTGAAGGGCTGAGGCGTCGCGGTTTCACGAAGAGGTAATACTCATCCCCAGCGCCTGCGACAGCCTCACCAGCTTATCCGGATTCCTCTGCACGTAGATCGCCGTAATCCGCTCGCCATCGCTCTCGATCGTAATCGCGGTCATCGGATCGCCTTCAGCGATGCTGATCATCGCCGGTCGGCCATTGATCTCCGTCGCGGTCCAGCGCAGCGAAGAGCCGAGCTCGAGTTTCGAGGCGACGCCCACGACAAAACGCACCACTTTTTCGGCGCCATAGATCGGATTGAGCGCCGCGGTGACGCGACCGCCGCCGTCGGTATAGGCGATGGCGTCGGGCGCAAACAGCATCGCCAGCTCCTTCGCGTCGGCGCCCGTCGCGGCTTTGGCGAATCGCGCCAGCAGATCGCGGTGTTGGTCGCTCGAGGCGGTGAAGCGCGGCCGGTCGGTTTTCACGCGGTCGCGCGCCCGGCTGACGAGTTTGCGGCACGCCGGCTCGGCCTTGCCGAGCGTTGCGGCGATCTCATCATAGCCGAAATCGAAAGCGTCATGCAGGATCAACGCGGCGCGTTCTTCGGGCGAAAGCCGCTCCAGCACATGCATCAGGGCCAGCGAGAGGTCCGAAGCGAGTTCGGCATGTTCGGCCGGCGCATCGGCGGCGAAGGCGCGCATATCCTCCGGCAGGATCGGCTCCGGCAGCCAGGGGCCGACGTACGTCTCGCGCCGCGTCCGCGCGGCGCGTAAGGCGTCGAGCGACAGACGCACTGTCGCGGTCGACAGCCAAGCGCGGGGATCGCGGATATCGTCGGTCTCCGCCATGCGCCAGCGCAGCCACGTCTCCTGCACGACGTCCTCCGCCGCCGACATTTCGCCCAGCATGCGGTAGCCGATATTGAGGAGCCGCGCGCGATGGCGTTCGAAAATCGCAACGTCGCCCTTCATGCCGCTTTCCTTACCGCGATCACATGGTCGGCGACCACGAGTTTCTGACAAGACGCGCCATGGCCAAGTCCGCGCTTCAAGGTCGGATAGACCCGCGCGCTCGCCACCGCAAGCGCCAGCGAGACGTGGCCGCGCTTGCCGTATTTCGCCTCGGCGTCGATCGACAGCTTGACCGTATCGGGCGAATTGGTCGCGACGGCCTGACCATAGAGATAGCCCAGCGTCGCATCCGCGCCCGCGTGATGAAAGTCGCCGCGCGCCAAAGCCGCGAGGATTTTGGCCTCGACGCCCGCTTTCAGCGCCATATCGACAATAAGCTGCGAACAAGGGCCGCAATCTTCGCTCATCGCGGCAGCGAGCTTGGCGGCGTACCAAGCTTGCTTGGGGACGCCGTCGCGATGGTTCGCCATTGCCTGAAACAGACCGAATTTCATGAAAGCCCGCGTCGAAGCATCGAGCATTTCGTGGAGGTAGGTCGCATCATAGCCGAAGACGCGTTCTATCGCCTTGATTTTGCCGTGCAGGTAGGATTTGAACATCACAATGCTCCTTCTTCTCGCGCTCGCAAAGCCGCGAGCGCCAATCCCAAAAAGCTGACGAAGACGACGCCGACGACTTCGGTCGCCGCGACGGTCGGATCGCGCGGGAAACCATTGGTCAGCCATTCGACGATGTGGAAGAAAGCATGCAGCGCCGGCCAGGTCGCGCCAGCCAGCGCCAAGATCGCCGCCGTCCGTCCTTGGCGCAAACCGGCAAGCATGCCAGCGCCGCTGGCGAGAAAAGCAAGGCCAATGTCGACGATGAAATGGTGGTTCATCGGCCCGCTGGCTATGACGCCGGGCGTCGATTCGTACCAGAAATGCGGCGCGGCGATCATGGCGAGACCATTCGCCAGATTGATAAGGCCCAAAAGGCTGAGGAGCGCACGCACAGGAATTCTCCGTCGTTTCCGCCGCCTGTCATTCCTGCTGCTTGGCTCCCGCTCTCGCAGGAGCCGCGCCCTGGCGTTTGACCCGGCGCCCTTAAGACGACAGAGCTCGGTCTTTTGTGACTGGTTTCGGATTTGCCCCTGGAATTATGCGCCGGCTCATGGGAAATTTCCGCGCGACAAGGGGGAAATGTGGCTTACGACGCAGATGTCATCATTGTCGGCGCCGGCCTTGCTGGCTTGGTCGCGGCATGCGAGCTCGCCGAAGCCAAGCGGCGGGTGATCATTGTTGAACAGGAGCCCGAGCAATCGCTGGGCGGCCAATCGTTCTGGTCGCTCGGCGGTCTGTTCTTCGTCGACTCGCCGGAACAGCGGCGCATGCGTATCCGCGATTCCTACGATCTCGCGCTTGAAGACTGGATGGGCACGGCGGGGTTTGATCGGGACGAGGATTATTGGCCGCGCAAATGGGCGGAGGCCTATGTCGCTTTCGCCGCCGGTGAGAAGCGCGCCTGGCTATACGAACGGGGCGTGCGCTTTTTCCCCGTCGTCGGCTGGGCGGAACGCGGGGGCCATAATGCGATTGGCCACGGCAATTCCGTACCGCGGTTTCACATTACCTGGGGTACGGGGCCGGGCGTTCTCGAGCCCTTCGCGAAACGCGCGATCGAGGCGGCGGCGCAAGGCCTCATCTCATTCAAATACCGACATCGCGTCAACGAAATCACCAAGACCGGCGCCGCTGTCGGCGGCGTCGCCGGCGACATTCTCGAGCCGAGCGCGGTCGAGCGCGGCAAAAAATCTTCGCGCGCCGTCATTGGCCAATTCGCGCTTCATGCGCCTTGCGTGATCGTCGCCTCCGGCGGCATCGGCGGCAATCACGACCTCGTACGTCAGAATTGGCCGAAGCGCTTGGGCGAACCGCCGGCGCGGATGATCACCGGCGTCCCCGATCATGTCGACGGTCGCATGCTGGCGATCGCGGAAGAGGCCGGAGGCCGGCTGATCAATCGCGACCGCATGTGGCATTATGTCGAGGGCGTGAAGAACTGGGCGCCGATCTGGTCGAATCACGCCATCCGTATCCTGCCGGGACCTTCGTCTTTGTGGCTGGACGCGCGTGGAAAGCGCTTGCCGGTTCCCTTCTATCCGGGCTTCGACACGCTCGGCACGCTGGAACACATCGGCGGCACAGGGTACAATCATACCTGGTTCGTACTCACGAAAAAAATCATCGCCAAGGAGTTCGCGCTTTCCGGCTCGGAGCAAAATCCCGACATCACCAGCAAGAGCTGGGGCCAGGTGATCGCCCGGATCCGCGCCGGCATGCCCGGGCCCGTCAAGGCCTTCATGGAGAAGGGCGAAGATTTCATCGTCGAGCGCGAACTCCCCGAACTGGTGAAGAGGATGAACGCGCTCATCGGCGGCGAGCCGTTATTGGACCTCAGCGTCGTCGAGCGCGAAATCCGCGCCCGCGATCGGCAGATCGACAATCCTTTCGCCAAGGATATGCAAATCACCGCCATGCGTGGCGCGCGCGCCTATCTCGGCGACAAGATCGTCAGAGTCGCGAAGCCGCATAAATTGCTCGATCCCGACGCTGGGCCGCTGATCGCGGTCAGGCTCAACATCCTCACCCGCAAGACCCTCGGCGGCATTGAAACCGATCTCGACAGCCGCGCCATCGGTGCAGACGGTCAGCCTGTTCCCGGCCTTTACGCCGTCGGCGAAGCCGCCGGTTTCGGCGGCGGCGGCGTCCATGGCTATCGCGCTCTGGAAGGTACTTTCTTAGGCGGCTGTATTTTTTCAGGCCGGGCGGCGGGCCGGGCGGCGGCAAAGGCGGTGGCGTGATATGCGCCGGGGCGTCACCCCCTGATCGGCTCGTGCCGTAGCGCGGCGCGGAGGAAATAGGTCAAACCCACCAGCGCGCAGAGGATGAGAATCAGCTCCAACACATGGGTGAAGAGCGCGCCCAACTGAAACAGGCCGCCGATCGCCCAGCCGGCGGCCGCGCCCGCGCCGACCAGCTCGGTGCCGACGAGAACGGCGACGCTGATCAGCGTCAGCGCATTGCGCCAATTGATGGGGGCCTCGGTCGGCAAAGCATTCTCCGCTCTTTTGCAAGGCGTCGGCCAGTATACTATCGCTCAACGACAGGCAAGCGCCAGCCAGGGCGCGGCCGACAAGGAGCCCCTCAATGACAATCCGGCGCGCCGCCTGCCATTGCGGACGACTGGCGCTTGCCTGCGAAGGCGAGCCGGCGCGCGTCTCCCTCTGCCATTGCCTCGAATGTCAAAGGCGAACCGGCAGCGTCTTTGGCGCGCAAGCCTGGTTTCGCCGGGAAAACGTGACGTTCGCCACTGGAGCGGCGAAAGAATTCACGCGCATCTCGGACGCCGGCAATCCCTTGACTTTCCGCTTCTGCGAGTTTTGCGGCTCGACGGTCTATTGGGAGGCCGCTAAAGTCCCAGGCCTGATTGCGGTCGCCGTCGGCGCCTTCGCCGACCCTTCCTTTCCGGCGCCGCAAATCGCGGTTTGGCAGGAGAGGCGACATAGCTGGGTCGACGCGTTATCCAACCCGCCGATCGACCGCTCAAATCAATAATCCGCCTTCTGAACGGATCCCTGATGACCGATACGCCGCAATTTTCCCGCGCCGCCGTGGCCGCGCCGCATGCGCTCGCCGCCGAGGCCGGCCGCGCCATCCTCGCCGAGGGTGGCAACGCCATCGAAGCCATGATCGCCATGGCCGCGACGATCGCGCTCGTCTATCCGCATATGAACTCGATCGGTGGCGACGGCTTTTGGTTGATCGCCGAGCCTGGCGGCCGGGTGCGCGCCATCGAAGCCTGCGGCTTCGCCGGCCAGGGCGCGACGATCGCCCGCTACCGCGAGCTCGGCGGCGCCATTCCAGCGCGTGGGCCCAATGCGGCGCTGACCGTTCCCGGTACGATCGGCGGCTGGATGCTCGCGCTCGAACTTTCGGCGAGTTTCGGCGGCCGGCTGCCGCTGTCGCTCCTGCTCGAAAGCGCCACCCGCCTCGCGCGCGACGGCTTTCCCATCTCGCCCTGCGAAGCGCGCACCGTCCCGAACGAATATGAAGCGCTGAAGAAAGCGCCGGGCTTCGCCGAGACCTACCTTGTCGAGGGAAAGACGCCGACTGCCGGTACGACGCGCAAGGCGCCGCAATTTGCCGAGACGCTGACGCATCTCGCCCATGTCGGGCTCGATGATTTCTATCGCGGCGACATCGCTCGCGAAATCGCCGGCGATCTGCAACGCATCGGCTCGCCGGTCACGCGTGAGGATTTCCGTAGCTACCGCGCCAACTGGCGCACGCCGTTATCGCTGAAAGTCCCCGGCGCCGTTCTCTATAACACGCCGCCGCCGACGCAGGGTCTCGCCTCGCTCCTCCTCCTCGGCCTGTTCGACCGTTTGAACATTTCACGCAGCGACGATTTCATGTATTTTCATGGCTTGATCGAAGCGTCCCGCCGCGCCCTCGCAATTCGCGATCGCGCCTGTACGGATTTCGATCGTCTCGTCCATGACCCGATGAGCTTTCTCGCCGCCGCCGCGCTCGATCGCGAAGCCGCCGCGATCGACAAAGCCCGCGCCGCGCCGTGGCCCGCCAGGGCCGGCGAGGGCGATACGATCTGGATGGGCGCGATCGACGCCGAAGGCCGCGCCGTGTCTTTCATCCAATCGCTCTACTGGGAATTTGGCTCAGGCTGCGTCCTTCCGGCGACCGGCGTGCTCATGGCCAATCGCGGCCTCGCTTTCTCGCTCGATCCGAAAGCGGTTAATCCGCTGCAGCCGGGGCGGCGCCCCTTCCATACGTTAAACCCGCCGCTCGCGCTCTTCGACGATGGCCGCGCCGTCGCCTATGGCTCGATGGGCGGCGATGGCCAGCCGCAATTCCAGGCGCAGATTTTCACGCGCTATCGCTTTGGCGAAGACATCGTCAAGGCGCTCGCCGCCCCGCGTTTCCTGGTCGGCCGCACCTGGGGAACGCACACATCGACGGTGAAGCTCGAAGGCGGCTTCGATGACGGCGTCGCGCGCGCCTTAGCCGCCGCCGGCCATCCGATCGAGCGAACCGAGGCGCCGCTCTCCGACGCATTCGGCCACGCCGGCCTCCTGGTCCGAAACGCCAAAGGCGCGATCGCCGCCGCCCACGACCCCCGCTCCGACGGCGCTGCCGCGGGGATGTAGGAGCCTTACAGCGGGCGCTGGAACACCCCTCTCCCGCTTGCGGGAGAAGGAGGCGCAAAGCGCCGGATGAGGGTAAGCCGCAAGCGTCGTCGTCTCACCTGTCTGCCGACATCTCCTGAAACTCTGTCACGCAACCGTCACATCAAAATGACGGCGTCCGCGCCTATTGACGAGCCGCGCCGCGCTTGCTCTTAACCCGCCCGGGCGGCGTTCGCCGCCTCGTGATTTCTCGAAATTTGGGGATACCGATGACGGAATGGCCACGGCATGGGCGGATCGACGGTCCGATCGTGATGATCGGCTTTGGTTCGATCGGCAAGGGGACGCTGCCGCTCATCGAGCGCCATTTCGATTATGACAAGAGCCGCTTCATCGTCATCGATCCCGACGATTCCGATCGCGCCTTGCTCGACGAGCGCGGCGTCGCGTTTCTTCAGCTCGCCATTACGAGGGAGAATTATCGCGAGGTGCTGACGAAATATCTCTCCCGCGGCGGCGGCCAGGGCTTCTGCGTCAATCTCTCCGTCGATACGTCCTCGCTCGCCATCATGGAACATTGCCGCGAGATCGGCGCGCTTTACATCGATACCGTCGTCGAACCCTGGCCCGGCTTCTACTTCGACAAGAGCCTCGGCCCGGAGACGCGCTCGAACTACGCCTTGCGCGAAACGGTGCTCGAGGCGCGCCGCCGCAAGCCCGGCGGCTCGACTGCCGTCTCCTGCTGCGGCGCGAACCCCGGCATGGTCTCGTGGTTCGTCAAGCAGGCGCTGGTCAATCTCGCCGCCGATCTCGGCGATAAGGGGGCGGAGCCGAAGACGCGGGAGGAATGGGGCCAGCTCGCTCATCGCCTTGGCGTCAAGGGAATTCACATCGCCGAGCGCGACACCCAGCGCGCCAAGTCGCCAAAGCCGCGCAATGTCTTCGTCAACACTTGGTCGGTCGAGGGCTTTCTCTCGGAAGGCATGCAGCCGGCCGAACTTGGCTGGGGCACGCATGAGCGCTGGACGCCGGCCAACGCCGGATTCCACAAGAGTGGCTGCGGCGCGGCGATCTATCTCAATCAACCCGGCGCCAATACCCGCGTCCGCTCATGGACGCCGACGGCCCTCGGCCAATACGGTTTTCTCGTCACGCATAACGAGGCGATCTCGATCGCCGATTATTTTACCTTGCGCGACGCCTCCGGCGAGGCGACGTACCGTCCGACTTGCCATTACGCCTATCACCCCTGCGACGATGCCGTTCTCTCGCTGCACGAACTCTTCGGCCGCTCGGGCGCGATGCAGGAGGAGCATCACATTCTCGGCGAGAAGGAAATCCTCGACGGCATCGACGAGCTTGGCGTCCTCCTTTACGGCCACAAGCGTGGCGCCTATTGGTACGGGTCGCAACTCTCCGTCGAGGAGACGCGCGAAATCGCGCCGTACCAAAACGCCACCGGCCTCCAGGTGACCTCGGCCGTCCTGTCCGGCATGGTCTGGGCGCTCGAAAATCCCAAATCCGGCATTGTCGAGGCCGACGAGATGGATTTCCGCCGCTGCCTCGAAGTGCAAACGCCCTATCTCGGCCCCGTGATCGGCGTCTATACCGATTGGACCCCGCTGAAAGACCGTCCCGGCCTCTTCCCCGAGGATATCGACACGGACGATCCATGGCAGTTCAGGAACGTCTTGGTGCGGTGAGGCGCACGCAGGTACGAGAAGAAGCCGCTTTCCTCCTCCGCCAAGCAGGGGAGGGGGACCGCGAAAAGCGCGGTGGAGGGGGCCACGGCCTCGAAGATTATCGGCAACCGCCGCACACCCCTCCATCATGCTTCGCCGAGTTTCCCTCCCGCGTTCCGCTTCGCCCCACGCGGGAGGATGTCATCGCCCATTGACAAGCCAGCGCTGAGCGCCGAAACGTCCCGCCTTCACGCAAGCCCGAGCCCAAAATGTCCGACCAACGCCTCCAAGCCACTATCGAGCAAGCTTTCGAAGACCGCGCCACGGTCACGTCGCAGACCAAAGGCGAGATCCGCGAGGCGGTGGATAAAGCGTTGGCCATGCTCGACGCCGGCGAATTGCGGGTTGCGGAAAAGAAGCCCGGCGCGAGCGGCGCCGATAGCTGGTCGGTCAATCAATGGCTGAAGAAAGCCGTCCTCCTTTCCTTCCGCCTAAATGACAGCGTGCCGGTTCCCGGCGGGCCTGGCGGCGCGCATTGGTACGACAAGGTCGAATCGAAATTCGCCGGTTGGAGCGCCAATCGTTTCGCCGCCGCCGGCTTTCGCGCCGTCCCCGGTGCGATCGTGCGTCATTCGGCGTTCGTCGCGCCCGGCGCCGTCTTGATGCCGTCCTTCGTCAATGTCGGCGCCTATGTCGATTCCAACACGATGGTCGACACCTGGGTCACCGTCGGCTCCTGCGCCCAGATCGGCAAGAATGTGCATCTTTCCGGCGGCGTCGGCATCGGCGGCGTGCTCGAGCCGCTTCAGGCCAATCCGACCATCATCGAGGACAATTGCTTCATCGGCGCGCGCTCGGAAATCGTCGAGGGCGTCGTTGTCGGCGAAGGCTCCGTCGTCTCGATGGGCGTTTTCATCTCGGCCTCGACCAAGATCGTCGATCGCGCGACGGGCAAAGTACATATCGGCTACGTCCCGCCTTTCTCCGTGGTCGTTTCCGGCTCCCTGCCCGGCAAGCCGCTGCCGGACGGCTCGCCCGGTCCGTCGCTCTATTGCGCGGTGATCGTGAAAACGGTCGATGCGCAAACCCGCGCCAAGACCGGCATCAACGAATTGTTGCGCGATTGAACGATCTTCCCGCGAAATCGCGCCTGACCTTCCTTTATCGCCGCAGCGAGGGTACGATCGGCCGGCGCGATTGGGCGCTCGCCAGCCTGCCTTTGGCCGCGATCCTGATCGTACTGACGGCGATCTGGATCGCGATCATGCCGCGCGAGGCGCGCGATCCTTCGCAAGGCCTTGTCGATCTCGGCGTCGCCGCGCGCTACATGTATCTCGTCGTCTATGCTTTCATCGTGCTCCTTTGCGCGGTCGCGCAATATTTCGTCAGCGCCAAGCGCTTCGCCGAACTCGGCAAGCCGCAGGCGCTCGCCGGCGTCGCGCCTTTTGCGATTTTTATCGCCGCGGCCGCCAATTGGTACGAACCACGCTCTGAAGGATGGGGCCCGCATTGGCTGAGCCTGCTGCTCGACGCCGTCGCCCTTGCCGCCGTGGCGTGGAATATTGTCGAATTAGGTTTTGGTAAGCGCCCTGACGCTCGGTAACCTACTGATTACGCTGATAAAAATAACGCGCCTGAACGATTTTTTGAAATAAAAGATTGCGCCTTTACGCCACTAACCCCATAATCAGGCACATTGGAGATCGAGCGATTTGAGCCGCCGCCGCGGCCCATCCCCTCTCCAGGCGCCCCGAAACTCAGCCGTTCGCCTTCTCCCTGCTTTACGCGGAGGACTTGGCGTTAGGCGCCGTCGTACCCTTCGCTGATCCGAAAACCATCCCGCTCCCGGAGCCCTTGACCGGAGAAACATCATGCCAACCGCAAAGTCGCGCAGCGGCGCAACCAGCGTCGCCGCATCCAAAAAGCCGAAACCGCGAAGGCCCGCCGTACCTCTGCCCCCGCCTTCCGGCGATTTCGCCAAAGATCAGATCGCGCGCCTACAACCGCTGCTCGACACTCTGACCGCAAAGGCGCATGACGGCGATCTCGCCGCCATTGATCGCATTTTGAAAGTGCTCGATCGGCTCGATCGTTATCACGG
>Ga0070735_10002375_pt1 | contig 17116 bp, 17 predicted proteins | sample Coa_R1_FD_66443 | JGI IMG/M metagenome (GOLD analysis project Ga0070735, IMG submission 66443) | Surface soil microbial communities from Centralia Pennsylvania, which are recovering from an underground coalmine fire - Coalmine... | ecosystem: Environmental > Terrestrial > Soil > Unclassified ... | reverse complement strand
CGGACGAGCCGCTGCATGGTGGCCAGTTCGTGCTCGTCGATGGCCGTGAGCCGCTGGTTGGCCAAGACGTCTTCGCGCAGCTTGCGCCCGCTTTCGCCGGCGTAGAGCTCGTGCTGGCGCTCGACGTAGCGGCCGGCCTCGGCGAACAGGTCCTCCCTGGCCTTCGCGAGCCGCTGGGCCAACCGCTTGCCGGTCTCGTCCTCGCGCTTGCCGGCGTCGGCGATGCGGCGCTCGAGGCCGCCGAGGCCCATCTCGTCGAGCATGCGGCGGGTGAGCAGCCGGCGCTGGCTGGAGAGGCGGATCTCGGCGACGTTGGCCCGCTCGGCGGCCGCCTCCATCGCCTGCGCCAGCGCCGCGTCATCGTGCTCGAGGAGCATGTGGGCGAGGTCGCCTTCGCCGCCCTCTTGACCGTCGAGTTCCTCCGCCAACGCCTCGTCGGCGGCGTCAGCCGTTTTCAGGAACTCGTCGCGCTTGAAGAAGGTCTCGAACACGTTGTCGAACGTCGCCACCTCCTGCGCCGATTTGGCCAGCGTCGTCGCCAGCGCGTCGCGGAAGAGGGTGCGATCGGCGTAGCCGACCATCTGCGCCGCCTCGTGCGCGTCGATGGCTTCGGCGGGCGAGACGCGGATGTCCTGCGCCCTCAGCGCCCTGATGAAGCTCTCCATCGTCCGCTGCATCAGCTGAGTCCGGTCCACACGATCGCCTGGCGGCGAACGCGCTCCCCCTCCCCCTTGCGGGGAGGGGCCAGGGGTGGGGGTGAAGCGCCGCGTTCGCGGGCTAGCCGGCGACGTCGAGCCGGCGCCCCCATCCCCAACCCCTTCCCCGCGAGGGGGAAGGGGCTTTGGCGGGCATGCCGGCTGGCGGTCATGGTGCTCAGGGGTCCTATTCGCCGGCGGCGCGGGCTTGCGGGCGGAGGAGTTCGCCCAGCTGCGGCTCGACCGCCAGGATGTCCTGCTCGAACTTCAGGAGCACGTTCAACGTCTCGCGCACCAGTTCCGGATCCAACGCGTGCGCGTGCAACAGGATCAGCACCCGCGCCCAGTCGACCGTTTCGGAGATCGACGGCGACTTTCGCAAGTCGAGGCCGCGCAGGCTCTGGACGAAGGCCACCAGCTCCTTGGTCAGCTTGGCGTTCACGTCCGGGACGCGGCTGGCGACGATGCGCTCCTCGAGCTCGGGCGTGGGCAGGGGAATGTGCAGGTGCAGGCAGCGGCGCTTCAGCGCATCGCCCAGGTCGCGGACATTGTTGGACGTGAGGAACACGATCGGCGGCGTCTCGGCCACGATCACGCCCAGCTCCGGCACGGAGACCTGGAACGCCGACAGGATCTCGAGCAGGAAGGCCTCGAAGGCCTCGTCTGACTTGTCGATCTCATCGATGAGCAGGACGGCGCCGCCGGGCTCCTTCAGCGCCTTGAGCAGCGGGCGGGGCTCGAGGAACGGCTCTGAGAAGAAGAGGTCGCTCATGTCGTGGAGGCGATCCATCGCCTCGCCCATGGTCTTGGCGTCGCCCAGCGTGTCGCCCATGCGATCCTTGAGGATCTGCGTGTAGAGCAGCTGTTTGCCGTACTTCCACTCGTACAGCGCCTTGGACTCGTCCAGGCCCTCGTAGCACTGCATGCGGATCAGCGGCAGGCCGAGCATGCGGGCGGTGGAGATCGCGAGTTCGGTCTTGCCGACGCCCGCCTGGCCCTCGACCAGAATCGGCTTCTGCAGGTGCGCGGCCATCATCACCGCCGTCGCGATGCGGCGCGAGGCGATGTAGCCGACCTCGGCCAGACCGTCGGTGATGGCGTCGACGGATGCGAGCTTGGGGGGAACGACCGCCAGATTGGCGGGGTTGGGGATGGTCAAAGGCGTTCGACTTTCAATCGTGGATGAAGATCAGCGGCGAAGCGGCAATGGTCGTCGTGTGAAGTGCGCAATCCTCTGCCAGCGGCGGGCATGGAACGCAACGGCTCAGCGCGAGTTGATTTACAGCGTCTGACAATCAGAGCGCGACATAGTGTTTCAGCGACAGGATGCGTCATGTGCTACGCGACCGCGCGGCGCTACTTCCGACGGATGACCAGCGACCCCTCCACGAAAGCGGTCTCCGGCCGCCCGCTCGACCGCGTCGGCCTGATGAGCCTCGCCTGGGCCGCTGCCTTCCTGGCGCTGGCCGGCGCGTTGATGTTCGCGCTCCGCTAACCCCTCAGTCGTCGTTGTCGTCGCTGGGGCCGCACCAGCCGGGCAGGTATTTCGCATCGCCGTCCTTGGCCAGCGTGAGAGCGCGGCGGAGCGCGGTGGCAAAGTCCTTCTGCACCGCCTTGGTCTTGATGCGTCGCCTCAGGAAGTCCGCCCAGATGAACTCGCTGAACGGCGTTTCGTCCTTGGCGTAGCCGCCGGCCCTGCGGAGGTCGCCCGCGAGGCTGCGAAACGGATCGTCGGACATCTCGGCGACGGTGGCGGGGATATCGTCGAACGCGCGCCGGCGGCCCTTGGCGTCGTAGGGGTGGCACCAGGCGCGGTTGTCCAGAAAGACCCAGAATTCCTCTCGCCCGAGGCTGCTCAGGTCGGCGACCACGTTGACCAGCACGTCCTTCACGCCCTCCTCCTCCAGCGCGCGGGCCAGGTGGTGGTGGTCGATCAGGTAAAGGCGATTCTTCGGGCCGCGAACGACCGGGATCATGTGCTTGCCCAGGTATTCGGCGCCTTTGTCGCCGCCCCGCTCGCGCCACTCGCGCTGCTTCTCGCTCACCTCGCGCATGCCGACGGTCATCTGGGTGGGTTTCAGGCTCTTGATCTTCACCGGGTTCAGCACCGGCTCGCGCGCGGTCATGGCGGCTCCTCGTGATGTCAGCGTTCGATCAGCCAGCGGGTGACGGGCTGGTGGAAATTGAGCGGACCGGGCACGGTCATGTGGGTCTTCACGTACCGAAAGCCGGCCGCTTGCACCGTGCGGTTCGGGGCGGTGTTGAAGGCGTTCGGCTCGCAGAACAGCGACTTCAGCTTCAGCGTCTCGAAGTAGAGCTCGACCGTCTGGCGCACGCAGGCGGCCCCTACGCCGCTCGCGCGTCGGGCCGGATCGAGAACGTGCAGATGCATGTTGGCCCGCTCGCCGAAGACGATCTTGTCGGCGGTGGAAAAGCCCACGGGCGCCTGGTCCTCCAGCCAGACGACGGCCATGAAGGCGCGCTCGCACCGGGGCTTGGGGTAGTCCTGCGCATAGCGCTCGCGCCAGACCGGGCGCGGAAAGAGGCGCGACGGGTCGACACCCATCGATTCAAGATGTTCGACGCTCGAGGTGTGAAAGTAGTCGATGATGAGCTCGGTCTCTTCGAGCGCCATCTCGCGGACGGTCAGCGCCATCGGTCCTCCTCCGGCTTGACGCTAGCACAAGGCGGGGTTCTCTCGCGGAACGGCGCGATGCGGCAAGGGAGAAGCGGGTTGCAGGTCAGGCCCTATCGCGCGGACGACCTGGACGCGCTCTACCGCGTCTGCCTCCTCACCGGCTGGAGCGGCCAGGACGCGAGCGCGTATTACGCCGACCCGAAGCTGGTCGGGCACATTCACGCCGCGCCATATGGCGTGCTGCGACCGGAGTGTGCGCTGGTGGTCGAGGACGACGAGGGCGTGGGCGGCTACATCATCGGCACGGCCGATACGCCGGCCTTCGACGCGGACCTGGAGGCGAAGTGGTGGCCGAAGCTGCGCGCCGAATACCCTGACCCGGTTGGGATTCGCTATCGCGACATGACGCCCGACCAGCGCCTCTGCCGCCAGATCCATCATCCGCAGCCGATGCCGGCGGTGGTCACCGACCCTTACCCCGCACACCTGCACATCGACTTGTTGCCGCGCTTCCAGGGGCGAGGGCTCGGCAAGCGGCTGATCGACCAGTGGCGCGAGCTGATGCGCGGCTTCGGCGCGCGCGGCTTCCACCTCGGCGTCGGTGCGGCCAACGAGCGGGCCGTGCGTTTCTATCACGCCTATGGCCTGACCCAGCTCGACCTCGGCCCCGGCGTGATCGTCTTCGCCCAGGCGCTCTGAGACCTCTTGATCCTCACCCCGGAGAGGGAAGATCGATATCGCCGCTAACGCTTCGGCTTGGCGAGGATCGTCTGGGCCTGCATCATCCGCGGGCGGTCGCTGTCGTTGGGCGAGCCGGCATGCAGCGTCAGCGGGTGCATGATCCAGGCGTCGCCCGCCTCGCCGGTCAGTTGCACGACCTCGAGCGCGACGCCGTCGACACTGAACGAGCGGCCGGCCATCGCGACGGCTTCGTGGCCGCTCATGCCGTAGAGGGCCGCGATCTCGGGGTAGCGACGGTTCATCGTGGCCCTGAGGCGCTTCGACGGCACAGGCGATGGCGCAACGCGCGCGGCGAGGCTCGCCGATCCGGAGAGGCACAGCGTACCGCCGCCGCCAGGCTCGGACGGTTCGACGAAGACGAAGAGGCGCAGCGCGGAGAACGGCCACGGCCGCCCTGGTCCAGGCAGGTCGAAATGCCAGCCGGCGCGCAGCATGCTCTCGCCGGTCTCGGGGAACGTCACAAGCGGCCCGCCCCAACGCGTCGGCCGCTCCCAGCCTCCTTCGCCGAGCAGGGCGTCGCTGAGCGCGGCGAGCTCGGGCGTGTCGAGCCCATCGAAGGCTCCGGCGCTCTTCAGCGACTGGAAGTGCATCGGCCGCGTGACCGTCCAGGTCGCTGGCGCGTCGCGGCGGACGCCGAAACGCTCGGCGAGATCCCGCCAGAGCGCATCGGCCATGCGCTCGGCCGTGGCGCGCGGGTACAGGCCGGGCAGGCATAACAGGCCGGTGCGCTCGAACGTGGCGCGTTGATCGGGTGAAAGGGAAAAGACTCTGGGCACGGGTCCGTCTCCTTGACGGCGCCCCGCGGCAGACGGCGCGCCCGGCGCGTCGATGCCGGACGATCCATCCACCGCGGGCGGTACCCGCGGCTCACCGCGGAGGCGCGGTGAACGATGCACGAAGTCTAAGCCGCGCCGCTTAGCCGATCAACCGCGGTCCCAGATGGAGCGAAAGTCGCCGTCGCCGGTGAGCAGCTGGTCGGGGCTCTGCTTGTCGATGTGGCCGATCAGGCCGCGATAGACGCCGTAGCCCATCAGCTGCCGTAGCCGCGGCGGGAAGCCGCGGGCGATCTCGGCGGGAACGCCCAGCTGCTGGTTCTCCTGCTGGCGGATGAAGCCGGCGCAGTAGTTCATGGCGACGCCCGTGCGGCGCTTGTCGGTGAGGTTGGCGCCGCCGCCGTGCCAGAGGGCGCCGTCCCAGATGAGCACCGAGCCCTTGGCCATTTCGGCGGGGATGCTGGCGTAAGATCCGCCGTACTCCGGATTGCTGCGCGTGTGGCTGCCGGGGACGAGGCGGGTCGCCCCGTTCGCCTCGGTGAAGTCGGTCAGCGCCCACATGGAATTGCACACCAGCGAAGCGTGCGGCTTCTCCAGCGGGATGACCATGTCGTCGGCGTGGATCGGCTGGGCCGTTTCGCCGGGGTCGATGGCGATGGAGGAGAGGGAGGAGATCAGGCACTCGGGATCGAGGACGCCTTCGACGATCGGCAGCACGCTCTCGTGAACCGGAACCTGGTCGAACGGCGCGCCGTGGGCGAGCAGGTTGTAGATGCGCACCGTGTGGCGGCCCTCGAAACCGTTCGCCGCCGGCTTGGCGTCGAGGTCGCGCTCGAGGCGCATCAGCGCGGCGTTCAGCGCCTCGATCAGGTCGGGCGCGATGGCGTTCTCGACGATGGTGTAGCCGTCGCGGCGGACGCGCTCGATGTGGGCCGTGGCGTCGGTCATGGCGCGACCAGCAGCGTGCTGGCGGCGCGGGTCGAATGCGTCAGCTCATGCCGGCGCATGAAGGCCTGGCGGGCGGTGGGGCTAGGGTCGCGCGAGGCTTCCCAGACGCCGTGGTCGGCATAGCGGGTGACGAGCAGAAGGTGTGCGCGCCCGTCCGCATCGGCCGGTTCGGGCGCGCGCAGGAAGAGGCCGAAGATGTTGGCGTCGAACCCGCCCTCGAACTCCGGCCACGCCTGGCCCGAGAGGTCGACGAACTCATTCAACGATGAACGATCGATCTCGAACCAGCGATGCACGTAGACTCCGCCAGGCTTGAGCACGTCTTCGCCGCGCGGGCGAAGAGTGGGCGAGAGCCGATGGGCGACGTGCGACACGACCTCCGGCGCGGCGGTCAGGGCCGCGAAGTCGACGCCAGCCTCGGCCAGCAACGCCATCTGCGCCGCCTCCCACCCCAGTTGGCTTGCGAACAGGCCGCTACGCCCGGCCGGGAGACCGGCGGTCCTCACCCGATCGACGAACGCCCGCCGCGCGGCGGCTCCGCGCTGAAGGGTGAGCTGGAGGTAGTCGAAATCGGGCATCGCGCTCCTATAGCCCCTTCCCCCTCGCGGGGAAGGGGTCGGGGATGGCGGCGCCACCCGGCCGTCGCAGCGTTGCACCCCACCCCCGGCCCCTCCCCGCAAGAGGGAGGGGAGACTTTGCTGATGCGAAGCCATCCGCTCGATGCCGGTGACCTTCACCGCTGAGAAGGGCCTGAGCCTCGCACGCTGTCGTGATTGGGCGATGGGAACCTGAGCGCTAGGCCGCGCCTTTAAGGCCGGCGCGGGGGGGCGCTCGAGGAGACTCCATGACCCCGACCGAGGCGCTGGCCTTCAGCATCGTCGGTGGCGCGATGGCCTTCTTCGCCTGGGGCCGCTTCCGCTACGACGTGATCGCGGTGATTGCGCTCCTGATCGGGGTCGTGACCGGCGTCGTGCCGGCCCAGCGCGCGTTTTCGGGCTTCACAAGCGACGTGGTGGTGATCATCGCCTGCGCGCTGGTGATCAGCGCGGCGGTGGCGCGCTCGGGCGTGATCGAGCAGCTGCTGCAGCCGCTGCTCTCGCGGGTGAAGCGCTCGGCGACCCAGGTGCCGGTGATGGCCGGGGCGACGGCGCTGCTCTCGATGCCGACCAAGAACGTCGGCGCGCTGGCCATCCTGATGCCGGTGGCGATCCGCCTGGCGCGAACGACGAAGACGTCCCGCTCGGCGCTGTTGATGCCGATGTCGTTCATGGCGCTCTTGGGCGGACTCGTGACCCTGGTCGGCACCTCGACCAACATCATCGCCAGCCAAGTGCGGGAGACCTCGCTCGGCAAACCGTTCCAGATGTTCGACTTTGCGCCGGTGGGCCTCGCGCTGACCGCGCTTGGGCTGGTGTTCGTGAGCTTTGCCTGGCGACTGCTGCCGCGCGATCGCCCGGGCGGCGCGGTGATCGGCGAGGCGCTGGATGCGCCCTATGCCACAGAAGCCGTGCTGCCGCCGGCTTGGCCGGAGTCGTTGGCCACGCTCGGCGATCTTAACCTCGGCGACGCCGGCGTGCGTGTCACGGCGCTTGTGCGGGAAGGGAAGGAGAGCGCCGCGCCGCGCCCGACGCGCCGTCTGCACGGCGGCGACACGCTGGTGCTGGAGGGGCCGCAGGAGGGGCTGAACGCGATCTTCACGCGCACGCCGCTGGTGCACAAGGTCGCCGACACCCGCGCGGAGAAGCAGGAAGCGAAGGAAGAGGTGCGCGCCATCGAGGCGGTTGTTCAACGCGACTCCGCTTTGATCGGCCGCTCCGCAGAGCAGGTCCGCCTGCAGACGCATTTCGGGGTGCAGCTGCTGGCCGTCGGACGCGCCGGGGCGCGGATCACCCAACAGCTGGCGCAGGTGCGGGTCCGGGCGGGCGATGTGCTCATCCTGCAGGCGGGCGAGAAGGTGCTGCCGCAGGCGTTGCGCGCCCTCGGCCTTCTGCCGCTCATCGAACGCGACGTGCAGGTGCAGGGCGCGCGGCGGCGCTTCCTGCCGATCCTGATCCTCACCGCGGCGATGGTGCTGGTGGCGTTCAAGCTGCTGCCGGTGGCGATCGCCTTCTTCGCCGCCGCCGCGCTGATGGTGGTCGTGGGCTCCATCTCCATGCGCGAGGCCTATGGCGCGCTGGACGCGCAGGTGCTGATCCTGATCGGCGCGCTCACGCCGCTCAGCGAGGCGCTGCAGCACAGCGGCGGCGCGGGCCTGGTCGCCGGCGGGCTGGCGGACCTGCTGCACGCGCTGCCGCCCCTGATCATCCTGGCGACGCTGATGGTCATCGCCATGGCCTGCTCGCCCTTCCTGCACAATGCGCCCACCGTGCTGGTGCTGGCCCCGATCGGCGTGGCGCTGGCCACGCGGCTGCACCTCAATCCCGACGCCTTCCTGATGGCGGTGGCGACCGGCGCGGGCGCGGACTTCCTCACGCCCATCGGCCACCAGTGCAACACGCTGGTGATGGGGCCGGGCGGTTACCGCTTCGGCGACTACGCCCGGCTGGGCGCGCCGCTCTCCGTGCTGGTGATCCTGGTCGGCGCCCCGCTGATCGCCGTGGTCTGGGGGCTGGGACGCTAGCCCTCGCTCACACCCGGCCGGTCACGGGGATCAGGGCGCCGGTGACCGCGGACGCGGCGTCAGACGTGAGAAAGAGGATCACCGCCGTCAACTCGACCGGCGCGACCCAGGCGGCGGGGTCCGCCTTCGGCATGTCGGCGCGATTGCGCGGGGTGTCGAGGATCGACGGCAGCACCGCGTTGACGCGCACCTTGCCCTTCTGCTCCTCGGCCAGCGCCTCGGTGAGCCGATGCACGCCCGACTTGGAGGCGGCGTAGGCGCCCATGCCGGCGGCCGCCTTCAGCGCCCCGGCCGCGCCGACGTTGACGATCGAGCCGCGCGCTTCGATCAGCGCGGGCAAGGCGGCGCGGCACATGTTGGCGCAGGTGCGCACGTTCATGGCGTAGAGCCGGTCCCAGGTCTCGGCCGATCCGTCGGCAAGCGTCTCCCAGACAAACCCGCCGGCGATGTTGACCACCGCATCGATGCGGCCGAAGCGGTCGAGCACCGACTTCACCGCCGCGGACGCCTGCTCGGGCGCGGTCAGGTCGCAGCCCTCCACCATGAGGGCCCCGTTCAGTTGCGCGGCCACGCCGGGCGGCGGCTCCGTCGCCAGGTCGACGGTGGCGACCCGATCGCCGTTGGCCAGAAACGCCGCCGCGACGGCGTGACCCAGGACGCCGAACGCGCCGGTGACGATGACGACTTTGCTCATGGACGCGACCTCGTTCCTTGCCGGCACTTTGCCGCGATTACGTCTTCAGGCGCCAGCCGGTGCGGAAGATGAAGGTGATGGCCAGCAGGCAGGCGGCCATGAACGCCAGCGTCATCCCGAGGCTGAAGCCGACGCCGACGTCCGATGAGCCGTAGAAGGCCCAGCGGAAGCCGGACACCAAGTAGACCACGGGGTTGAACAGGGTGATCGTCCGCCAGGGCGCCGGCAGCATGGAGATGGAATAGAAGCTGCCGCCCAGGAACGTCAGCGGGGTGATCACCAGGATGGGCACGATGGAGAGCTTTTCCCAGCCGTCCGCCCAGACCCCAAGCACGAAGCCGAACAGGCTGAAGGTGGTCGAGGTCAGCACCAGGAAGAGGGCCATGATGAAGGCGTGCTGGATGCCGAACGGCACGAAGATGCGCGCGGTGGCGAGGATGATGAGGCCGAGGAGCACCGACTTGGTGGCCGCCGCGCCGACGTAGCCGGCGACGATCTCCAACGCCGAGATGGGCGCCGATAGCACCTCGTAGATCGTGCCGGCGAACTTCGGCATGTAGATGCCGAAACTGGCGTTGGAAATGCTCTCGGTGAGCAGGCTGAGCATAATCAGGCCGGGCACGATGAAAGCCCCGTAGCTGACCCCGCCGACATGGCTGATGCGCGAGCCGATGGCCGCACCGAAGACGACGAAGTAGAGCGAGGTCGAGAGCACCGGGGCGAGGATGCTCTGCACCAGGGTGCGGCGCATGCGGTCCATCTCGAACATGTAGATGGCGCGGATTCCGTAGAGGTTCATGGGCCCTGTCTCACCAGATTGACGAAGATCTCCTCGAGCGAGCTCTCGGAGGTGCGCAGGTCCTTGAAATCGATCCCGGCGTCGGAAAGGCGGCGCAAGAGCTGGGCGATTCCCGTGTGTTCGGCCTGGCTGTCGAAAGTGTAGGTCAGCTCCTCGCCGTCCGCCGAGAGCGTCAGGTCGTAGCCGTCGATGCGCGGCGCGGCGCGCAAAGGCTGCTGCAGCCGCAGCGTCAGCTCGCGCTTGCCCAGCCGGTTCATCACCGTCTGCTTGTTCTCCACCAGGATCAGGGCGCCGTGATTGATGATGCCCACCCGGTCGGCCATCTCCTCGGCCTCCTCGATGTAGTGGGTGGTGAGGATGATGGTGACGCCCTTCTCGCGCAGGCCGCGGACCATGGTCCACATGTCGCGGCGCAGCTCGACGTCGACGCCGGCGGTCGGCTCGTCGAGGAACAGGATCTCCGGCTCGTGACTGAGCGCCTTGGCGATCATCAGCCGCCGCTTCATGCCGCCGGAGAGGGTCATGATCCGGTCGTTGCGCTTGTCCCAGAGCGAGAGGTCCTTCAGCACCCGCTCCAGGTGCGCCTTGTCCGGCGGTTTGCCGAACAGGCCGCGGCTGAACGTCATCGTCGCCCAGACGCTCTCGAAAGCGTCGGTAGAGATCTCCTGCGGCACCAGCCCGATCAACGAGCGAGCGGCGCGGAACTCGCGCTTGATGTCGTGACCGGCGATCGTCACCTCGCCGCCGGTGGCGTTGACGAGGCCGCAGACGATGCTGATCAGCGTCGTCTTGCCGGCGCCGTTCGGGCCCAGAAGCGCGAAGATTTCGCCGCGCTCGACGGTCAGATCGACATTCTTCAGGGCCTGAAAGCCGCCCGCGTAGGTCTTGTTCAGTCCGGTGATGGAGATGATCGGCGCCACGCCGGCGTGCTTAGGCCCCTCAGCGCCGGAAGGGGAGGGCGCGGGCCGTCGCTGCTGACAGGACTCGTCCTCAGAGGCGGCGGAACTCGAGGTAACGCGTGCGGGTGGTGTTGAGCTGGAAACCGGTCGCGCGGCCGCCCTCGACGGCAAGGCTGATCGTGGTGCGAAAGACGTTCATCGGCGGCGCCGGCCGCGAGTATGCGACCAGGGGCGAGAGCACGCGGAGCGGCGCTTGCGTGCGTCCGAGCCCGTCGGAGAGGGAGAGCGTCAGGCCGTCCTCATCCTCTTCGATGGCGGCGATCGTGTCGGCGTCGGTGCTGACGTAGCGGCCCTTGGCCACGAGGGCGAACGCCGTCTGGTCGGCCTCGTCGGGCGTCAGCCGAACGTGCTCGAGCGTTTCGCCGCCGAAGGTCACCAGCAGACGCCCGTCCTTGAGCGCCGGCTCGATGACGGTCTCGCCGTTGCCGCCGGCCGGCAGGGCGAGGCTCCCGTCCGCCTTGCGGACGACCGGCAGGCCGCCGGGCATCTTCGCGGGCGAGAGATAGAGCACCCCGTCGCGACCGGTCAGGCTGTAGATCATGCCGGTGTCGGGCGACCACCAGTCGGCGACGAGGGCCGGATACTCCTCCGGCTTCACCTTCGGGACTTCCGGGCCGACGCGGTCGGCAAGGATGATGTCGACGACCTGCTGTGCGAGCCGCGGCGGCTCGGCGGCCCTGGCGCCATTGGCCATGATGATGATGTCCAGGCCTTCGTCGGGAAGCGTCAGCATCTGGGACGAGCCGCCGGTGACGCCGCCGGAGTGGTGCAGCGTCTTCAGGCCGCGGTAGGAGTCGATGAGGAGCCCCAGCCCATAGGTTCCGGGCGATCCGTCCGGAAAGGGCGGCAGCGCGGTCAGCTCGGCCCAGCTTGCCGGCGAGCCGAACCGGTCGCGGCTGCGCAGGTGCGCCATCCAGCGCAGCATGTCGTCGACGGTCGAAACCATGCCGCCTTCGCCGCGCACCTCCTCCGAGGCGAAGATGCCGCGCCGCCAGCCGCCCTCGCGCACCGGCATGTGCATGGCGGCGATGCCGGGCGTGATGTCCATGTCGCTCTCGATGAGGGCCGTGTCGGGCATGCCGACCGGATCGAACAGCCGCGTCTTGAGTTGCTCGGCGAACGGGGCGCCGCCCACCCGCTCGATGGCGATCGAGACCAGGTGGTAGCCGCCGTTGTTGTAGAGCATCGCCGTTCCGGGGGCGAAGTTGCGGCCCCTCTGGCGCACCTGCATCTCCAGCGCCCGGCCCTTGGGCGGGATGCTCATCCCGTGACCGATAAATCCGAGGTCGAGGTAGCAGCGCGAGCCGCCCCGATGCTGCAGCAGCTGGCGCAGCGACGGCTCGCCGCCCGGTCCGGTGAGCTCCGGCACGTAGGCGCGGATCGGCTGGTCGATGTCGAGCTTGCCCTCTTCGGCGAGGAGGAGGGCGGTGAGGGCGGTGAAATGCTTGGTGGTCGAGCCGATGCGCATGCGGGTGGCCGGCGTGATCGCCGCGGCGGTCTCGAGACTCGCCATGCCGAAGCCGCGCCGGTAGATGACCGCGCCGTCCCTGGCGACGCCGACGGCGAGGCCCGGCTCGTCGGTGCGGTTCCAGGGCGCGAACAGGGCGTCCAGCTGTTCGGTCATGGCGGTGTCCACGGCGGTCTCCTGGTTCTCGAGGGTGGCGCTTTGTCGATCATGCCCGCTCGGCGTTAAGGGGTCTCCACCTTCGGCCAATAGGGCGTTTCGAGACGCCGGTACGGGATGTGGGCGAAGTCCGAGCGGATGGCGCCGGGGGTGTCGACGTAGATCACGTCGCTGGCGATCGGGTCGAACCCGGCGCGGAAGTGGTTGGTCGATTTGACCACGATGGCCTTCAGCGTGGTCGGGTCGAGGCCGAGGCCGGTGAAGGCGGTCGGGTGGAAGCACTGCGTGCGCCGCTCCGCCAGGATCACATGCACGCCGGCCGCCTCGATCCAGGCCGCGTCTCCGATCCCGACGAGGCCCGAGAGGCCGACCTGCGTCGCATGCCTGGCGAGGCCCCTGACGGTCGCGCGCACGTCCAGCGGCTCGCCGCTCGAGCGGCCGAGCTTGCCGCCAATGCGCAGATCCAGTTCAGCGCCGACGCCGACTTCGTGGCAGAAGGCGACGGCCTGCGGGTCGTGCATCAGCGCGAAGCCGACATCGCGCAGGCCGCGCTCGAGCACCGCCCGGAGCAGGAAGGTCGAGTCCGATGGGGCGCCGCCGCCGGCGTTGTCGGCGATGTCGGCGATCACCAGCGGCCCTGTCTCGACGGCCGCGATGCGGTCGAGCGCGGCTTCGATGGAGACCTCCTTCATCATCGTCTCTTCGCGCAGGTCCCAGATCTCGCGGCCGAGCGCCTCGGCCATCGATGCGGCGGCGCTCTCATCGCCGTCGGCATAGACCAGCATCTTCGCCCCGGTCACCGGCGTGTCGCCCCAGGGAAAGCCGTGCACGAAGGAGACGGAGAGGATGTTGTTGCGGCCCTGGCGCGCCTCCATGCGGTCGACGAAGCCGCGCATCGGCTGGCTCTGCGTCGGCCAGAAGGAGACCATCTTGCAGTCGTGCACGGCGGGCGTCGGCCGCACCTGGCCCCTGGCGACGCCCAGGCAGATGCGCCAGGCGTCCTCCAGCCGCGGCAGGCCGTCGGTGTGCGGGTACTCCTTCTGGAAGCAGAGCACCGTCGCCTGGTCGATCATCGTCTGGGTAAGGTGGGCGTGCGGGTCGAGGACGACGCCGACAGGCACGTCCGGCCCGACGAGGGCGCGCACCCGAGTGAGGATGTCGCCTTCGCAGTCCCAGCAGTCCTGCGCGATCATCGCCCCGTGCAGGAAGAGGATGACGATGTCGACCGGCATGGCCGCACGAAGATCGTCCAGCAGCGCGTCGCGCAGCCGCTCGTAGACCGCCTGCACCGTCGGCGCCCCGGGCTGGGCGAAGGCGAAGAGGCCGGGCGTGATCTGCCCGCGTTCGGCGGCGACCAGGCGCCCCAGCCGCCGCGCCATCTCGCCGTACATGCCCTTGTCTTCGAACACCGCGGCCCCGCGCCGCTGGCCGACGGCGAACGCCGCCTCCGAGGTCGGGATCGACGAGAAGGAGTTGGACTCGGTCGCCAGTCCGGCGAAGAAGACGTTCATCGGCGGGTGCTCCCTGGGCGCGCGAAACTCTAGTTTCCGCCCGCCTTACTGCGCTAGAGCCTTGCTCCGCACCAGGGAGGGCGCGCCATGAAGACCCGCATCACCGAGATGTTCGGCATCGAGCATCCAATCATCCAGGGCGGCATGCACTTCGTCGGCCTGGCCGAGATGGCCGCGGCCGTCTCCAACGCCGGCGGGCTCGGCATCATCACCGGCCTGACCCAGCCGAACCCGGACGCGCTGGGACGCGAGATCGCTCGTTGCCGCGAGATGACCAACAAGCCGTTCGGCGTGAACCTCACCTTCCTGCCGTCGGTGAACCCGCCTGACTATCCCGGCTACATGCGCGTGATCATCGAGAGCGGCGTGAAAGTGGTCGAGACGGCGGGCAACAATCCGCAACAGGTGCTGCCGCCGCTGAAAGAGGCGGGCATCAAGGTGATCCACAAATGCACCTCGGTGCGTCACTCGCTGAAGGCGCAGTCGATCGGCTGCGACGCGGTCAGCGTCGACGGCTTCGAGTGCGGCGGCCACCCGGGCGAGGACGACGTGCCGAACTTCATCCTTTTGCCGCGGGCGGCGGAGACGCTCGACATCCCCTTCGTCGCCTCGGGCGGCATGGCCAATGGCCGTTCGCTGGTCGCCGCCCTCGCCATGGGCGCCGACGGCATGAACCTCGGCACGCGCTTCATCGCCACCAAGGAGGCGCCGGTGCACGAGGCGGTCAAACAGGCGATCGTCGCCGCCTCCGAACTCGACACGCGCCTGGTGATGCGCCCGCTGCGCAACACCGAACGGGTGCTCACCAACGCGGGCGTCGAACGCATCCTGGCCAAGGAAAAGGAGCTCGGTGCGGCCATCACCTTCGCCGACGTCGCCGCCGAGCTCGCGGGGGTCTATCCGGCGGTGATGCAGCGCGGCGAGCTGGACGCCGGCGCCTGGTCCTGCGGCATGGTCGTCGGCCTCATCCACGACATTCCGACGTGCAAGGAACTCATTGACGGCATCATGGCCGATGCGGAACAGTTGATCCGGGGGCGGCTCGAGGGATTGCTCGCCTGAACCGGCGGAACCGGATCGGGGCTGGATCGTTCAAGCTTCGCCGTCGCGCGCGCTGCGCCGTCAGGGAGACACGCCATGACCAAGCTTCTGGTCGCCATCTTCGCCTTCACCGCCATTTCGGCCACCGCCGCCATGGCGCAGCCGGCTTACACCTCCGACGAGGGCGGCCCGCCGGCCAGCTATCCGCCGTGCACGCACCCGCACGAGGACCGCTGCATGCAGGGCCCCGGGATGGAGATGCACCACCACCACCATCACGGCCACTAGTCAGGCCGGTCTGGGAGTGGACGGCCGAGGCGGCGGCCGCGGCGGGTTTCTGCGCGTTGGCGATAGGGCCAATCGCGGGCGCGAGCCCTGGTTCTGCGGGTAGGTTCCTCTTGCTGCCTTAGCCGACGACCGGGGGTTGCATGACCTACGACCTCGTGATCCGCAACGGGCGGGTCTTGGACGGGGAGGGCAATCCCTGGATCCGCGCCGACATCGGCATCCGCGAGGGACGGTTCGCTCGCATCGGGCGGATCACTGGGCGCGGCGCACGCGAAATCGACGCCGCCGGCCGCTATGTGACGCCCGGATGGATCGACATGATGGACCAGTCGGGCGCGGTCCTGATCACGAACGGTCTCGCCGAGAACAAGCTGCGCCAAGGAGTCACCACGGCTATCGCCGGCGAGAGCGGCGCGCCGGTCGGCTCGGCCAAGCTCGACCGCTATTTCAGCCGCCTCGAGACTCAGGGCGTTTCTCTGAACTTCGGCACCTACTACGGCGCTGCGCAGGCGCGGGTGGAGGTGATGGGCGACATCGACGGCCGCCCGACGCCAGCCCAACTGGACGCCATGCGCGATCATGTGGCCGAGGCGATGCGCGCCGGCGCCTTCGGCATCGCCACCGCGCTGATCTATCCGCCAGACAGCTTTCAGACGACCGATGAGCTGGTCGCGCTGAGCAAGGTCGCGGCGGCCCATGGCGGCATCTACGCCAACCACATGCGCGACGAGAGCGCCGACCTGCTGACCGGGATCGCCGAGGCGATCGAGATCGGCCGGCGAGCGGAGATCCAGGTGGAGATCTTCCACTTCAAGGTCGCCTACGCGCCGGGCTGGGGCGTGCTCACGCCGAAGGCGCACGCGCTGATCGAGGCGGCGCGGGCCGATGGGATCAACGTCGCGGCCAACATGTACCTGTACGACGCCGGCGGCACGGGCCTCGACATCACCGTCCCCAACTGGGTCTGGGCGGACGGGACGAAGGCGGGACTGGAGCGGCTGAAAGACCCGGCGCTGCGAACGCGGCTGAAGGCCGAAGTCGCCGCCGGCTCGCAGCCCGGCTGGTCGAACCTGGTGCATGCCGCGGGCGGCTGGGAGCGGGTCGTGCTCGCGAACGCCTTCGTGGCCAGATACGACGCCTATCGCGGCAAGAGCCTGGCCGAGATCGGCCGAGCGCTGGGCGAAGACCCCGAGGACGCCGCCTGGAACATCCTCGTCGAAGGCCAGCCCAACCGGCCGGTGGCGCTCTACTTCCTGATGAGCGAGCCGGACATCGAGGCCGCGGTCGCCTGGCCGTGGATGTCGATCGGCAGCGACGCGGCGGCCAACGAGACGGCGGGCGGGATCGACGCCCTGGGGCTGCCGCATCCGCGCGCCTACGGCAACCACCCTCGCCTGATCGCCGAATACGTCAAAGCGCGCGGCGTGCTGACTCTGGAGGACGCCGTCCGCAAGATGACGTCGTGGCCGGCCAGCCGCATGGGCCTGCACGATCGCGGCGCGATCCGCGAGGGCCTCTTCGCCGACGTCGTGATCTTCGACCACGAGGCCATCAAGGACGGGGCGACCTATGCCGAGCCCACCGCCTATCCGACCGGCATCGACTATGTGCTGGTGAACGGCGAGGTGGTTGTCGATGAAGGCCGCCATACCGGCGCCAAGCCGGGCGCGGTGCTGCGCGGGCCCGGCTGGACAGGTCGGGCTTAAGTCAGACCGCCCGTTCTGCCCGACGCGCGGGCGCGGCCAGCGCGAACAGGAGGGCCGCGGCGAGGCCGGCGACGGCCCC